>Ga0302233_10000563_pt1 | contig 30102 bp, 47 predicted proteins | sample II_Palsa_N3_1_FD_193516 | JGI IMG/M metagenome (GOLD analysis project Ga0302233, IMG submission 193516) | Peat permafrost microbial communities from Stordalen Mire near Abisko, Sweden - II_Palsa_N3_1 | ecosystem: Environmental > Terrestrial > Soil > Palsa > Peat permafrost | place: Sweden... | reverse complement strand
GGAGCATGCACTTGAGATGGCTGGTGTTGCCCGGCACGCCGCGCTGGTAGTGCTGCACGAGGCTGTCCTTGAACGCGGTCTGCTCAAACTTGGTGCGCTTGCCCTCGGTCCAGCAGTCCAGTTTCTCAAGCCTAGCCTCGCGCGCGCTCTTGGCGAGGAAGCCCAGGATGGTGCCCGTGGTTTTTTCGAAGGTCTTCGACGCCTTCTTGCCCGCACGCGAAGCCGCGCGCGCGCCTGTGGCGAAAAGAGTCAATTAAGAATCAGAAGCCGTTACCGTACGCTTGACTTTGCCCAGGTCCTTCTCCAATTGGGTGCGGCGGGCGTCGGCCTTGTCCATCTCGGCCTTGTAGAGTTGCTCCCTCTTCTCGTCCTTGTCATCGAGCGCCTTCTCCCACTTCTGCTTTGCCTCGTCATAGTCCGCGTTGGCGGACGCCCACATCGTCTGGAGGTCAACGTCAGCCATTGTTACCCGGGTAAATTGTAGCCACGTGGCGTATGGCTTGATACCCCGGTGTGCACAATCGATGAGAATCAACATCTCTATTCATGCACATTCAACCGCATGTTTTCTTCTCTCCTTTTCATATTGTCGGACAAGGCATACTAATTCGAGTTGTTGTCTGTGAGGTGTGTCCGCCATCGCAGTGCTAGGCGAGTTCATGTCGATTGTGAACGATGAATGCAAAGTGAATTTTGTTCTCAGCGAAATTCTACAATTTATAATATTCTTTCTTCCTCTACCTTGTTTTTATATTTCGTTCCTTCTTTCTTTTCAACCACTGTATTCTCTCCTCTCTTGTGCTTTTCACAACAATCTGAATACGCACTCTCTTTCCGACCATCTCTGTCCAATCACTCCTTTCATAAAACCTTGTTTTGTAAATTTAACCTGAATTGTAAAATCGATGTGAATTGTAAAATTCTCATAAATTTTGCACTCAGCGTTAAGACAAGATTTACAGAACAAGGGTTTTTTCTTTTCTTCCTTTCTTTTTAATTATGTAAATAACTTAGAAAGCCACTTTACGAGATGTAGGGCATGAACGAGGCTCCAGCGTCCTGCAGCCTTAATGGTGGATCGCTCATGTGAACTTGTTCCAAAATAGCCACAAGCATGTCGGCGCTGTTGTCCGCGTTCCTGGGATCCGTCGCCGCTGCCGTCCCTTCGTCGTTGCCGTTGAGATCATCGTCCTCAGAAAATATGTAGCCTGCGTCGTCAAAGTGTACGGTGTTTGCTTTTGGTCGTCCTGCTGGCGAGGAGGTCGTTGCTGGCATGTTTACAATGGAGCGTTGTGCCGACGTCGTCGTCATCGGCATCGTGGTTGTCGTCATGCACGTAGCAGGTCGCTTGTCCAAGCGCAGCCTCTCCATTCCCTCGAGGATACGCTCCTCGTCTTCTAGTGTCGAAATGGACCGGCGAGTCGCGCCAGTGGTTGTCGTCGTTGTCGTTGCTGGTGACGATTTTGCCTAAAAATATCGCTGTTGTTGAGTGGAAGGTTGTTGTACGTGCGCAGTGCAACACAGACCAGCAGTACCCGCACTGCACACACACACACACACACACAAAGAGAGAGAAGAAGACAGGAAGGAACGAGAGAAGGACTGGGACGGAGGGGAAAACGAGACAGCACAGATGAACGTGTCAAAGGAAGGTCGTTACTGTTGAGGCCACCGTCGCCGTTGCATGCCGCCTGGACGCTGGGGCTCGCAGTTGGTAGTGTGGATGATGCAGTTGACTGCTCATCATGCTCGCGTGAGCTGGCGTCCCTCGTCGCACCTGGACTGCTGACATGGGCTCGATGGACAATGTCACACAGAAAAAAATTAATTTTTTTTGTTCCAGCCGAAAATTCGTTTTTCGTCGGGCCTCGCATCTCCGTCCGCCACTGTAGAAACACCGGCTCACTGTTACCGCAGCATCAACAATAACACTTTGGCAGAAATATAAGAACACATTAAAAAAATCAAGTCAAACGACGGTCTTCTTCAAAGAACGACACGACGAGCTCACAGGTCGAGCGATCGAGCGAGCACTCTTGCAAATCAGTAATCGTGGCACTGACGAGCGATCGCACCGAAGGCAGTTCTTGCAGAACAAGACAATCTAATGAGGTGTATAAGGACGACAATTAATATGGTTTTTTTATAATTACCATGGGCGGGCAAGCGATGTTTACTGACCATGATGCTCTCGGTGATACGCTCGCAGTCAGACAGGAAGCGGGAGGTGCGGATTACACCGGACGCCTTCCAGAGAAAATAATAAAAGAGGCAATTAAGCAAAACGATTGATGTGCGTACCTGTGAAAGGCGCTCGCAAACAGTTTGTCGAGCAACCGGATCGCCCGTCTTGGCGAGGATGTGCAGTGCATTGGTCCACTCTGCGCCCGAGTTCACAGGGAGCACTTGTGTCTTCGTAAGGTGCAGCTTTAGCAGGCTCTCTTGAATTGACCAGATAAAGTTGAGGCGATCGACGTCAGCCGAGGGTGCTGCCGCTGTTGCTACGGCAGGTGGATTCATTTGCCATGCGCTTGGGTTGGTCATGGCTACAAACACACACACTTGGCGATGTCGAGTGGACAGTTTTTGAGCACTGCGTGTGCAAGCAGACTATGAGCGCCAAAAAGGCGTAAAATACGCAACTGCACCGGTAAGCGACACTCTCCGGGTCGGGCGTGCCATCAATCGCCAAAGCGGCAAGACCTTGTTTGGGCAAGAGGAAGTCTGCGTCCATTTCCGCTGCATCTGCAATCGTTTTGTTGAATAAAAAAAAAAAACGAAAAAAAAAACGACGAAATTCAGCGTACAGCGCAGCCGGCTGCACTTTGCAAGCGCAGACGACTCGGAGAGCAGAGAACGACACCAGCCCGTGTCTTGGAGTAGTTTTGCGGCGATGATGGGCTGCTGAGGAGGAGGAGGTTGCTGCATCGTTCACGAATTGCAAAAATCGTTTGAAAATTTTTTTTAAAAAAAACCCTCCACTCCAGGTTGCCCATCAATAACTTTCGACATGAGCAAGGGCGCCATGCCTGTGAACGGTCCTCCGACCCCTCGATTTGGTACATTCTTTTTTCAAGTTTTTTGAAAAGTTTAGTTTTCACACCGAAGGAACTCTATTGCAAAGAGGGCCAGCAATAAGAAAGAAAAGAAAGAAAGGATTATATGAGTGTGATGGAAGAAAATAAAGAGAAAAATATATACGTTCTTGAAAATAACAGAAAAAGGAAAAAGAAAGCGGATTACGACGAGAAGGCGAGGCCAGCACCGACGATGCCAGTGACAGCGCTGAGGAGGGAGGAGGAGGTCAAGACCAGGGCGATCTTATCACCCTGGTTGACAGCGAGGGAAGCGGCCACGTTGGTGCCGGCGATGCCGTCGCCAATGTTGAGGGAGAGGCCGCCACCGAGAGAGATAGTCGAGGAAACCGAGGTTGCGGCCCAGCTGGGGTTGCCTCCAGAGCCAGCAGGCGAGGTGTAAACCGTGACGGTGAGGTCACCGGATGATCCGAGGGCGATGGCAAGTTCGGCGGTAACAGCCAAGCTGCTGGAGAGCGCGACGATTGTTCCGGCGCGAGGAGCAACCCAGCCGTTGATGTAGACGTCGATGTTGACAACGGGGATGGTGATGGCAGCCGAGAGTGAACCAAAGCCGAGCGAGGCGGGGATGATGCTGACAAGGGCAGCCTCGCCAGAGAAGGGAATCACGGTGATGCCGCCGTTGTAGCCGTTTGTGCCGTTGAGACCATCGGTACCAGGGAGACCAGTAGTGCCATTGGGACCTTGGGGACCAGCAGGGCCCGTAGGTCCGACCGTGCCGTTGGGGCCTTGGGGACCAGCAGTGCCATCGATACCGTCTGTGCCGTTTGTGCCCTGGGGGCCAGCGGGGCCGGGAGGGCAGCTGACACCGGGACACTGGGCGTACGTGCCTGATTCCAAACCAAATATAATCCATCAGCGTTTGTAGGCACACACAGTCCTTACCAGCAACAAAGACAGCCACAATAAGGGCAAGGAAGATAATTCCGCCGCGCATCTTGCTTGTATTATGAACGGGCAGCCGACGTCGTCAGGACAGGGAAAAACAAAAAAAACAAGTGATCAATTGAAGGGCAGAACGCGGCCGGGCGGGCGTCTTTATATGTGCTGCCGCGTGTTTTTTGAGGAGGCCACGAAACTGCGTATTGCCTTGATCACCTTCAGGAGGGCACTGCCGTTCGCGTAGGTGTGCGAAGACGACGTTTGTCCACCCCTTATAAATATTGTTTCCATGCCTCGCAGACGACGGTGATCTCTATCAGGGGGTGGGGCCGCACACCGGCTGGTGACATTGTCTCCGGCTGGCTCCTCCTTACAATTTGAGACGCCACTCCCCTTATGGTGGTGATTAGGTGGTGGTCGCAATGGTAAAACGGGTCTGCCACTGCTCAATTTACCCGGGTAACTATGGCTGACGTCGACCGCCATCATTTCCGCAGTGTGTTATTCCCAGGTGAACTGCCTCCACACTCGGATGAGCGCGACCAGCTTGAGCGCCGGCAACAGTACCAGCACTGGCCTGCTCAGCAGGGCGACGTCGAGCGACGGACAACAAGTAGCGCAGCGCCCTGCCTTTCCCAAACGAGAAAGGGGGAGGCTGCGCAAGGCGCTGAAACGGCAGCTCCGCGCATTTCGACGAGTAACCGCGTGGATAAACATTGTGTTTACTGACCGACCGATGCGCTCTGCATCGATAGGCAGTCTGGGGCGACTCGTTTGCGCTCTTGTTCATGTTTGTGGTGATGAGCTTGCTCGAGATTGTCACAAAGTACAACGCGACCGACAGCTATCTGAGACAGTTCAAGACAATCGTGCCTTATGCTGTCGTGTCGTGGGTCAGCATCCAGCTGACAAGGATAGCACACGGATTGATGTCAGATTCGGCTGCACACGTTACGTCGCTCTACCTGTCGTTTGTCCCCTTTCCCATGTTCTGCGTCTTCTCGCGCGAGAACCACAACTACCTCCCAACGATGTATCTCTTCATCACCCTGACCATGCACATTCGCCGGATCGAGCCGGGTTTTCTCAAGAAAAGGCACTACAAGGTGACTATGCTCGCTTTCTCAATGATGTTTTAAAATATGTCCTCCTTGCAACAGATTGCAATAACGCTCTACTTGATTTTGTACATCCTCTGCGTCTGGTTCATGTTTGGTAACATATTTTCTCAACGCCAAGAGTCTTCAACATTGCGTTTTTCGCAGAATTTTATGTCGACACCACCGGAGTGCATCCATTCTACGGCCGCGCGCTGAGCACAAAGATCAATATCACAGACGAGCTCACGTCTATGCTGACAGCAGTCCTTGTCAGTACCGCCCTCTGGGTTCAAGAGGAGAGCCACGAGGACAAATTGTATTACCAAGGAAACTCTCAACCAATGGTTACCTCATCTTGTGGCTGACAGCATTTCGACGGCGTTGCTGCTGAGAGAGCAGCTTGGTCAAGAGCAGCAGCAACTGCAATTGCAGCAGCAGCAGCAGCAGCAGCAACAACAACAACAACAACAGCTGCAACATCAATCTCAGAGTGAAAGTGCAGTTGTTCGGTCGATATCTGGTGGTGCTCTCGGTATGCCTGTGTTGTGTTTTTGAATGCTCACAGCAAAAATAAAAAAAAATAAAAAATAGGGCGATTCACGATCGAGTACGAGAGCCTCAATCTCGAGGAAAGCAACCTGGTCGGAAGAGGGACCTTTGGCAATGTGTACCGCTGTCGCTTTCAGGTATACCACCCGCAGCTGTACGAGAATATGGCTCACGCACGAAATTTTACTAGAACGAGGACGTCGCAGTAAAAAAAATCACCGAGTCCAATTTCTCCATCCAAGAAGCCGACATTCTGAGGTTTCGGGTGGTTTTTTGTTTTTGATTTATTAAAAAAATTATAACCCCCTTAGTATCTTGAGCCACAAACACATCACGAGGCTAAAGGGGATATCGTATCGAGTCCCGCACGACATCTTTCTCATCCTCGAGTTTGCAGAAAATGGATCGCTCTACGATGTATCAACGATCATTTCAAAGAGACGCCACTGACACCAGGAAAAAAAAAGTTTCTCGTGCAACAGCGAAGCAAAGACGAGGCCGTGCCCTTTGACAAGATCAAGCGGTGGATCCAACAGATCACTCAAGGGATGACGTATCTGCACTCTGGCGCGCCCCAGAAGATTTTGCACCGTGATCTCAAATCCAAGTAAAAAGTGGCCTAATATTTGCGAGGCTAATTTTTTTGGTTCACTTCTCCTCAAAAAACAGAAACATTCTACTCGACAAGAACTGGGATGTCAAAATATCAGACTTTGGGTGGTCGCGCACCAACGACGGTAGCGTTCAGAATCGTGCAATGACCAACACCGTGGGCACGTGTGCAGTAAGTTCTGTCCCCAAACAAGCAAGAAACTGGCTGACTGCTCTATTATGGCACAGTGGATGGCCCCGGAAGTCATTCGCGGAGAGCAATACTCGGAAACGATGGACGTGTGGAGCTTTGGCGTGGTTCTCTGGGAAATGGTAACTGCACAACTGCCCTATGATGGACTACACGCACACTCGATCCTGTTTGGCGTTGGCCGCGAACCCCCGCTCCTAGAGGTATAGTTGTTTCGTGCTACTCGTTTTAACTTTTTTTTTTTTTTTTTTTTTTTTGCTTTTCCCGCGGATGCCGTGTCGTAGTTGCCAATTCCGGAGAATTGCCCTGAACTTTTTCGAAATGTCATGCTCGAGTGCTGGAAACGGGATCCCAAGGAGCGTCCGCAGTTTTTGCATCTGTTTCGTGATTTCTCCCAGAGTCTGGACCACATGTGTGGAGTTCGATGTATGGACCCGTGTCAATAAAACCTTCTTTTCTGACCCACTCATAGATGCACAATTTGCCGGCAACCAACAAGTCTGGAAAGAGGAGATATCACATCGGGTCCAGAGCCAACAGATGCGTATCGCCGCCGAGCTCTCCATGGCCAACGTCAATGCGCTCAAGTCAGAGTTGGCAGAGCATGCCGCAGTAAGCATGCTGCGTTTTATGTTTTCTTAAAAAAAAATTTTTTTTTTCAATTAGAAACTGCAAAAAATTGAACAGCAACTGTCTGCGCGCGAGGCTGATTTAACACGGAGGGAGCGCATGGTGTTTTTCGCGACGTTGACGGTGATGATTGTGTTGCTGCTATTTTTGATGCGTGAAATCTTAATCCTTGTCTTCCGAAACGGTGTTCGCATGCTCATCAGCGACGTTGTCGGGTTGCTCAACTCGCTGGCACAGAGCTTTGTGGAGTACAAGCATACATTTTTGTAATTTATCTGTCCTGTACACTGCTTCAACCGTACAATATTGCTATAATGCGGAAATCGTCCCCCGTCATGAGTTCGCAGGTGACAGAAAGCTGAGCAGGGTTAGGGACGAGGCCGAGAGAGTGCTTGACACCAACGGCAACAGTCGAAAGGAACGGAGACGGGTTGTCGTTCAAGGCGTTGATTTGAGTCCGTATGCCGATTCGATGCTGGCTCTTGAAGTTGGGTCGCCCGAGCCAGCAGGCGGCCTGGCTCGAGAGATAGGGAGCGACGAGTGAATAAAGATAGACGGTGCTGTTTGCGTGCACCACGTCGATCAAAAAAGAGATGCGCGACCCAGGTCGAAAGCCCTGCCAGTACGATTTGGACCCAGAGGTGTGCAGACGCCATCCGTCGAAATCCATGCTGACTGGCTCGAGATCTGGACGGACACCCTGGATGCTCAGACAGGCCGGTGCGACATCTCGTAGGCCAGCCGAAAGTGCCGGAGGAAGAACATGCTCCAGGGTGCGTGTGGTTGTTCCTTGAGGATCGCGGTCGCAGCGCAGAACGTGCGATTGAAAATAATGGATAACGGCCCAAGCGAGCTGGGCGTGACCGCGTGACGACGGGTGTAGCCGCTCCTTCATGATTGGGCCTTTGGCCATGTTGACGACATCGAGAGGGTCTCCTTTACGTGGGTGCTCGTAGAGCCACGCGTAGAGCATGTTTTTGTAGCTGATGGCGGGGATGTCGTAATAAGCGGCAAGCGAATTTAGAGACTCTTGCGCGTTGTGGTACTCGCGGAGCCAACCAAAGTGGACAAGGATGATCGCAGGCTGAGAGGGCAGGTGCATCAGATGCCGCAGCAAGGCTTCTTCGTTGTCGACAATGCTGCTGTGGGACCCGCTCGAATTAACGTCGCCCAAGACATCGTTTGCGGCAAAGTCCACAAAAACGAGGTCGGCATCGGATCCGATCTGCTGCTCGAAGCAGTACCTTTTAACCGAAATTAATCAGGGTCTTTCTTATCGAAAAAGATAAATTACCTGAAAAAGGACGAGCCAGTCGCCGGGATGGCGCCATTGACAATTGTATGGGTGCCGTTGATGGGACGAGGGGCACGCTGGAGAAACCAGTTGAAGAAAAGATCGGCGTAGGTAGCTCTTCCATCCGATGGCGGCGCGCTAATGGATCCGCCAAGGACGGCAACCTTGACGGGCTCGCGGGCAAGCACCTTGCCAAAGAAGCGGCGCAGACGGGATGCCGAGCTCGGGTTTGCGACGGATCGATCGAGGGCAGCGGAATCAACCAAAAGCTCTTTGAGCCAGAAACGAGTTCTCGCAAGGTCACAAAAACAGTCGACGGATTGCTTGGGAGGCTGAGGGGCAGTGTTGAAAGAAAAGAAAAAGGTAGCGCATGCCAGCATCAAAAGAAAGGACAGAAACGCTGTGCTTTTGAAAGCCATCTCTAGCAACCTGCCAGATATAGCACCTCCCACCAGCAAAAAAAAAAAAAAAAAAGAATCGAGAGACACTGTCGTTGCAAAGTGACCGCAAGCCTGTACAAAGAAAGAACATGTGTGTGTGTGTTTTACTGCGTTGTCTGTTGAGTGGGCGGCACTTGCTCGGACTGTTGTTGCATCATGAGTGTCTGTTGCTCCTGGAAACGTTGTCCCACGCGGGCAGAGTGGCGGAAAAACTTGTCTGCGCACTTGCCAATGCAAGTGTCCTGTAAAGACGGCTATGAGGAGGAGGCGGCGGTGAGTGGCAAACACCTTACCTCTTTGCTTGTGAGCGCCTTGGTGGTGAAGTCATACGCGCAGTCTGCAAAGCACCGCTCCACGAGCGTGTTGTACAAGCGCATCGTGTCCTTCATCTGCTTCTCCTCTAGCAGACGCAGCATCTTCATGCGGTCCTGCTCTATTGGTGGTACGAGGCAATTAGAAGGCGGAAGGCAACGTGGTCCGACGTACCAGTGAGCCCTGACAGGTCCATCTTTTTCTCTTGTTCTGAAATGGTATGGTTTGTCACCTGGGGTTCGTCTTGAAAAAAAAAAAAAAAATACGGCAGAGCGCGGCGGGCATTGCACCAGAGGCGCACGAGGCCATCGAGTTGTTCTGCACATCCAAGATCAGCGGGCAGGCTCTTTTGCGTACACACCGATTTTGTGTTTGTCGACAATAACGTTTCTTGCGGCAGTGTCGTGCGACAAGAAAACACAGCAAGTTGTGTTGGTCGAACAGATGAAGGACGCGTCACCCAAGGATGTCGCCGACGAGCTTCCGGAGGCGATGCCTCGGCTCATTCTTCATCGTCACGCCGTCGAGATCGAGGCGGGTGTTGCACCCCGCGATTTCCTGTTTTACATCCACTACAACCCGTTTGACTGCCCCGCTGACATGAAGCGACTTTATGCATCTGCCCGAGATCTCGTTCTCGACAAGTACACCGAGCTCAAGGTGTGTACCCTAAATATTCATGTTGACAGCTGATTACTAAAACCCCAACTCCTTTTTCTTTCAGAAATTCTCCAAACAGGTCGAGCTCAACAATGCCGACGATTTCAACCCTGTGTGGTACAAGACAAAAGTGCTCGGCCTCCAAGGCCAAGCTGGCAAGGCTCTTCCTGGTCAGCGTAGTACTGGCGGGTAAGAATACACTCTTCCCAAATTGGTATTTTTTCAACAAACTGACAAAAACAAAAAAAATAGTTACGATGGCCGGATGTGATCGCCGAGCCCAGCCTGACTGCTGCATGTCGCCCAGACCCTAATCGAATTTTGTGTACTCAATCCTGAGAAAACCCGGCAAATAATATGTCACTGACTCGTGCCACCGTGATTCTAGCACGTTTTTTTCCCAATTTGGAAGGTCGACTAGAAGCATGTCGTTCTGGACGGCGCGGGCACTGAGCCCTGAGGTGCCGCCGGCCGAACCACTGCCGAGTTACTCGTCAAAGTATGAAAGGAGAGGCCGGGGATAGAATGCTGACGGCACCTTTGTAATCTTTTTTTTTATTTAGGAACGCTACATTGCGGTCGACAAAGGACGGACAGCCACACTTTGCGGAGGCGACTTTGTCGATAGTAGACCACCATGGAAGCAAGAAGAACTACATAGTTGTTCGCAAGCGCAAGTCGGGCTGGCCAATTCTCCTGCTCTTCATGCGCCTTATCCAAACGGTATTTGCTGGGTGATTGACTAAAAACTCTAACAAATAATTAAAAACGAACACGAACAGGCCTTTTCCGTCGTTGTCCTCTCACTTGCGACTGCGTATCTCTTCACCCCTGCTAACGGCGACGTGCCTGCAAAGTGCAACTTGTTTATGCAGTTGACCTACCCCTCGGACGGTCTCACAGTTGTCTACAGCGACGGAGCTACCACAGACGGAAGTGTTCCCGCGTGCGATTTTACGATTGCTACGGCGGCGATTGCCCTCTTCTTTGGCATTATCTTCTTTGTCGACCACATCCTTATCGTCATGGAATACTATGTCACCGAGCGCAAGAAGTCGGTTTCTATCGTGGTAACTTTTTTGATTAATTTTTTTTAAAAAAAATTAAATTTTGTCAACAGCACACCTTTATCACGTTTAGCGTCGCCTGCCTGTGGACAGCTTTGGCGGTTGTCGATGTCCTTGGTTATGTCACCACTTGCACAAACAACCGATGCGGCATGTCTCAAAATGATGGCATTTTCCCGAACCAAGGCGCAACCCTCGCCGTTGTCGTGTTCATTTGGCTCTCGATTGTCCCCTGGGTAATAACGCAAAAAACAAACTATTTTGTTGCTAATGCTCTTTTGTAATAAAGGGAATTGACGCTGGTCTCCTCATCCGTTATCTCGTAAAGCACAGCAAAAAGGAAAATGAACTCGAGTTGATTGGCGCGATCGAGCCTTTGACAGTGCCTGCAAGCCCAACATCCCACGGCAGTTCAATACTTCCCTCCTCAGGACAGTCTGGTACAGGCACATCGGCCGCTCCCCGACTAGGCAATACGTCTCGTTAAGTCGCTTGTGACATAAAAAAAAATTTTTTTTTCGCGCTGTTTTTTTCCCCCCGATTATTTAGCCCTCTGTTTCATCACCTTATCGCACACTTTTTTTATTTTATTTTATTTATTTATGGTTATCGTCTATTGTCATCTACGTTTATTACCAAAAAAAAAAAAATTGAAAGCAAAATTATTCTGGAATGAAAACAAATGCGAGAGCCGTGGGCATGACAAAACAGCCGACTCCAACAAGGACGCAGCAAATGTAGTGCATAAAAGTCCACTTTTCGTGATAGTTGAGCTTGAGATAGAAGAGGCCCTGACAAAAGGAAAAGTTCTTAGAAAGACAAAACGTTTTTTTTTTTTAATCTTACTGGAAGAATGTAGCACATGGTCGTGCTGCCGATTGCGCCAATGAACGAGAGAACTTTATCAAGTTGATCGGTGAGGAGGCCAACAGTAAACGTTCCAGCCAGGATGAAGCATGTCTCCGCAATGTAACGTGCACGTGTTTGCGCGCCAATGTCAGTCTTCTTTATGTTGAAGTACGTGAGCTATTAATTTTTGTCACCTCCGTAAGTCACGAATAAAACACGAAAAAAAAAAAATAATAAATAAAAAATAGCAAATACCCTGAAAAGATTGTCCAAGGAGACACGATCGGGGTGGCTCTGCAGGGGGTAGGAAAAGATCACAAGAATGGCGACAAGGAGGCGACCGATCGTGGTTGGTACGTCGTTTGAAAAGTTGGACATGATATTGCTGTGTAACAAGTTTAATATCTTTTGTCAGCATAAACAAACCATCGTGTTATTACCTTGCAACCGAATCTCCAAAGGTAAAGTAGCCGAGTAGGGCAATGACGAGGTAGATGCAGAGGGACGTTCCAATGCTCGTGCCGATAATGCCCCTCATCTTGCCGTGCGAGGGCTCCTTGAGCTCATTATAGATTGAAAAGATCTGCAATGCAAAATGAAATCATTCGCAGTTTATTCTTTCACTTGCACCTACGTTTTGGTGACAGGTAAAACCAAAGACGTAGATGGTCATGACACGGAAGAACGTCAGGTCAAGGTTGAACGCGACCAAACTCGAGGATTCGGGAGGGGTATAGCCAACAGGGGGGTTGTTGGTGTAGCTCGGGTAGGTTGCAACAACGAGTCCAAGCAAGTACCTGATGCGAAAGATTAAAAACAACAACTGAGAATCAGAATGTTGCTGGCGTACGCAACAGCACCGAGCGCAAGCGCTGACGTGAATTGGAGAGCATCGAGAGTAGGCAGAAACGCAACGGGGATGATGATAATCGCAGACTAAAAGTTGTAAATGGTTTAAGTTTTAAAAAACCCAAGAAGCACACCATTCCGATCCAAAACTCTCGGGCGAGGAGGAAGCTATCGATCACTTGGCCGTCTGCGACACACGATGAGCCGTTCTTTACGCCGTTAAGGAAGAAGCATGCGGAATCAGGCAAGTTGTCACCCACGATGACGAGGTACGAGATCGCCACGCCAAAGCACTTGATAAACACAATCAGATCGACGATGAAGGCAAACTTGGGGAAGGTCTTGGAGGCGACGACATAGTAGGTGGCGTTACTGCCGCACTTGTCGCTGCAGAGCACGAGCACAAAGAGTCCAAAGGCCGATGCGAACGCACTAGACGTGGATCTTTTAGTGGGACGGACGAGTGCATACGTGTGTTTACCAGGCCACGAGCAGGATCGAACCAAAGACGTAGCCGCATTTGGACACGGCATACGGAAGACCGAGCATGCCTGCACCCAAGATCGTGTTGCTCAGATTGATGATGCTCGACGGAATGCTGGCGACGCGCTCGATATGCTGCAGCTCGGGAGAAAAGTGTTTGCTCAGTTGCGACAAGAAGAAACGTACGTGGCCGCCGTGCGCGTCTGCCAGGGCAAGGCGTTCGCCGTCGTTGACAGAGTGCTCCTTGAGATCCGCGCCATCGACAGCACTCGAGCCGTACTGCGCGTGGTCGTTGTGCACAAGAGCGGCGCTCTCGTCGTCGGAATCGTACCCACCACGCGGCATGGACGCAGGGTGTCGTACTTTATTAAAATGGTGAAAAAGCGGCCACGTGGGCGCTCGGACGCTGATTTGGGTGACGACGATGTCGACGAGCGTCTCCAGTTTGGCGAGCGCCCGGGGTCGACGTACATGTGGCGAGACGTGGTCATCTCGGCTGAGCAGGTTGCGGAGGAGCAGCAGCGGTACCGGGAAGCACGGGAGCAGGCGTCAGCAACACAGTGGCGCCAACCTGCGAGCAACAGACCGTTAACTGTGCCGACGTTGCAGGACCTCTGTTTGGACATGCTGGCGGCCAACATTGAGCACATCTCGTCGCTCGTGGGGCTGCCGGACGAGCTTGCCAACGCCATCCTCGTGCGCAGCATGGGCCGAGCCGACTCCGACTCCGACAATAGCATCACGAGCGGCAGCACAGGCGCAGAGATCCCGCCCAACAGATGTACGGTTGCCGATTCCTTTTGATATGAACATAAGAAGTAACACTCGCCATAACCCAAATCAGTCTACGGCTCGTCGTCGTCGTCGTCGTCGTCGTCGTCGTCGTGGGGCTCACCAGCCGTCCAAGCGTCAGTCATCGATCTGCGCAGCGAGCTCGCGTCCTCTCCGCTCCTCGATCTGTCCAATGTGATGCGCGTTCCAAAGACCCTGTTGCAGTGCAACAACATCTCGCATGTGACCCACGTGAGCCTGCGAAGGTGCCAGCTGGCAATGTCGGGCTTTACCGAGGACGGTTTGGCTGCACACTTGCGCACGATGGCAAACATTCAGTGGCTGGACCTGAGCGACAACGGTCTCGGGGACAGCCATGTCGCGGCGCTCGTGCGGCCTGGCGCATGGAAGATCGACCATTTTGTCCCCGGTTTCCACGGATCCTTCCTCGACGTCAGCAGCAATCACCTCACCGACGCGGTCATTACCGAGCTCATCGCGGCGCAGATCCCGTACGTCCACCTCAGCAGCAACGCGCGCCTATCCGTGCACGCTGAAACCAACGCACATTCGGCAGGCTTCCGTGTCATACGGGATGCTCTCAAGGTCGTCCAAAAGCTCGACGGCTTCCTCTCGCCGCAACAGCGCAACGGTCCCCTCACACCGCAGAACGCCCTGCGCATAATCCTCAACGCGCCCGCGGTCTTGCCGTCAAACTACACTTACGCAGAGAAGCGACTCGCGAGGCCATTCCTCCTACAATACCTCACGCCACCGCAACAGCAGCGTCGGGCAGCGGCAGCTGCACCGGTGACAAGGCCGACTGCGTCAAGATGGAGGCACGGCAAGGGCTTTACCATCCAGCGGCTCCACGTTTCGCAGTCGACGAGATCGTTCAAGAAGCCATCAATGCCGTCGGTGCGCGCCGTTTCCGGGCCAAGTCCCGTTCTTTCAAGTGGGGCTGCCCTCACTCCCGCTCCACCCGCAGGAAAGCGCTACTTGACAGCAGAAGAGCTCTTGCAGGTCCCGTCATCATCGCAAAGTGACGGTAGGGGCGACGAGGACGATAACGACAGCGAAACCGACACAGACGACGACGACGACGACGACGTCGGCGATGAAGATGCATCGTCCCAATGGCCAAAGCTGCCATCACCCAAGGCGCCCATTAACCCATTCCGCGCTCTCAAACGGCCCACAAAGGAGCTCTCAACGAAGCCGGTCCTCTTCAACGAGTACAACTATTTGCCTCAGCCCAAACAGCCGACAGTACAAGCTAAGGTTCCTGATTGGGCGCTGGTGCATCCCGGCCAGAAGAAGCTGCACAGTAAACAATCCGCCGCGCCTCCACCGAAACCGAAGCAGCCTCCGAAGCCCAAGCATCGCGTGCACACGATGGAGTTTTTCTTTCCTGTCGTGCAAAACAAAAAGTCGCAGGTGGACAGCTCAAATTGATGATTATTCTCAAAAATTACATGACTAACGCTGAGTGCAAAATTGATGAGAATTTTACAATTCAGGTTCAATTTACAAAACAAGGTTTTATGAAAAGAGTGATTGGACAGAGATGGTCGGAAAGAGAGTGCGTATTCAGAATGTTGTAAAAAGCACAAGAGAGGAGAGAATACAGTGGTTGAAAAGAAAGAAGGAGCGAAATATAAAAACAAGGTAGAGGAAGAAAGAATATAATAAATTGTAGAATTTCGCTGAGGACAAAATTCACTTTGTATTCATCGTTCACAATCGACATCAACTCGACGAAGAAAGGGAAAAGGAACCCTAGCACTGCGATGGCGGACACACCTCACAGACAACAACTCGAATAAGTATGCCTTGTCCGATAATATGAAAAGGAGAGAAGAAAACATGCGGTTGAATGTGCATGAATAGATGTAAATTCTCATCAATTGTGCACTCGGGGGTATTGTTCTTCTGTACACTTCTACATCGAAAAGCTGTCAATTGCATTGCTCGATGACTTGAGTGCGCCAGTGGCCTCGCGGATGGACTGTTTGAGATGATCGCGTTGGTCTGCCTCGAGCAGTCTTCCAAAACGAAGAGAAAAAAACATTTTTTTTTTAGTTGACAGGATAATTCTTTTTGGGTCATACGAGTTGGAAGAGGACGTCAGCGGCTTAATAAAGTGTTGCAGGAAGAAAAGCAGACCCTCACGGAGCTCCTCCGGGTCGTGGCCTTTGCGGAAAATATTTGCTACCTATTTGACATTTAATTATTTTAGGGTGATCGTCCGGAAATAAAAACATTTTGCGGCACCTTGTCGTGGTGCTTTTGCTGCATCGTGTGGCGGAGCTGCGGGGTCGTCGAACGCCACTCTTGGTCAAACGAAAGGAGAACGAGCGAAAAGACGAGACGGAAAAAGGACGCCTCGGTTTTGGATAGGGCATGGAATTGTACGGGCTTGAAAACGCTCATGTAGACCGAGCCAGAGCTCAAAAGGAACGCCAACAGATGCGCAACGTTGCTCAGGGCACGGCTCTCGAGCGACGACATTTCCTTGAACATGTCCCAAAACACAAACTAGGATTGCCACTGCTCTTTTAAAATAATGCGTGGAAATAAAAATACCTGGAAAGTAATCTTGAAGGCATACTTGACGTTGCAAAGCTTTTCTGCAACGAGGGCATAGAAGCGGTTGAATGCTTGCTCCTGTTTGCAGCAATGAAACAGCACACGTGCAATTTCTCGCTCTTGTTGGTCCTTCAGGTTGAGTTTCATCATGTTTGTAAAGGCCTCCGTGAAATCCTACGACAGATTTCGTCAATTATCTCTGATGATAAGAATAAAGTCACCTGGCTCGACATGAGCGCAACAAAAACCTTGCGACGGATTTCTGTGTTCATTCCTTGCGCCTTTGCAACGGCCATCAGCTGAGCCTCTTCTGCTGTAACCTTTTGGTTTTGCAGTTGCTGTTGCTGCTGAGCCTCCCCATCTGAACGGCCTGCCCAAGCGGCACCCACAAGCCACCAGCGCCCGCGTTCCTTAACAGATTGCAAGTCCGACAAAGAAACTCGAAGGCCATCGGTTTGCGATTCTTTTTTATAGGCATTAATAAAATAAAATTTTTTTTTAAAAAAAAAAATTGCTCTTGTATTGAACGTACGACGAAAGTATCCGCGAACGAGCTTGTGAAGGGGAGCAACCTTGAGCTCGAGAGCTTGATCGGCAGCATTCGTAATTTTCCGATTGTTCTTGACGTTACTGATCGTTTCCAGCATGAACTTGACACGCGCACTGGACACCTTGTTGCTCGCCTGCGACTGGTGGTTAACGGCGAGAATGAGTTCTTTCAAGCCGGTTGGGTTGTCGCTGCGCAACCTGAAGCCGGCATCTACGGCAATAAGAAAAGTTATAAAAAAAAATATATTTTTTTCTTTTTCTTTTTCTTTTTCTTCTTTTTTTTTTTTCCTTTTTTTGTGCGTGTGTGTGTGTGCATGTGTGTGTGTGTGTGTGTGTGCGTGTGTTTGTGCGCGTGTGTTGGGAGGGGGGGGGTTGCAAGTGTACGTTTGATCACGACGAGGAGCAACTCAACATCGAGTGGCGAAAAGCTGGCCGCAAAAACTTGGGCAAGGTCGAGAATGAGTTGCGATTGGACCAACTGGAATGGAGAATTAATAACGTACTAAATGTGAAAAATAAGAAAATAAAAATACCCCGAAAATGTAAAGATGCACAAGCAGGATAAGCAGATTGGTCGACTCTTTTCCCAGCCCGAGTTCGTCCTCGGCACCCACCAGAGCCTGTTTTGTTTTTTGATAATGCAGCATAAATTTGTCGAAAGCCTCCTGCAAAAAGCTTGCACCTAGTTTTTCAATCTTAGTCACGACAGCAAGCGAGAAGCAACCCACCAATGTCTGAGCCAACCAATGCGGATAGCGAGCACTCCAGGGCGGCATAGTAGGCAAGGAAAGCATCCAGCATGGCCGATGTATCCTCGCACGCTTGGATGATGACGCTCGTGATGGTCGAAGACACGTTGTGGCGCGTGTTCTTGAGGAAGAGCTCTTGGATCAGAGTTGTGATTGAGCCGAGGTTGCTCTCGCTCAACTTGTTGAGATGTCCACGGACGACTCGACGCAAACGCTCCAAGCTTTCGCCCTCGTCTGCTGAAGTCGACAATTGACGGGCACGCGGGGGCACGTATTTTTCACCGGCTGCGCCCTTGGAGGTCTTTGCGGGTGGCTTTTCGACGGCCTCTGCGTCCTCATCGTCGGCAACGTCACGTTGCCTCTTCTCGGCTGCTGTTTCAGCTACCTCTTCCTCGCCGTCAACATCGCCGAGATCAAGGTCATCTTGGTCTTCGTCGCCGTCTTCCTCGTCCTCGTCGTCGTTGTCGTCTTCCTCTTCTTCCTCGTCGTTGTTGTCGTCTTCCTCTTCTTCCTCGTCGTTGTCGTCTTCCTCATCGACTTCTTCCTCCTCCTCCTCGTCCTCACTGGCAGAGTCCATTCCGTCCAGCAGGTCTGCGAAAATGCAAGTTAACCATTGCGTAGCAGCCTATGTTGTTACCATCGAGGCCGTCTTCTTCGAGCCACGACGGCTTGCTGCTCTTCTTGAACTTGAGTATCTTTTTCATCCTGCGGATCTTTGCGTCGTCATCCTTGATGGCCTGTAGCTTGGAGTCCAGTACGAGGGGCTTGGACTTGGTCTTTTGCACTGCCACTGGCGGCTTTGCGCTGACCTCTGGGGCCTGCTTTGGGCCGACCTTCTTTGGGGTCGCCTTCGGGGCAGGTGCCACAGTGCCGCCACTGCGACGAGCCTTTTTGGCCAGACGCTCTTGCTTGCGATCCTGCTTGCGCGACAGCGCCTTTGGGTTGAAGCGGAAGGCGAAGCGTTGGTCGTCTTTCTCTTCTTGCATGCGGGCGGCCTGGTCACGAAAGTTGGTGACCACGTGGCCGGCCATGTGGCGCACGACAGATTTTTCAGCGAGCGCGCCCTCTCCCTCTCTGCACTATGGGTGGCTACCGAGCACACAACAACGGCGAAAAGGGTGGGACCAAGCGGTCCAAGCAGACCCCGCACTCTCGTCGCAAGCAGGCAGACCCGACGCCGCTGCCGCGCATGCTGGCTGCTTCCAACAAGAACAGTTCGACAGGTGCACCTGTTGGCAAGAAGCCACCAAAGGCGTCCAAGGTACCACTCGTCTCGCCCGCCAAGGCGGCCGCTGCTGCCGCCAAGGCCAAGGGCAAGAAGGCGGCCAAGAAACCCGTCGAAGAGGAGGAAGAGCAAGATGAGGAGGACGGACTGACCACGGGCAACTTGGACGACCTGGACGACGAAATGGACGAGGACGAGCAAGACAAAGACGAGGAGGACGACGAAGGCGATTTCATGGAGACCGACGATTTTGACGGTGGTGATGACGACGACGAAGAGGAGGAAGAGTATGTGGTTCGTACTAGTAACAAAAGAAACGTGTGATGACATACTTTTTTGTGGACACAGGTCATTGCCGAAATCAAAGGCCTTCTCTGACCACAACCAAAACTGGCTCAAGGTCAAGAAGACGTCGCAATCCCTCTTTGACGACGAGGAGCAGGAGGACGGAGACGAAGATGTCGACGAGGATGGCTGGGTAAACGGAAAAACTTTCAGTTTCAAATGCTTAATGTCTCTACGATAGACACGCGATGGCCTCGGCTCAGACGACGATGCTGACGGTGATGACAACGACGAGGACGACGACGACGATGAGGAAGAAGAGGAGATGGAAATTGAGAAAAAGTCCAAAAAGCTCGATGCCAAGAAGAAAAAGGACGCAGAACTCGCTGAGGCAGAGCTCCAGACCAACATTCAGCAAAACCAGGACTTTGCACTGCCTTCAGCCGACGATGCCGAGATTGAGAGTACAATAGACTTTTTTCCTTCCATTTTTTTTTAAAAAAAAAACAACAACTAAACACACAATAATAATAAAAAGAGTCCAAGCCTCTCGATTTGCCAGCCGTCTACCATCGCATCCAGGAGGTTGTCCGTGTCTTGACCAAGTTTTCGGAGCTTCGTGAGCCCGGCCGGTAATGGAACCGATTTTTTTATTTTTATTTTTAAAAGTTTTTTTCTGTTCAGTTCCCGTGCCGAATATGTCGAGCAACTCCTGCGTGACCTGTCGCAGTACTTTGGTTACTCGCCGTTCCTGATGGACAAGATTTTCCACTTGTTTTCACCTGCTGAGGCAGTCGAGTTTCTTGAGGCCAATGAGGTTCCGCGTCCCGTTACCATCCGTACCAACACGCTCAAGACGCGCCGCCGTGAGCTTGCCCAAGCACTAATCAATCGCGGCGTCAACCTGGACCCGCTCGGCAAGTGGTCCAAGGTGGGACTGCAGATCTATGAGTCGACCGTCCCCATCGGTGCCACGCCCGAGTACCTTGCAGGCCACTACATGCTGCAATCGGCCGCCTCCTTCATGCCTGTGATCGCCCTTGCGCCTCATGAAAACGAGCGCATCCTCGATATGGCCGCTGCCCCCGGTGGCAAGACGAGCTACATTGCCGCCCTCATGAAGAACACGGGCTCTGTCTTTGCCAACGACCCAAACAAGGACAGATGTAAGGCCATCGTCGGCAACCTCCACCGTCTGGGCGTCAAGAACTCGGTCGTCCTAAACTATGACGGACGCCTCTTCCCCAAGGTCATCGGAGGATTTGACCGTGTGCTCCTCGACGCCCCGTGCTCGGGCACGGGTGTCATTTCCAAGGATCCTTCAGTCAAGATGAACAAGGTGAGTCAAAGGGGTTTGAAAAAAAAAAAAAAGTATTTTTGACACTCTCGTTTTTTTTTTTTTTTTTTTTTTTCAAAGACTGAGCGCGATTTTGACCTGCTCTCGCACCTGCAGCGTCAGCTTTTGCTCTGCGCGATCGATTCTGTGGATGCAACATCCAAGACGGGTGGCTACATTGTCTATTCGACGTGCTCGGTCACCGTAGACGAGGACGAGGCAGTGGTCAACTACGCCTTGCAAAAGCGCAAAAACGTAAAGCTTGTCTCGACAGGGCTCGAGTTTGGCAAGGAAGGCTTTACCCACTATCGCGAAAAGCGTTTCCATCCTTCGCTCAATCTCACCCGCCGATTCTACCCGCATGCCCACAACATGGACGGCTTCTACGTCGCCAAGTTCAAAAAGGCAGGATTATTTTTCAAGATGAATAACTAATCTACCAAGAAAAAAAATAAATAAATAAATAAAATAACTACAGATCTCCAACAAGATCCCCGGCGAAAACGAGCCGTCCAACGACAATGGCGAGGACGATGGCGTCGATGCCGAGTTTGCTCACGAGGACGACGACAACGAGGACGACGACGCAATGGACGTTGACGACAACACGCCCAAGTTTGACGATGAGGCCGACAAAGAGTACATCGAGAAGGCCAAGGCCAAGGCACTCAAGAAACAGGGCATCCCCGCCAAGGCCGTCGCCAACTTGGCTCAGCTCAAGGCCAAGGCGTCCCCCAAGGCAACGGCGAGCGCGCCCGAAACCAGCGCTCCCAAGACCAAGGTTGACGCGCCCAAGACCAAGGTTGACGCTCCCAAGACCAAGGTTGACGCGCCCAAGACCAAGGTTGACGCGCCCAAGACCAAGGTTGACGCGCCCAAGGCTGAGCCCAAATCACTGAAGGCACCCAAACCTGCTGAAGCACCCAAGGTCGAAGCCAAGGCCACCGCCGAGAACTTTCAAAAGAAGGTCGTGAAGCAGAAAAAGTAGAAAGAAAAATACCTGTACATTTTTCAAAAGATTCCTTTTTTTAAAAAATAAAAATGAAAACCCTATTCGATCCACATGAGAGAGCCGACCATGAGGAGACGCTTGGGCAGCTTGCCAGGAGACGGGGCCAGCACGGTAATGCGCTTGCGCGGCACGTCGACCTCTTCGACAAAGACGAATCCTGCGACGTTGTGCTCGAGGAGGGTCTTGCCTTCAGCTGAGCCGGCGTACGAAAGGCCCAGCACGGCGTTAAGTAGCGCCAAGGAGGGTTCGATTTTGACTACACGGGTCTCGTCCACCTTGCGCTCCTCACCAATAGGCAGTGCTGACGAAGGCGCCATGTGCGCTTGACCGACCTCGTACAGCTCAAACTCGTTGAACGCAAGCGAGATGCGGTGCGGCACGAGGTCGTCCTTGGCGCCGTAAAAATACTCGCGAATCTTCAAGTTTCGTGCACGTTTTCTAAACCTGGTGTCGCGCACGACAACCTTTATAAAAAAAAAAATTTTTTTTTTTTTTAGAAATAGAAAGGGAAACAAAAACATTACCCCGCCAGACTTGGGCAACTTGATAAAGGTAACGTCGGGCCCCTGGAACTGGCGAGAAATCTCGCTGTACAGACGTTCATCCCCTAGGACGATTACGACATTGATCTTGAGAGACTCGATGGCCTTGACCAACGCCTGGTAGCCGATGCCTTCGACCCACCCACATGTATTGACAATGAACCCCGTTGCTTGTGCTGCATTCAACAGTCGTGAACAAAGAGAAGAAGGGTCGGGGAAAAAAAAACATTACAATCCTTGTCAGCTTCGACGCGCTGCAGCAAGAGAGAGGCAAGATGTGCAACGATCTGGTTGTAGAGCTTTGGGTTTTCGCCGGGCGAGGTGTGCCCGTAAAAGTACGCCAGGGGTGTTGTGCCCTCAAAGTCCACTTCGGGGTCGATCATCCGCTCGACGGGGACAGCGCAGATGGCGCCAGGCAGGGTCACCGATCCCTTTTGTGTAATAAAAATTTTTATTGCTGGTAACGTCCTTCTTGTCCCTTACTTGGCCCACGTCCAAATCCACCAGGTGCGTCGGGTGTTGCGAGCGGACACAGTAATTAACCAGGCAACGACACAGAGTACTCTTGCCCACATCGGTCGGCCCAACCACCATCACTCGCGGGCCAGGACGCCCTGTCGAGGCTGCCTGCAGGCGCATCCGCTCAAGCTGCATGTGCAGGTTCATGTACTGCATCATCGGCGTCTCCTCGGCCACGTACGCATGTTGCGCTGTGCCGGTCACCTAGTGTGAAGAGCTCGTTAGCGTTCATCATCGCCCTGGCCGAATACCTGGAGCACGCATCCTTGCCAACTGAACACGGCCACCTTGCGAGACGCGATCGTGTAGGTCACGCCCAGCGCGATCGTTGCGCCAAAGATTTCAGCCAAGCCCTCGACGAGCTAGCAGTCGGGGGGAGGGGGTGGTGGTTACCATCTCTTGCGTGTATATAACCGATTTGCCTTACCTTGAGAGTAACCTTGGAGCCGATATCGACTTCGATGCGCAGTTCTTGTTCGCGACCCAGGCGGTACTCGGCCATCTTTTCAAAAAAGTGTCGTCTATGGCAGCGCCACCAGAACAGTCAGCGTCCGAGGACCTCCTCGACGTCGTGGCACAGCTGGAGGCGCTTTTGCTGACGACGGCTGCTGCTGGAGGGTCGGCCGCGGCCACTGCTGCTGCTTCCACCGGTGTTGCAGGCTCCTCGGCAACGGCCCAGGAGCCACTGAGACTTTTGCGCGCGCACGCAGAGCGCCTTCACCGCCAGCTCCAGGGCGTCAAGCGTCTCGAAAAGCGCACCGAGGCTGCCTCGACGGTTCCCGTGCAGCGCGTCAAGCTCAACATTGGTGGAACCGAGGTATTGCGCGAGGGAAACAAACGATTCTGGGCGCCAAATCTTCAATGTGTAGTTTGAAACCACAACGTCAACACTGCAAAAGGACCCCGACAGCATGCTGGCTCTCATGTTTTCGCAGGACAACACGTTCAACATCCAGCCCGACGAACATGGCGCGTTCTTTATTGGTACGGATTTCTTCTTCTCAGCGGCCCCCCCCCACCACCACCACCACACACACACACACACCACCACCACCACCTAGGACCACTGATTGCAAAAATGAACAGATCGCGACCCAACGTTCTTTTCATTCATCCTGAACTATCTGCGCGATGGTGAGATCGCTATGCCCGAAGACGAGGAAGATCTGCGCGCGATCTCTGCCGAGGCCGACTTTTACCAGATTCAGGGCCTCCTCGGGCTGTTGCACGGTCGGGCCCTCCGTGAGCAGGCCCTCGGTCCCGAAAACATTGCTCTGCGAAACAAGGAGAACCAGGTACCACAGCACAAACCGAAACGACCACGCAGAAAAAAGTTTTTTTTTTATTTCTATTTCAATCCCTAGATCCGCGATCTCTTTGCTTCCAATCCGTCCCACCCACTCGTGCAGGACCCGTACGGGTACCTGATCGACGTTTTCTCGGAAGTCCCCTCATTCGACTTTTCGACGCGCCCAGCCGCCGTCAACCAAAAGTTGATGTTACTTATGGCGTGGGATCGCATGGACCCCATGCCCACGCAGGGTCTCTCCATCTGTCCGAGTCTGGACTCGTACAAGGAGCAGTTTGGCATCTTCACCAAGGGCATGCTCGCCGGCTTTGACTGGTCCAACGTGTTTGTGGCCGGAGGCTGTGCCCTCGGACCTCTCCTGCCTGTGCCCAAAAAAATGGACGCAGAGCGCTGGTACTTTGGCCCCAAGCAACCTTTCCTCAACGGTGATGAGGGAGACGATGACGTGCAGGTTTTCTTGGACGACTTGATGGATGTGGAGGGTGGTGGAGCTGCGCCTGCACCAGCAGCCGGGAATGGAGCGGACAACGAAAAATATTCGGGCTTCCAGTCCAGCGATCTGGACATCTTCTTGTACGGGCTCAATGAAGCCGGTGCTCTGGCCAAGATCAGCTACATCTACAAGTAGGCATCGCGGTTTTTTTTTTTTGTTGTTTGCTTTTCTAAAAAATTTTTTGGGCACTGAAAAGCTTCTTCAAAGCCAAAAACAACAACAATCTTACGGTTCTTCGCACGCGACGCTCGCTCACGCTTGTGTCTGGCTACCCGCGGCGCAACGTCCAAATCGTTCTACGCCTCTATCGCTCGCCCGCAGAGGTTTTGCTGTATGTTTCCTCGGCGTAAACTACCTTGTTCTCAATCTGTGCATGCAGCGGCTTTGACCTCGACGTCGTTTCGGTTGGCTACGATGGCGACAAGTATGTTTTCTTTTTTTTTTATTAAAGAATTATTTCAAATGTTTGACTGCAAAAAAAAAAAAAAAAAAAAAAGAGTGTACTGCCTTCCTCGTGCCCGCCGTGCCCTCGTCAATAGATACAACATTGCAGATCCCACACGCCAGACCTTTCGTACCAACTCGTATGAGTTTCGCCTGTACAAGTATGCGCAGCGCGGCTTTGCGGTTGCTGTTCCTGGCCTGCACCGAGACATCATCGATCCGATGCTGTTCCTGAAGAGGTTTGCCGATGTCAAGGGCCTTGCGCGCATTCTTTTTCTTGAAGCGCGCTTTGAGCTCATGTCCATGTCGCATCTCATCGAGCGCAATCGCTGGCTCACCAAACATGTAAGCAGGCTCGATCGCTTTTCTCCGTTTTTAAAAATAAAATAAAATAAAATAAATAACTTTTTTTTAACAACAAAGGGTTTCCGAGTGCGCATCAGCAACAACATTGAGATGACCATGGCCGAAGAGGACATCGAGACGTTTATCGACGACTACAATGATGGTGTTCTCTTGCCCTTCCATCCGCTCACCTCGCGCTTTTCGGCCGAAACGCAGCTGCACAAGCTTCTTCGTCGAACCCTCAAACAAGGACTGCCCCTCCGCTTTGGTGATCAAAAAAGCAATTCTCTCTCCTGTTTTCTCATGCATGACAACGGTAGCCTTTTCCAAGAGCAACCTCGAGGAAGCGATCGATATGGAAAAATTCAAGGCAAAGATCCAGAAGCCCAACGCCGTCGCCGAGCTGTCCAAAAATATCGAGTTTGTGGGCTCACTCGCCGAGTACATTGGCACCCTCCCAGATCTTGACGACTGGTACAAGGATGCCCTTCGCAAGTATTTGTGATAACGGGAAAGAGTGGGAAATTTTTGAAAAAATACGGTACCTAAGTTCTCTTTCTGCGAGCGCTCTCTTGAGTCGAGTCGTTTGTCCGCTTGATGTTTGGCTTTGATCTCCTCACGCACTCGAGGTTATCGTTCAGTGAGAAAAGAAAGCCTGAAAGAAAAAAAGTTTTTTTTTTTTTTGAAAAAAGATAAATTTTCCATAGGATCCAATGGCGTCGACGACGTTTGTTATTACAGAAGAGCTAAGGCAACAGCTGCGGTACTACGCGTCGTTTCAGCAGCGATCGGTAGCGCTGAGACAGCTCGTCGCATTCGGTGTGTGCAAACCCTCTCTTGCTCTTGCTCTCTTTTCTGACGATGCGCTCACTGGTTGCAGGAGCACATCCGTCCCCCGAGGTAATGCTGCGAAGTGCCCAATGGCTGCGAGAGGAGCTGCCGGTGCGATTGGCCCGGCGTGCACTCGAGCTCGAGGATCTGCCACAGGGCCTGTCGTCGATCCCTGCGATCCAGAAGGTGGCAGGGTGGTACGCGCAGTCGTTCTCCGAGTTGGCATCATTGCCAGACGTCAAGTCTTACGACCCGCGCAAGTACCAGGGGCGGACGACGACTGCCGGCGCGGCTGCATCTGCCATTCCGCCGCCACCGCGCTCGCAGTCGACCTCGCTCAATTCTGCAATGCAGGACCTGAATCGCAACTTTGTCCAAACCATCGACAAGATCAAGAACAGGCACGACTCTGTCGCCAACCTGATCTGTACCACACATGACACACAACCGCGTGTGCATGCGCAAAACTAACTTTGTTATTGTAGCCAAGGGTGTCATTCAGCTGCGGGCGCAGCTCGTGAACGAGGAGCTTTCGATGGACGTGCACACGTTCCTCGACCGATTCTACCTCTCGCGCATCGGCATCCGGTTCCTCATGGGCCAACACATTGCTCAATTTTACAACCCACCCAGCCCCGACTATGTCGGCCTGGTATGCACCAACACAAACATCAACGAGCTTGGTATTGGACGATGGACCGCTGAAGGACGAAAACTCAATATGCCTCTCTTCTAGTTCATGAAGCAACGCAGAATGCGCTGGGCGTGTGCCAGGGATACTACGACATATTTGAATGCCCCAAAGTGCAAGTCATCTGCAACCCGCACATATCATTTACCTACATTCCATCGCATCTCCACCATATCCTCTTTGAACTCATCAAAAACTCGCTGCGCGCCACGGTTGAATTCCACGGGGTCAACGCCTCCAAATACCCCCCCATCAAAATCATTGTCGCCGAGGGCCACGAGGTATGTCCATTTTTTTACCCCATCCGCTTCTCATTCCGGACGATCGCAGGACCTGACAATCAAAGTGAGCGATGAGGGTGGCGGCATCCCCAGATCTGCAATTCCTACGATATGGCTCTACTCGTACTCGACCGCCAAGCCGCCACCGGGCGACGAGGACGACGAACGCGGGGGCGGCGGCGGGGGCGGCGGCAGCATCAGGGTACCTCTTGCCGGCTATGGTTACGGGCTTCCCATGAGCCGCCTTGTATGTTTAAAAAAAAAAAAATAAAATAAAAATTTTTTCCTCCCTGCTGATGAGAGAACTTTTGTAGTATGCAAGGTACTTTGGTGGCGACTTGAAAATTATCTCGATGGAGGGCTATGGAACCGATGCCTACGTACATTTGAATCGATTGAGTGATGGCCTCGAGCTCCTCGCATAGAATCATAGACTCCGTGTGTGTATGTGTGTGTGTGTGTGTGTATACAATTCGACTTTTACATCTACAAGAGGTTTTTTTTACGACCAGCCTGCACTTTACCTGACGCTTTATTGACCTGCGAACTGCTCTGCGCAGCCGCGGAAGCTTTGTTCGACTCTTCGCTCAACCCCTGGGACTCCTGTGCGTCCTTTGCCTTCCTACCGTGGGCAAACGGGTCCAACACTGGTGTGAATGCAGGGTACACGACCTTGAAGTTGGGAGGAAGGTCCATTGCCCGCAGTTTTTGGGCCGTGGTTCGCAGGGCAGACTCACCGTTGGCGGCATGCTGCTGCTCAAAAAACTTGACCACGTCGGACACAGTCACGATGTGCGAAAGGGTGGCGTTTGGCACGTCGAGCTTGAAGTTTTTGGAGAGCGTGACCAACAACTGTGAATTCGTACAGTCTCTTTAGAGCGACATGTGCCTTTGGAGTAGATTACCTTGAACTTGAGGGCTTCGTCCGTTTGCAGGTCGACTTTCTCGTCCGCGTGCAGTTCGCTCAGGGCCTCCTTGACATAGTCGCGCACAGTCTTGCCACCCTTCTCGATGGGCCAAGCGGGCTTGGGCTGCAACTGTTGCTTCATCGCGAGTCTCGCTTGGGCGAGCTCGTAGCGTATGGCGGCACGGTTTGGTCGCAGGTGCTTGGGCGTCTTGGCCATCAAGTCGACTCGTTCCTGCTTTAGCTTCTGCCGCAGTTCGTTTTTCTTTTCCAGCTCTGACTTCTCCTCTTTTTTCTCGTCAGTCGGCAGCTCTTGCAGGCCCGAGTCCTCCGCCGCCTTCTCCTCTGCAGAACACGCACGGATTTAGAAGGGAAGCTCTTTTTCTTTCTTACCAATGCCGACCGCGCGTTTAAACGTGTTAATCCACGACGGTTTTTTGGCGTCACCGTCGCCGGTGGACATTGCGCGTACCATCAGGACGCTTCTGCTCCGGCTTGCGACTAGTAGAGGGAACGATTAGAGCCGTACCACCACCTCCCCGTGCTACTCACCTGCCCGAGTCAAGGTCGACGCCATTTTAGAAGTGCCCAGGTCCCGTACATTTCAGCTGACTTTGGCTACCACGACGATGCTCAACAGCTTTTTCCTGTTCACTCCAGCTGGGTAAGAAGAAGCCAAGGAACAGCACCTGGGAGGGTGGGAAGGGCGTGGAGAGGCGGAGAACTTTTTTCTTGGAGGGGGGGGGGAGAGCTGTTTTCCCTAGGTGGGATTTCCCGCAAAGCCTAATCTCTTGCCCTATCTTTTGTCAAGTGCCACGGTCGTGGAGAAGCACTGGCGCGTCGTGATCAACCGGACGGTCGTGGACCAGTTCCTGCTCGAGGTCAACAAGGCCAACGGACACTATGAAGAGGTTTGGCTTGCAAGCGGAGAGCCCGAGGATTTTGTTACTTGAGCATATACACACGTACACACAGGTCTTGCCGGTCATTGCTGTCCCCAAAATGTACCTCATCCACGTCTACCGGGACGGTCTGTTCTACCTCGCTGTTGTGACTGCCGAAGGTATCAAGATCTTTTGCCCTTCTTATTTCTTTTTGTATCTAAGCAAACATTGAAAAGTGCAACCACTGCTCGTTATCGAGTTCCTCCATCGTGTCGCCGACATCTTCAAGGACTACTTTGGCGAGGTCTCTGAGAGCACCGTCAAGGAAAACTTTATTCACGTGTACCAGGTAACAGTATTTTCTTTTCAAGATACGTGTTTTGTGCTTATCGCGATAAATGATCTCAAAAAAAAAAAAAGTTGCTCGAGGAGCTCATGGACAACGGATTCCCTCTTACAACAGAGCCAAACATCCTCAAGGAGATGATCTTGCCACCATCAATGCTGAGTCGTGTCGTTGGCTCTGTTACTGGATCGAGCGGGTAAATGTGTTTAAAACAAAAAGGAAACGTGGCTCATTGTCTCTTTGCGTAGCATCGGCGGATCATCAAAGCTGTCTGGAAGCAGTGGCAGCATCTCCAGCATACCGTGGCGAAAGCAAGGGCTCAAATACAACTCGAACGAGATCTACTTTGACATTGTGGAAGCCGTGGACGCGATTATTGAGCCGTATCGATTTTTCTCTCAAAGTAGTAGTGCTTGCGTTTAACAACAGCCCTTTCATAGAAATGGCCAAATCATCTCTAGCGAAATCCAGGGAGAGATCCAGTGCAACTGCAGACTATCGGGCATGCCTGACCTGACACTCATCTTCACAAACCCTCGCATCCTGGACGACATCAGCATGCATCCTTGCGTGCGCATTGCTCGCTTTGAGCGGGATCGCGTCATTTCGTTTGTCCCTCCGGATGGCCAGTTCAAGCTGATGAACTACCGGTACATCTTGCTTTGTGATCACCTTTGTTAACTCTTCTTGGCGCCAAAAAAAAAAAAAAAAAAGCGTCAACCCTGGTGCAAACTTCCAACTTCCGATCGTCGTAAGACCCGTGTTCCAATTCAGCAACAACTCGGGCAAGTTTGACATCACCGTCCGCCCACAAGCGACTGGTGGTAAACAGCTCGAGGCAACCAAGGTCACTTTCAAACTCCCTGCGGCTGTCCTCACCGTCAATATCCAAGTCAACTACGGCAACTACGAATATGATGTCACGACCAAGGTAATGCTCGCGTGTTTTTTATTTTATTTATATGAGCTAAGAAATGTATGTTCG
>Ga0302233_10000558_pt1 | contig 30172 bp, 14 predicted proteins | sample II_Palsa_N3_1_FD_193516 | JGI IMG/M metagenome (GOLD analysis project Ga0302233, IMG submission 193516) | Peat permafrost microbial communities from Stordalen Mire near Abisko, Sweden - II_Palsa_N3_1 | ecosystem: Environmental > Terrestrial > Soil > Palsa > Peat permafrost | place: Sweden... | reverse complement strand
AGCGCATCGACGTTCCGTATTGTTCAGAGAGCGTGCTTTGGATGGAACCGCCGGAAAGCCCTGGGCCGCTCGCACCGCAGTCGATGCAACTGGCTGGGCCTCCATAGTTCACGTGGTTGAAGAGGTTGTATGCCTGGACGATAGCTTGCATTTTCAGAGGGCCGTAGATGTCGAAGTTCTTCGCGAGCGAGGCGTCGACATCGACGATACCGGGACCCCATAGCGAATCACGTCCCCAGGTACCGAAGGTTCCGACCGCCGGAAGGGCATAGGCGCCCTCTGTTTGATTTGGACTGTTACTCAAGAGAGTCGCGTACGTTGGCAGGTATGGCACAGTGAGTGAGACCGGATCGAACGATCCCTTGTGAATGTTAGGACCAACGCCTGCAACCTTGTTTGGCCAGGAGGGACCGCAACCATCATTCGCCGCTACGTCGTTGATTTGGCCTACCTCACTGTAGCAAGGACTGAACGGCAGGCCTGTATCCCAGGTGAACGTGCCATTGAGCTGGAAGCCGCCAATGATCTGATTCTTCCAGCCAGAGATGTGTGAAGCGAACTGCCTGCCTTTGCCGAAGGGTAGATCGTAATCCCCGGCAAAGATAAAAGCCTGGCGACGGTTGTAGTAGCCGTTGCCTCTGCCGATGGCCGGGTTGACCAGGAACTCGTACGACTCATGATCGAGTGCATGAGACCAGGTGTAATGCGAGAGGAAGGAGAGGCCGTGGCTGAGGGTCTTACTCACCACCACTTGCAGCGCCTGATAACTCGCGGTTGCCTGGTTGTTGTTATAGCTGATGCCCTGCGTCCATCCGAAGGGGTGACCGGGCAAGCCGAAGAGGGTTTGAGCGTTTCCTCCCGCGTCACCGCAGAACGGTTGACGTTCGCAGACCGTATACAGGACACCGGTGTTGGGATTGATCTGGTTGAATCCTGCAGACGTTGGCTCGTTGGCGTTGTACTGGTTGGAAGAGCTAAACATGTTGTGATAGGCCTGGCTGCCGATGTAGCCGATCTGCAGGGAGAAGGTGGGGCTTAGTTGCTGTTGGACGGTCAGGTTCCAACCGGCGACAGTCGGCAGGCGCACCTGGTTGGGTCGGGTGGTTTGAGAGACACCGTTGGGCAGGGCGTACTCCCCGTTAGCTGGGATGGCCGGGAAGGTATAGCTTGGGGGCCCGGCAGGAACACCATCCTCGGTCTGGGTCAGGTTGAATGCAGCACCGTAGCTAGTAGATAAGGGAACGGCGTTCTCTTCAATTTGCAGTGGATACGAGTTCGTCAAGACATTGCCGAAGGTGTTGCCCGCCCAGCCTTGACCGTAGACCAGGCCGTAACCAGCGCGGATAACCGTCTTGGGCAGGAATTGATAGCTGACGCCGAAGCGTGGTGCGAACTCTTTGTAATTGTTTCTCACATTCATTTGGTTGTTGACGTTGCCGTAGCCTGCGATTTGAATGTTACCGGTGTCGAGATTCAGCAGGCCGCCTTCACCTCTCTGGGTCACAGCCTCGGGGGTGTAGAGCTCCCAACGAAGTCCATAGTTCACGGATATGTTGGGCGTGGGATGCCATTGATCCTGAGCGTAGAGGAAGATCCGCTTCTGCGTGGTGTTGCCGAGGCCACCGGTCGCCGACACAGAACGGACGAAGTTTGTGACATCTCCCAGCAGGAAGGTCGCGAAGCCATTGCCAAGCCCGTTCGGTCCAGAAGTACGCGACTGATTCGCAGCATAGGTGCCATTGAAGTTGACATTGCCACTACCGCTTTCGGAGAGAGTATTGTTCTTTCCAAAGCGCCAGTCAACGCCGAACTTGATGTTATGACTTCCTACTGTATGCGACCAGTTATTCACCACTTGATATTGGCTGGTTTGCTGCAGGCTGAGAGCCGCGGTTGTACCGTAGGCCACATTTCCGCCGTTGTTAGTTCCGTTTGCCACAATGGCGACGTTGAATTGCGGCATACCTCCGGTGAGCGAGAGAGGTGCAGGGTTCGCGTTGGGGATGCCAAGGTTGTTGCCCAGGGGTAACGTGGGGTCTGGTCCGGCAGTCTTGTTGTAGATGCGGTAGTAGCCGAAGCGGAAGTCAGTGACCCACTTGGGGGAGACGACCACGTCACCACCGGAAGCGACACTCGAATAATGGAACGCGTCGGTACCCGAGAATCCGCCGGGGCCATAGCCTGGTCCACCCGCCGCTCCAAAGTACGGAGCGCCAGAGATATTGCCTTGGAACAGCGTATAGCGTCCGAAGAGGTGGAGTTTTTGTGAGAACTGGTAATCCACGCGCACGTCGGGTTGATTGGTCACGAAGCTGCCTGAGCCGCGGGCCGCGAAGTTATTGTAGATGGCTCCTGGTACGCCAGCGTTCGGCGCTGGCATGAGCTTCACGAACGCTACAGCGGCTGGCGAAAGGTCAGCCACTGGGATCTGGTTGTTCACAAACGGGGTGCGCCCAGCGTTGGTGGTGTCCTGCAGAGAATTCGGCAGATACGCTTGTTGTTGGGGGTTACCGCCAGTGCTGGGATTGAGGTAGTCGCTCAGATCGCAGAACCCTGACCCGGAGGTGCACGTGGTTTCGGCCTTGAGGGTGGGCACCGTGGTGAGCTGAGAGGAGCCTGTCTTTTCACGAAGGCCCTGATAGTCGACGAAGAAAAACAGCTTGTCTTTCTTGATAGGGCCGCCAACCGATCCGCCGAATTGATTGTGAAGGGTGGAGGGCAAGGTTGGATGGGGATCAGACTCTGACGGCGCGTTGGCGAAGGGATCGCGTGCCTGCTGAGCGTCGGAACGGCGATATTCAAACGCGCTGCCGTGGAACTGGTTACTGCCCGACTTGGTCTGGGCGGTCACGAGGCCGGCGACAGCTTTACCGAACTCGGCATCGTAATTCTGGGCGTTGACCTTCATTTCGGAGACCGAATCGAGATTCGGATTAATGACGGCGACGCCGTTGAGAGGCTCCTGGTTGTCGGTTCCGTCCAGCTCATAGCCTGTGGCGAATGGGAGTTGGCCGTCGACTTCGATTGATCCGCTGCGTTGAGGGTTGCCCCCGCCTTCTCCAGGACCCCAGCCGATATAGGTGGTTCCAGGCGTGAGGAGCTCGAACTCGGTGAAATTGCGGTCCATGTTGGGAAGATTTTCTACTGCGCGGGAGTCGAGGATGGTGCTGACCTCGGCACGATCTGTTTGCAGCAGTGGGGTCTGGTCCGTGACCGTAACCGTCTCTGAGGTGCCGCCTACCGACAGCTGGATGTTGACCTCAGGAGCGGTATCCGCGAACACTACTACATCTTTGACAAGAGCGTTTTCGTAGCCCTTGGCGGAGGCCTGAACCGAGTACGTGTCCGGAATCAAATGCTGCACGCGGTAAAGACCGGTGCCGTTACTTTGGACGGTGACCGAGGTTCCCTTGGAGACGTCTGTCACGGTGATCGTGGCATTCGGGACGGAGTCGCCTGTCTTGTCGGTCGCTGTTCCATAAATGGAGCCGTAGACCGCTTGTGCATTGACCGGTACGGATCCCGACAGGATTCCCATGAGGAGTATTGCCAAAGCGATGAGAATCTTGTCTATTCCCAAAGCATTGGACGCTGCGCTTTTCGTTTGGCGTTCCATGTTCATCGGTACTGCCCCCTCATTTGTTCATTTGTTCGTAAGGTCCGCTCTGGAGATGGTACGAATCGGAATTTCAGGGGCAATGGATTTTGTTTTCTGTTCGCGCCCTTCCTAGACATTAACCATCATCAGATTAGTGATCCGGCCTCCGTCCAACGGTGGGCCGTTGGATCAACTGGAAGGCGGAGATTTTTCACCAACTCAAACTCCCATGTTGCGAGAGCGACGCAATCATCCGCGCTGTAGGGTGGGGACACAACGTTTTTTACGGTGATTTGACACGTCAAATCACTGGGTATACTGTGACAGCGCGATACGTGAACTGATGGAAAACCATAAAGTAACCGATGTTTTGCAGCGGGACCCACGATGGCAGGTCGTTGAGCGCGCAGCCGCAAGTCCCCACCTGAAAGCTTCTGCCCGGCTACAGGAGTTTCTGTTTTACATATCAGAGTGTGCAATTCGGGAGGTACCTGGAGAGGCGACGGAGCAGCAGATAGGGATTCATGTTTTCCATCGGCATCCGGGTTATAACTCCAGCGAAGACAGCATCGTGCGAACACATGCCCGGCTGTTGCGACAGAAGTTGGCGGCGTACTTCGCGGAAGAAGGCTCGCATGAGGAGATCATCGTTGATATTCCGAAGGGGCACTACCTTCCAGTTTTCACGACACGGTCGGCGACCACTTTCCCGCCTCAGTTAGACCTAGCACCAGACCCGTTGGCCGTCCACGAAACGATGGAACGCTCCGCGGAATCTGGATCGTCCAAGCGGCTTCGCGGGACGCTTATTGTGGGGGTGGCAGCTCTGCTTTTGACGGCCGCTGCGATGCTCGCCTGGCACCCGTGGAAGAAGGCGAGGGTTTTGCAGTCTTCCGTTGACATTTTCTGGCGCCCGTTCTTCGCTGACGATCCGCCCTTCGTGGTCTACAGCAATGCGCTGTTTACGGGTAATTCCATCACCGGGCTTCGCTATGCCCCCGCTGGCGCTCCACAGGATGGAAGTGCACCGGACTCGTATGTGGATACGTACACGGGAATTGGGGAGCTGTCTGCCGTCTATGATTTGACGAAGCTGTTTGACGCTCACCAGGCGACCTTCACTTTGAAGAGAAGCCAACTCGTCGCCTGGGATGAGGCAAAGTCACGCAACCTGATCTTCATCGGCGCTAGTGTTGAGAACCCTTCGTTACGCGTGCTGCCACCGACCGTTAACTTCACGCAGGAGGCAGGAAACGGTTTTGCAGGCATCGTCAACCACCATCCCAAACCCGGCGAGCCCGCGGTGTACTCGCGACCAGAGCATCCGCTCACAACCGACTATGCAATCATTGCTCTGCTGCCCGGTGTTCAGCCCGGCAAGCGCGTCCTGCTGTTCAGCGGGTTGACGACCTTCGGCACGCAGGCCGCAGTCGAATTCCTGTGCCGTCCGGATAGCATTGCTGAGATTTTGAAGCAGGTGACCGGCCCGAAAGGCGAGATCCGGCCATTTGAAGCTGTGGTCCAAACCACGGTCGGGGGAGGGGTTGCGCTCGAGACCCACCTGGTGACGCTGCGCATCGACTAGACCAATGGTCATCCGCGATCAATATCTTACTGGACTGGTTCCAACTTCAATTGATTGTCCACATGAATCTGGTTTGTGATCGCCGTTTCTCGTTTTGCATCCTCTTCCTGTCCGGCGGCTCGATAACCCTGCGCAAGCAGAGCATGCGTGATGTAGTTTCCTGGGTCCATCTTTTCTGCGTGCTTCAGGTACATGATGGCGGTCTGCGTATCCTTATTTCGCAAGAGCACTTTGCCCATGAGGATGAAAGGGCCCGTGCTGGTTGTATCCAATGAGATTGCCTTCGTGAGCGACTTCTGGGCGTCGACCAGTTTGTCGATGCGGAAATAGGCATCGCCAAGACGATCGTAGACGGGCGCGTAGTCGGGATTGATGCGGCGTTCTGCTTCGAACTCGGTAATTGCTGTCGGGATATCTGATTTATAGAGCGCGACCTCGCCCACCATGAAGTGGGCGAGCGGAAAGTTCGGCGAAATCTGGAGCGCCTTCTGGGCTTGCTGCGAGGCAAGCTCGGGCAGGTTCGCGTGCATCAACATGGTGCCAAGAAGCAGGTACGCGCCTGCGGAATTGGGATCCTGGTCATATTGAGTAGCGAAGGACTTTCGGGCATCGTCATAGCGCGCTGCGTTGAGGTAACAGAGTCCCAGCACGTAATTGGCATCGGCGTCTGCATTGGGCATCCAGGTGCGGACCTGCTCGAGGTATGGAATGGCCGCCGCCGGTTGACCCAGTCGATAAAGGGTGAATCCCTGCATCTGGATGGATTCGAGATCCGTGGGATCTTCTTTCACGGCGGCTTCGAAAGCCTGCTTCGCGCTCAGCAACTTGCCCGTTCGGTAATACGCAACGCCAAGCTCGTGATGAAGTCCCTTGATGGGCGGTTGCATGCTGACGAGCTTCTCAAGGATCACGAGCGCATCAGTTACCTTGTCGCGCTGGAGATCCTGGTGCGCCTGCGCGAGTTCGTCAGCGGGCAAGCTCGACGGAGCCACTTGCGCGGCGACCGGGAACGCGCATACAACGAGAAACAGGAGCACATCAAAACTGCGCATAACGGGGTCAGGATACTATGTGCCGCGTCGATGTGGAAATGCTAAACTGGGCGATCTGATGCGGCCTCATCATTTCGTCCTTGCGTTACTTATGAGTCTTGCCTTGCGGGTGAGCGCACAGGCTCACAGCAAGCCGACGCAACGACCACAGCGTGATCCCTATCCTGCAAGCGCCGCTCATGCTGCTCCAGCGTGGTTTGTAGATGTTGCGCCGGAAGCCGGCCTCACGATGCTGAACGTCAACGGCGATTCTGCGACGAAGAAGTACATCATCGAAACGACTGGTAGTGGTGTCGCCATCCTGGATTACGATCGCGATGGTTGGCCGGACATTTTTCTGCTGAATGGAACGACGCTCGACGGGGAGCCAAAACCAGCGACTCCACCCACAAGCCATCTGTATCACAACAACCATGATGGAACATTTACGGATGTGACCGCGGGGTCGGGACTTGAGACACCGGGTTGGGCGCAGGGTGTGTGCGTCGGTGACTACGACAACGATGGCTACGATGATCTGTACGTAACCTACTATGGCAAGAACCGGTTGTACCACAATGAAGAAAATGGGCACTTCAAGGAAGTGGCCGAGCAAGAGGGCGTCGCCGGGGACGGCACGAAATGGGGAACGGGCTGCTCGTTCGTGGACTACGATCGCGATGGCAAACTCGACCTGATGGTGGCGAACTATGTGCAGTTCGATGTCAAGACCATACCGAAGCCGGGCGAAGGCTTGATGTGCGTTTGGAAGGGCGTGCCAGTGATGTGCGGACCTCGGGGACTTCCCTTCACCACCAACCTTCTGTATCACAACGCAGGAGGCAAGTTCGTGGACGTCACGGAGAGCAGTGGCGTCACGAAGACGAATGGTCATTATTGTTTTAGTGTCTCGACCATCGACTACAACCTGGATGGCTGGCCGGATATTTATGTCGCATGCGACAGCACACCTAGCATCCTGTATCGCAACAACAAGGACGGCACCTTTACAGACATCGGGCCAGATGCTTCAGTTGCTTACAGCGATGATGGTGGCGAACAAGCCGGCATGGGTTCCAGCATAGGAGATTATGACAACGATGGCTGGCCGGATATCTTCAAGACGAATTTCTCGGATGATACATCTTCGCTGTATCACAACAATCATGACGGCACCTTCACCTCGACGATCTTCGATGCGGGCCTCGGATTGAATACGCAGTATCTCGGCTGGGGCACGACGTTCCTCGACGTAGATAACGACGGCTGGTTAGACATTCTGGCCGTGAACGGACATGTCTATCCGGAGGTCGACACGGCGCATCTCGGGTCGAACTATCGCGAGCCTCGTATTCTTTATTGGAATCAAGGCAACGGTAAATTCAAGGACCTGAGCAAGGTGTCTGGCCCCGGCATCACGGAACCTATGTCGAGCCGTGGAATGGCTGTCGGCGACCTGTGGAATGATGGCAGGGAGTCCGCGATCGTCAACAACATTGACGAGAAGCCTTTGCTGCTTGTGAACCTCGCGACCAACAGCAACTATTGGATTGGCGTGATCCTGCAAGGGACACAATCAAACCGCGACGGAATTGGTGCGCGGGTTACGGTGTCGGCTGGTGGGCGTGTATGGGTTCAGGAAGAGCGAAGCGGATCGAGTTACATATCCAATGGCGATTTGCGATTGCATTATGGTCTCGGCTCCGCCTCCGCGGTTCAATTCATCGATGTCGTTTGGCCAAGCGGACGCTACGAACGCTTCGGAGGTGGCCTTTCCGATCGCTTTTTTACGCTCGTCGAAGGAAAAGGTGCGCCGCAAAAGGCCCATTAACCGCAGAGAAAGATAATAGCCTGTCCTATCTTGCTATTTGTATTCGCGATTCGGCAATGGGAACTATTGGAATGAACGCTCGGGCATGGTCTTGCAGCGGTGCCGCACTGATCTGTGCCTGTGGTCAGCATAAGAACGACATAAGTGGATATTGCCTGGAAGTTCCCCTTCTGAAAATCTAAGCGGACATGGAAAACCCGCAGGTATCCATGTAGCTGTGACGCTGAAGCGAGTTAATTCTGATATCGCGAATAGAGAAAACCAGGGTGGAAATCTGACGGAAATCGTCGTGGTGGTGCCTCTATGAGAGAACCTCAAGCGAACGACTCGACTGCCCCTGCGAGAGCTCACCCTCGCAGGGTGAACCTGAAGGATCTCGCAGCGCACTTGCACTTGAGTCCATCGACCATATCGTATGTGCTGAACGACACGCCGGGACGTTCGATTCCTGAGGGGACGCGCGAGCGGATTCGAGCAGCGGCGGTCGAATTCAATTACAAGCCAAACATGATTGCGCGATCGCTGCTGGGGAAGCCTATGCGCAGCATCGGCATCATGCTCCCGGTGCTGGGCGAGGGATATCACTCGCGGGTGCTGTCGGGGATTGGCGACTTGTTGATGGAAGAAGGATATTTTTATTTCACCGTGCATCATCGACACCTGGAGAGCCTGATCGAGGAATACCCGGCATTGCTGCAGTCGCGCGGAGTTGACGGAATTCTGGCGATCGATACGAAGCTTACCAATCCCCTGCCCTTGCCGGCGGTGCTGATTGCGGGCCATTCTACGTTGCCGGACGTGACCAACGTGGTGCTGGACCATGAGCACGCGGCAAGGCTGGCGCTGCGGCATCTGTATGACCTGGGGCATCGAAAGATCGTATACATGAAAGGCCAGACGGTGAGTACTGATACGGAGCTTCGGTGGTCTGCCACGATGAAGGTGGCACGGGATTTGGGGCTGGCAATCGATGAACATTTGACGATTCAGTTGGCGAAGGACTCGACTTCACCGGAGATCAGTTATCCGGGGATTCATGACCTGCTGGAGAGCAAGCAACAATTCACTGCAATTCTCTGCTTCAACGATATCTCAGCGATCGGCAGCATCCGCGCACTGCACGACTATGGGTATCAAGTTCCCCATGATATTTCGATTGTGGGGTTCGATGATATTCAGTCGGCTTCGTATCGCCTGCCGAGTCTAACGACGATCCGGCAACCACTGAAGTTGATGGGAAGAACGGGGGCGGCAGCGCTATTGCGGAGGATGGCACATGAAGATCTGCCGGCGATGATTCAAGTGGAACCTCAATTGGTGGTAAGGGAGTCCAGTGGAGCGCCGCCGCGGGCGGCCTGAGGGCGTTAAGCGGTTTGAAAAAAGAGACGGCGAAGGTACTCGCCGTCTCAAAGGAGGTACTACGGTCAAGCTCCGCTAGAACGAGAGGCGAGCCCCTAGCTGTAGCGTTCTCCCACCAATCTGGATCCCGGTGATTTGGTTTCCGCCGTTGCTGGTGGAGGTGTACTCAGTGCCTGGACCACTGTCTCCTGCCAGCTGGCCCTGTGGAGGACTGAAGCTCGGGTGATTGAATGCGTTCTGTGCATCACACCGAATGGAGAACGCCATCCGCTCCCAGGGCAAGTGGAACTCCTTGAGGGCCGAGATATTCACGGTGTTGAATCCGGGGCCGACCAAGGGGTTTCTACCCGCATTGCCGAAGTTTCCGTTTCCAGGGTTGATGAAGGCAGCAGGGTTGTACCACTCTGCGATGCCTCTATGCACCGGCCGTGGAGAGAGTCCAGAGAAGCTTGGAAACTGCGTGCCGGGACAGGACTGCTGGTAGGTACAGTCCGTTGCAAGCACTTGGAATGGGTTTCCTGACGACACGATCACGGTGCCGGAGACCTGCCAGCCACCGACCGCTACATCTTCGAACCAGTTCTTATTCAGGAACGCCCTGCCTTTGCCGAAGGGCAATTGGTAGACCACAAACCCTTTGAAGGCGTTGCGGACGTCGAAGTTTGAATTCCCGTAATTCTTACTCGAATAATTCACCGTTAGTAAGCTTGCGTATTGGTAGGGCTGAGGGCCAGCATGCGTTCCCCATCCAGACGAATCCTGATCATCCAACATGTGCGACCAGGTGTAGTTGGCGCTGAAGCTGAAGCCGTGTTGCAGGCGCTTCGTGATGGTGACCTGCAGCGAATTGTAGTTGGAGATCGCCTGGTAGAGGTTTCCGGTGATCTGCTTATAAATCGGATACGCCGCAACGCAGTTGACGGTTGACCCCGTGCCGCATCCGGAGAGATCGCTGGACGATAGCTGGTTGAGCGGTGCCGCATTGATATTGGTGGGGAAGGTCAGGTTAAGCCCGTGGCTGCCGACATAGCTCATCGTCGCGACCGTGTTGGTACTCAACTGCCACTCCATGCCGAAATTCCACTGATAGATCTTCGGGATCGGTACGTGGTAGGCGATGTAGCCAGCGTTTTGTCCGTTGAACCGCGCGGGGTCCTGCGAAGCGCTTGTGTAAGGCAAAGGTGCCATTGCGCCGCCGCCTAAGGGGAAGAGAGTTCCGGGCCCATCGAACTTAGTCGTTGGATAGATTCCGTTTGATGAGTCGTTGACACTTCCCGAGGAAGAGACAGATTGGCCTAATCCGGCATTGGTAGCGCCGCCGTAGTTATCCGTGCTCCAGTTGTAGGAGTACAGACCGAAGCCGCCACGCACGGTGGTGTTCGGGTGCACTAGCCAGGAGAAGCCGGCTCGCGGGAGCGCCGTACTAAACACGTTTGCGTTCAGAGATGTCCGGCCGTTGGCATGGGTTTCACCATACCAGTACGCACCCAGGGTGTTGGTTGCCGGGTTCGTCACCGTGGGATCGAAGCTATCCATGTTTCCGGTGACCTCGTTATACCCGTGACTGATTTCGTAACGGAGACCGACGTTGATGGTCAGGTTCTGTTTGATCTTCCAGTCATCCTGAACGAACATCTGGGGCTTCTTTAAACGCACGCCATATTCAGGTGAGACGCTGGCGTTCCAGTTCTGAGCGTAGCCGAGGAGAAAGTCCGCATACTCTTCGCCCGACTTACTGTTGGACGAGGCCACGCCTGAGGTAGGGTCGACCGTCCAATTCTCGGTATAGACACCGGAGAACTGCAAGGTTCCCGCGTTGATGTTGCCCCAGGTGGTTGTGTCGTCACGATAGAAGGCAAACTCGCCACCGAAGTGGATGACGTGTTTGCCGCGAATCATGGTCACCACGTCGGAAGGATCGAAGACGAATTCCTTGTATTCAGCGTTGGTGGCTGGCCCAATGTTTGTGTAGGGCTTGTTACGCTGGAACTGGACGGACGGAAGAACGTCGGCTTTGGCAAACTGCCAGCCGATCTTGTCGGGATACCCCAAGCCCGTACCAGCATCCTGGAAGAAGTTGAGTTGATCTGTGTAACCGAATCGGGCTTCATTGACCGTTCTTGAACTGATATTCCAAACGTCGGTGACCTGTGCATTATTGTTGTCGACGTCGCCGATTTGGCAACCGACCGGGCATTCCGTTATAGGATTCGCGCCGTTTTCAAGCTCGTCGCCCTGCGTATCTGAGAGCGTCAACCGATTGTTTTGGGTGATCGCATAATCCAGGCGTCCAAAATACCTCTTCCATGGCCGAGGCACCGGATACTGCGAGTAGAAGTTATTGGTTAGGACCCCAGCGCTATTGAGGGTCGCGTTCGGCACGAAGTTGCCGTAGGAGATGTGGTTTGCTTCTGTTGGATAATACTGCTGGAAGGCATTCGAGACCGTATCGATCATGGCCGAGGGAATGGCGTTGGCTCCATACTCGCTGAGGAAGCTCTTACGAATGGGGTATGGATGGCCTTCCGAATCCGTCCCAATGATTTGCGTCGTGGGGTCGTAAAGCAGGTACGGGGTTGTTGGGTTAGCCGTGATGTTACCGCTGAAATCGCCACTCATAATCGCTGCGGTGGGAACGGTCTGGTAGCCAGCACTGACCGCGTTATTGTGAATCTGGTCGTAACCAAAGAAGAAGAACGCCTTCTTCTTCAGCCCAAAGAAAGGAATTGGGCCGCTGAACGTTCCGCCGAAATCGTCATAGTTCAAGGCAGGCACTGCCTCCTGGTTGCCAAAGCCGTAATTGGCAGCGTTCAGCGATCTGTTCTGGAAGTACTCGTACAAAACACCGTGGAACTTATCGGTGCCGCTCTTGGTGATCTGGTTGATGATGAGACCGCCTACGCCATACTGCGCAGAGAACGAAGAGAGATTGACCTGAAGCTCCTGGATATCTTCGAATGCTGCGGGATTGGCGTTCTGGCTGCTTGGAAGCGTGGTAGATGCACCATCCGCAAGCACATTCGTGAAGGGCAGGTTGCCGTTGGTGGAAACTTCCTGGCCGGGATTGAACGCATTCATCTGATTCATGCTGCTGTTGTAGGTACCCGAGGCTCCGGGAAGCAGGATCATGAAGTTCTGCCAGTCGGGCCCGTTCGATCCGCCGACGTTGGGCATTTGTTCCATGTCATGAGCTTCGAGCGTTGCAGACTGTTCACCGTTTTCGGTGTTGAGGAGAGGCACGTCAGTATTGACGGTTACCTCAACGGTCGATGAACCGACTTTGAGTTGAGCGTTGACGTCGGTGATCCCAACCAGGACAGTGATGGGTCCACGCACGAAGGTCTCAAACCCATTCTTCGTGAAGGTGAGCTTGTAGCTTCCGGCTACGATGGAATTTGTATCGTACAAACCGTCGTGATTGGTGGGGTAGTCCTTGGCAACACCTGTGTCGAGGTTTAACACGCTGACCGTGGCTCCGGGGATAAGGGCGCCGGATGGATCGGTGACGATGCCGCGGATATCTCCGGCGTTCGTACTCTGTGCGCAGGCGCTGCCAAGTCCCAGAATGCCGGCCGCGCCGATGGCAATCATCCTGAATATTGACCAATTCAACTTCATATTGCCTCCAAGTACTTCGTAAGTGGTGCATGTTCTAGCAATGAATCTTGCTGAGACAAACGTTTGTCTTAGAGATGATAGAAACACGGACATCATGCCAATCAGGAAAGCAACATTGACTCGCAATGCTGCTGAAGTGGAGCTGAGTGTCCTATCGGGTCCCAAGGAGTTTGCTGCGAGGGCCACACACGCATACAGAACAAACAGTGCTAGCTTCACAGCACAGGTCGTCGCTGGCAATAGCCATTCTCACCAGGATTCGCCGACCACTTGAGTGATTTTTAGGGGACGCTCTGATCAAGGCTCCCCCAACGCAATCGTCTACAGCCGCTCAGGGGCGCGGAGACATATGAGTGTCGCGTCACGCTTGCGCGCAGCGATTGGACCTGTCAGAGTAGTGTCGTTCTTCAGGCGCCTGAGGAACTCGCGTTCAAGAGAACTCCACGAATTTTGCGAACGGCGGCGGGAATATCCGCCGCCTGTGTGCTGCCGAAGCCCAGGATCAGCCCGTTACGCGCTGCTGTACCGGTGTACGCCGAGGAGAGCGGCCACATCCACAGGTTCTGCGAAGCGGCGCGGAGCGCGATGTCATAGTCAGATTCCAGCCCTGGCAGGGTAAGCGTGAGGTGCAGGCCCGCTTCCGCGCCAGTCACTTCAGCTGCGACGTCGAGTTCCCTTCTGAGAGATTCGACGAGCACGCTTCTACGTTCTTTGTAGAGCACCCGCATGCGCCGGATATGGCGCTCGAAATGGCCCTCGCCGATAAACTCTGCTAAGACCTCCTGGGTTAAAGACGGCGAACCAAGATCTGTGGCACGTCGAATTGCTACAAAATGACCCAGCAAATCTCGAGGGACCACAACATAGCCGATGCGTAAAGAGGGAAACAATACCTTGCTAAACGTTCCGATATAGATAACGCGCTCATGATTGTCGAGGCCTTGGAGCGAGGAGATTGGCGCGCTTTCGTACCGATACTCGCTGTCATAGTCGTCTTCGATAATCCAGGATCCGTTCTCCTGGGACCACTGCAGAAGCTGCAGCCTGCGCGAGGCGCTCATCGTCACACCCAATGGAAATTGGTGCGATGGCGTTACGATCGCAACACGCGCACTTCGACATTTCTTGATGCCTGCACTCACGTTGAGACCTTGATCGTCGACTGGGACAGCGACAAGACGGCTTCCAGCTAAGGCAAAGACCTCGCGAGAAAAGCGATACCCTGGTTCCTCGATCCAAACGGAGTTCCCTGGATCTACGAGCACTTGTGCGGAAATTTCCAAGGCTTGCTGAGATCCCGAAACGATCAAAATCTGGTCGGCGTCACAGGACACGGATCGAGCCGTGCGCAGGTACGCTGCTATGCTTTGGCGGAGCGGAAGATATCCCATCTGGTCTCCGTATCCAAACGATCGAATGCTCATGTTCTTTGAGCGCCGGGCGACGATGTTGGACCATGTCTGTACAGGAAAGCTATCTGCGGCCACTTGCCCGACACCGAAAGCACCCCAGTTTCGCGTCCAGGGCATCATCAAATACGAAGGAAGGGTCGCAGTTCGCTGCGCAACTTTTCGAGAGCCTTCGTGGGCGGCAGCGCCTCCCTTTGTCAGCATCGGGGCAGACGATGTGAAACGGTCTGGTAGATCGCTCGACACCACGGTGCCAGAACCTATCTGTGCCGTCAGGTAGCCTTCAGCGAGCAGTTGCGCGTACGCGTTCAGAACAGGTACCCGCGATACCTCGAGTTCCATGGCAAGCAGCCGGCTCGATGGGATCTGCTGTCCCGGTCGAAGGCGGCCTTCCGAAATCGCCATCCGTATCGCGTCGTATATCTGTCGATGCAAAGCCACTGCGGCATCCCGATCGATACGGATCACTGGCACGATAGCCGATGCAACGCGCTTAGACATGCAAGCAGGTTAGTGGTCGCGGATACCAGCGTCAAGGTGGGCCCGCGCCTAACCACTTACACACAACGTGAAAGGGATCCTGCCTGCTCAACATATCCGTCTGCGGACGCGAAGGGACGCGGCTCACATGCGAAGCGTAGGAAGTGCTGGAACGATGCTGTGGCGTCGGCACTATGCGGCGAAAGAAAAGTGAAGCCGGCCAAACGTCCTCATCGTAGCTCCAGACCAGACGGGATGCTGTGAGCTTTGGACAGCGAGTCAGCTACAACCCACGCGGCGCCGATCAGTGCGAGATTGAGGGCGCTTTCGGTCCAGTTAAAATGGCTTGACGGATTGGCAACGAGCATCGGCCCATTTGCCAGCAAGCCGAAGGATGCGATCATGACGGTCAGCAGGATCGCAGCCAGTCTGGCCTGTATTCCTGTCAGTATGGCGAGCCCGGCAGCGATGAAGCAGACTCCGGTTAAATATCCCCAGAAAACTTGCCCGGGCGGGAGCCATTTCGGGATCAGGGGAGCGGTCATGTTCATGTACATAAAATGCGCTCCTCCCCATATGACGGGACAAATGCCAAACGCAATCCGGCCAATTCGCGTGAGGCGCACGGCGGTTGCCCTGTCGATCTGTGCGTTTCCGGCGTAGACGATAAGAGCGCTTGCAGCGATGGCCAACTGCATGGCAATGTCCTCGTAGGTACCGTACACGCCGTAACCACGAAGCAGCATACGGCCGTCCATGAGCAGAAGAACAAAGACGGTGTAGTAAACGGTGAGCGCGCCGGCGCCCCATGCAGCGGTTCGGCGCCATTCCATGGCCGATGCCGCGACGACCATAAACGCACCGGCGCAATAGGCCAATGGAGTGCGAGCTGGAAAGTTCATGGGCACCTTCTGCCCAGGGTCGAAGTCTCCAAACGCCAGGCAGGCCAGCCCCAGCGCTGCCACGCCTACGCCGTAGACCCGCAAACCGAAGCCCCTTGTCGTTCTTTCCGTCTTCAAGACTGCTCCAGGATGAAAGGCTTGCGTGCAATTTGTGCGAAGGTTCAAAAGCAGGTTCAGAAGTAGATTCCTGGAGCATGACCGGGGCGAATTCTACCGATGATTGTCCGATATAGTGCTCGACGGGCCCGAGCCAATTTGTGCTACGGAGGCCGCACCTACAATTTTTCCGGTTCCACCAGCTTGTGCAACTACTACAAGCCCCAAATTGGCGGGGTCCTCGTTTGATTTCAGTTTCACTTCGAAATCACGTGAGAGAACGTGGCCGGGAGTAGTCTTCGCAACCTTCTCAAGATTGAGGACGACCTCAGTTTCCGTTAGTTTTCGTCCTTTGTTTTCGCCGGCCGAAACGTCAGAATTCGTTTGGTGCAAGGTAACCGCTACAAAGATATCTACAGGCTGTTTGGTGGCGGTTCCGTCGACATCGATATGGCCACGAACAATGCCAAACCCCACCGGGTCAATATGGGTTGAGGTTATCTTCACTGGAATCGTCTGATCTTTGACGGCCTTCTCAAAGACGGCCCGTACCTGGTCCGCGTCAGTGAGTTTCAGCTCATCGGCTCCGTCCACCACGAACTGCGGTGTATACGCTGAAGGAAGTCCAAATCTGCTGACGTATACCTGTTGACGATCCGTCAGCTGGTCAGAAGAGTACGGGTCCTTCCATCCATCGTGGTTCCAGTACGTAACGTGCTCACTTAGAGTAATCAGTTTCGCTCCGGGAACAGGTTGCGTTGATTGCAACCTCTGCAGAAAGGCATCGGCGGGGGGGCATGAAGAGCAGCCTTCGGAAGTAAAGAGTTCGACCACAACCGGCACTGCCGTCGATGTCTGCGCAGCGCAGACATGCTTGTAAGCGACAGTCGCGCAACAGGCCAACGAGAATGCGACTGACGCAAATACGGTTTTTGCTGCCATACCTGGTTGTTCCCCATTGATTGATAACGTTCGCTTACATTCGTTCCTACGCGTTTCTAGACTCACAGATGTACAGCTTACCTACAATAACCACTTCAGTGTTTCTTGTACTAACCACCTGCATATTCGTAGAACAGTCTTATTCAGCTCACCGGATTTAGAATAACGCCTGCTTCAGCGCCGGGAATATCGGCAATTCCGCAATTGCTCTCATCACCCGTGGCGAACTTGCCGAAACGGCGACTTTTCAGGGACTTAGTCGACTGGAGGTTCCTCTGGATTGCTTCGCAAACTTCACCGATCGCACCCGTCGCTCGTAGCCGGGGTATCTGAAGAGGTTCGTTATCGCGCTTCCCTCTCGGCAGCAACTACTCAATCTGAGTACATTACCGGCATGAACAACAAACGGGACTCTGACACATCCCAAGTCTTATGGTTTGATGCGGCTGTGATTTTGATCATCGCTGTAGTTGTGATGGTGTCGAACATGCACCCGCACTTTGGGCACCTGCTACACCATGGACGCTAGATAGGTTTCGCTGGCCATCGAATGCTGGCTTACATGCCCAGCATGATCGCAGGGGCAATATCAGGTCTCGTGCGAAGCCCGCGATCAACATGCCGCTAACCAAAACATAACCAAAGGTTTGTTTTGGCGTCGGAAGGGGTCGAACCCTCACGAGGTTTCCCCCGGCGGATATTAAGTATCGAATCGTCCAAGAGCACATCTTCAGCCGAGCTCTTCCGGTGATCAGCGAGTGTCTTCGCAAGCGTGACCAACTCAATCAAGTTTCAGTCTCGCCTGCAAGACCGGATGCTCAATCGAACATTGAAGACATGCTGCCCATCTACTGCACCGTGAGGTTGTAGGAGGCTGTCTCCGTCGTGGTGCCCGATGTGCCCGTGACCGTCAGTGTGTAGGCCCCCGGCGGAGTCTTGTTCGGACCACTGCCTGAGCCGCCGCATCCCACCACGGCGCCCACGGTCAGCAACACTAGCGCCAGCGCCAGCTGTACGAACCACCAACTCCTGCGCCGCCTCCGTAACAGCGTCCAACCAAGCAGCGCTGTGCCACTCAGCAACACCACCGCGCCCCTTCCGTCGCCGGGTAGAGAGTTGCGGCGCGCCGACATCACCGCCACGTTCGTCTGCACCGCCAGGGTTGACGTGACAGCAGCGGTCCCATTCGGTGTTACGGACGCCGGACTTATGACGCATGCCGCATTGGCCGGGAGTCCTGTGCAGGTAAGGTTCACCGCCTGGCTGAATCCACCCGTCGGCGTGACCGTAATCGTCGTACTCGTTGCACTGCCTTCCGCAACGGTTCCGCTCTCCGGGGAAATTGATAGCGCGTAACTGGGTGGTATGGCCGCGCTGATGGTCACCGATACCGCCGTTGAAGTCGAAGCAGAAAAGCTCGCGGTCGCTCCATACGCCGCTGTAATCGAGTGTGTACCCGCCGCCAGAGAACTCGTCGCATAGGTTGCTACGCCCGACCCATTCAGTATCCCCATCCCCAGCGTCGTCGTGCCATCCAGAAACGTGACTGTGCCTGTCGGCACCGTTGTTCCAGAGGCCGGGGTGACGGTGGCGGTGAAGGAAATGCTGGTCCCGGTCACCGCAGTCGTTGGCGACACCGCCAATGCTGTGCTTGTCCCAACCATTGTTGCCACAGCCGACACCACGACCACCGACGCCGCTGACGTGCTCCCTTTGAAATTCGGATCGCCTCCATACACCGCCGTCACACTATCTGACCCAACCGGAAGCCCGGTCGTCGAATACGTTGCGACCCCGGCGGTCAGCGTGCTCATTCCCAGCGTCGTCGTTTCGTCATAGAAGGTCACCGTCCCCGTCGGCGTTCCTGTGCTTCCGGCCGCTCCGGTCACCGTTGCCATCAGCGTGACACTTGCGCCCACCGTGATCGCGGAAGTGGACACACCCAAACCAGTCGTCGTACTCGCCAGCGTCGGGCTTGTCGAGTCATAGTCGTTCAAAAGAACCGTAGATCCGGCGAGGATGTCCGGCTTCCCATCGCCGTTCAGATCCACCGCGATCGACGTGCCCCCGGCCGCCAGGTTGATCAGATCCTTCGGAACGAGTCCGCTGCCGGAATTTACAGAAGCGAACGTTCCATCGCCCTTGCCGTAAAGGATTCCGCTGTAGGAGTTGAAGACGAAGAGCGCGATGTCCACGTTGCCATCGCCATCGAAGTCCGCCGCCGCGATGCCGCCTTCGATTCCTCCTGAAGTGCTACCGACACCACCCGTGAGCGGCATAATGGCCGGGGCCGCAAAGGTTCCATCGCCGTTGCCGAGCGAGATGGCCAGTTCAGGATTCGCGCTCGCATCCGCGCCGGGGCAGGCGAGGTCCAGCTTGCCATCCTTGTTGAAGTCGTCGACTGCACAGGGCACAGCCGAGCTTGAAATGCTCGCGGCGGTAGTGACGGCCTTTGGCGCGGCGAATGTTCCATCGCCATTTCCGAGATACATTTCGACGTCGGAGTTGAAGTCTCCGTCCGAGTTGTAGGCCCCATTCGACGCCATGGTCAGGAGATCTTCCTTGCCGTCGTTGTTGAAGTCCGCGACTGCCGCGACGTGCGGAATGCCTGTCAGGTTCGAGGGCGCGGTGGTGCTGTTGTAGCTGTAGGTGATGGCGGGCGTGCCAAAGGTTCCATCGCCATTGCCGGGCAGGACCATGAATCCGCGCAGATATACGTTCTGCGTCGTGTAGATGTTCTCGTAGAAGCTGAACAGTATCGAGGCCTTGCCGCCCTCGGTCAGCGGTGCAAGCTGGACGCCCGTAATCGTCTGCGTCTGCGCATCGTTGTCGCCCGCCGGTGCGAGCTGCGGCATCTGGTGCGGGACAGGAGCCGCAAACGTTCCATCCCCATTGCTCAGTGCCGTCCAGTAGATCAGACCGTTGTAACTCAAACTACTGGCGCCACTGGTGATGAACATCAGGTCAGCCTTGCCATCGCCATTTAGGTCGGCCACCGCATACCCCTGGATGCTCAGGGTCGAGCCGCTGATCGTCGTTCCGTCCAGCACAAAGGTTGCCGGAATATTGATGGTCGCCCCCGGATTGAAGATGGCCTTCTTCGATCCCAGGTAGACGGTGAAGGTCGAGTTCGACACATTATTCGAATAGCTGCCGAGGACGATCAAATCCGGCAGCCCATCGCCATTCACATCGCCCATATTCGTCCCTGTGTAGGCCGAATACACTCCCGTGCCCGTGACGTAGGGCGCACCCGCAAACGTTCCATCCCCGTATCCCATGAGCGCATATGCGAGGTTCGGGTCGTCGCCGTCTCCCACGTATACTCCGCCATTCGCCAGTCCGTTATAGATGTCCAGATTCCCATCGCCATCTAAATCCGAAGCCGTCACCTCGCCATAGTTCCCGATCGACGCATACGTCGCTCCCGCAGTGAACGTACCATCGCCCTTGCCAAAATAGGTGGAGAGGGTCCCATTGCCCACGACTAGATCCAGCTTCCCGTCCTTATTCAAATCGCCCGTCGCAAGATATGGTCCCGTCGCCGACGAGGAATCCGCCTGGTACGGAAATGCTGGCGCAGCCAATGCCGTAAACGTTCCGTCTCCATTACCCAGAAACACCTCGCCAATGTCGGTAATCAGATCCTTCTTACCATTGCCCCGCAGATCCGCCGTAATCAGGTTTCCAATTGGCGTCGAGTACTCGGGTGTGGATCCCGGAAGCGCCGGGACCGTAAAACTCTGTGCAGCCTCAAACGTTCCATCCCCCTTGCCTAGCAGCACGGAGATTTGCTGCGCCACTCCACCACTGTTCGCGAGAGCACTCGACACCGCAACGATGTCCAGTTTGCCGTCGCCGTTCACATCGTCGATCACAGCGGCAACAGTTCCCTGCCCAGGCGTCGGATACGAAACTGCCGTCTGGAACGTACCATCCGCATTGCCCAGCAGAACCGACATGCTTCCACTCGTCGTCAGCACGCTATTGGTCACCACCAAGTCGCCGTTTCCATCCTTGTTCAGATCGGCAGTAGTGATTGCACTCGCTGTGGAGAAGCCATAGATGTTCAGCGCATAGTCCGTTGTAAATGCGCCTGTCGGAAGATACGTCCCATTGGTCAACGTGCTGGTCACGACATAAAGTCCGTTGGTTCCAGCGATCGGATCATAGGCAACTCCGACGAATACGTTGACTCCCGACGTGATGGTTCCCACGAAGACCTCTTGCTCGGCCCCGAAGCCCGTTGCGGGGGGGACGCAGCCAGACGTAAACACATCGGGGGTGGTCGTCAGGCCGGCTTCAGAATGCAGTACGAGCTCATAATTGTCTGCAATCGTCCCGGTCAGCGCATCATTGCTTCCCGTTTGAGTGGAGTAACTGCCGGCAGCCAGCGTAAGCGTGCAATTGGGCTCGCGCACAAGCGAGACCAATTGGTTTCCTGGCGCCGTGATCGTCGTATAGTTACCCTGAAAGTTCGCGATCCCGGTCACCGAGCCATCAGTCCCCGTGACCATGGGCTTCGCCGGCAAATGTTTGACCGAAGCCTTCGTCCCCGTCGACATTTGCGCACGCACTGGAGAACACTTGAGGCAGGCACTCAACGCGAACGCCAATGCAATATTCCAGACGATGAACTTTCCCGGCCCGATCTGATCCAAGCTGACCTTCGCTGACATGTACCTGTACCCCCGAGGGCTTCCTGTTCCTTCGTGCGAGCGACCCCTTCACTCCTTTCCCGGACCACCTACCAGCAGACGCGTCTCCGCATCATCATCAGAGTGCCAATGCCCATCGCCAGCAGCATCCACGTTCCAGGCTCCGGAGTCGGCGTGGGCACATCCGTCACAGAGAAGTTCAGCGAACTCATGCTGGTTAGATCCAGCGTGTCGCCGTTTGAGAGGGAGTAGCCGGTCCCGGAATAATTTGCAATCGTCTGTCCGGTCACACTTCCCGTCGGCGCCAGCGTCGTCAGCAGCTCATAGCCCAGCAGCGCCGGGTCATAGATGATTTGCATGTCTGTCGCGAACGTGCTGTTGAATAAGTTAATGCTCTCGTAGACGCCCGAGCCTGTGTTCGGATTTCCATTCACCTCCATAAATGCATCCGTGATGGTCTCCGACTTGCTGTCCTCGATAAACGTACCGTTGATCCCGCTCAATAGGTAGTAACCAGCGGATCCGGTTACCGCGGTTGTATCTTCGGTAAAACTGATGCTGAAGCTCTGGTTACTAAAGCTGGAGCTGGTCAACGCTGTTGGACCCACGATGGATCCGGATGCAACTCCGGAAAACGTGTAGACCAGCGGTTCCGCGAACGACGCTGGGACAGGCAACAATAAGATGCCTGCGATAAGAGCACTCTTTAACATCTGACGCCTGGGATATTTCAAGTGAAACATTTTCATGTCCTCCATCTTGCCCGGGCGCTGAGAACCGCCGGAATTCGCTGGTGGTGCAGTGAAGATCAGTTGGGATTCGGAGAGTGAAAGCTCTTCTGTGATTGTGGGCTCCGAAAGCTTGATGTTTACTCGCCACATCAAGGCATTTCGTATGGGTACTATCGTTCCAGCATCCTGCGACTAACAGTCCACATCGAAAAGCGATCATCAGGGCAGAATTTCGCGTGGACTTTTTCTATGACCGCAGCCTAGCCTTCGACGCGCCGAAAATCCTTACCAACTTCCGACCAAATTGCGAAATAAAGTGGGAAACCGTCTTCTATACCCGATATACTTCGGCGCAGACAGCCCTGGTCTCCCACAATGTTTGTCTTAGGTTCTGTTCGGCTTGATCCAGAGAAGCAACTGCTGATCACCGGCTCGCGCACGGTTGCCCTTCAGCGCAAGCCGTTCCTCGTTCTTCGCTATCTCATTGAGAACCGGCACCGCATGATTCTCCGCAAGGAGTTGATCGATGAGTTCTGGGACGGCAAGGATGTCTACGACCAGAGCCTTAGCAAAGCTGTGGGCACTATTCGCAAAGCCTTTGGCGAAACCCGCGAAAGCTCCGTCTTCATCGAGACCCGCTGGGGCATTGGCTACCGCTACGTCGGCCCATTCGGCGAATCGGTGCAATCCGTTCCTTCGCCGGCACCTCACTCACTGATCTCTCCCAACGCTGATCCCCCGCTCCCCGACAATCTTCCCCCGCATGCGAGAAATCCCTCGCACACCTGGGCCGTTGCGTTGTTCCTGATCGCACTCCTGGCCGCCACCACTGTCGCCATCCTCCAGCAGCGATTTCACCACTCGTCCGCGTCGAATGCTGTGCACGCCTCCGTGCTTGAGCCTATTCGCTCCGTCGCTGTCCTTCCGTTCTCCGCCGACACAGGCCAGCAGCAGGATCAGTACCTCGGCATGGGTATCGCCGATGCCGTCGCCGCCAAGCTCAGCACCGCCGACCAGCTCACTGTTCGATCCTCCTCCACCGTGCTGACCACCCTCGGTCCGCATCCCGACCCCGCCGGCGCCGGCAGCCGCCTCAAAGTCCAGGCCGTCGTCGTTGGTGATCTCCATCGCACCGCGCGCAACCTGGTCATTAGCGTTCGCCTCATCAACAGCACCACTCACTCCATCCTCTGGTCAAGCAATTTGAACGCCGACGATTCCAATATTTTTGCCACCGAAGCGTCGATCGCCCAGCTTGTCTCCAACGCCCTCCTTCCCCAGCTCGGCACTAATCCAATCCAGACCGTTACCACACCCGATACTGTTCATCCTGAGGCCTACAGCGACTACATGAAGGCCGAGTTCTTTGCCAGCAGCCGCACCCAGAAGTCTTTCGTCAAGGCCATCGGCCTGCTCAACCACGCCATCCTCATCGACCCCAGTTATGGCCGCGCCTACGCCGCACTCGCAGGCTGCTATCAGCTCCAGGGCTTCTACCACTTTGCCCCCCCGGCTGTGGCCTACCCTCGAGCCAAGACCGCCGCGATCAAAGCCCTCTCGCTCGATAACTCTCTCGCCGAAGCTCACGTTGCCCTGCTCTCCATCCACACCGACTACGACTGGGATTGGGCGGGCGCCGAGCGCGAGTTCAAGGCCACGATCGCCATTGATCCCAACTACGCTGTGGCCTACCAATACTATGGCTACGCTCTTCTCGGCATGGGCCGCGGCGAAGAAGGCCTTGCCGCCATGAAGCACGCGGCCGACCTCGATCCCGTCTCGCCCAGCGTCCAGACGTCGCTCGGCTGGGCCCTCTACCTTATGCGCCACTTCGATCAGGCCGCTGATCAGTGCCACGGCGTCCTCGAGGTTCATCCCGACTTCGTCCCCGCCCACCAGCTCCTGGGTCTCGTCCTCGGTGCGATGAACCAGGATCAGAAATCCCTCGCCGAGCTAACCCTTGTCCGCAAGCTCGAGCCCGACAGCAGCATCACCCCCGTGCTCATCGACTACGAACTGGCCCGCACCGGCAGACGAGCCGAAGCCGCCGCCCACCTCAATACCCTCTTCGCCAACGCCCACGGCGCCTCCCTACCCGACTACTACTTCGCCGCCGCCTGGGTGGCCATCGACGACAAGCGACAAGCCCAGTTGTTCCTCAATCGCGCCTACCGGGCCCGCTCCAACTGGATCATCTACCTCCAATATGATCCCCGCTTCGACGACCTCCGCCCCAACCCCCAGTTCCAATCACTCGTCTCTCAAGTCACCAACTCTCAATCCGGCATCAGCTAACCACGTCCTAGGTTAGCCGATCGACGAGCCGCTGGGCGTGGGAGACGTCTGCGGTGATGTCGTTTACTGGGGGAGAGTGAGGCGCGAATTTACCAAGCATTACACTTCGAGATCATTCGAGGACCGTTGCAAAGTTCTCTTGACTTTGTCGTGGGGGGATTTCTGTGGAGATACCCTGGGCCCTTGGAGCTCGCGCATCGGCGAACACAATGTTGAAGCGCGTTCCATTTCCTGCGTCGCTGGTTACAGACAATTCTGCCTGATGTGTCTCTGCGATCCATTTCGCAATGGCTAATCCTAGTCCGTTGCCTTCGACAATGCCGCGGGAAGGATCGGCTCTGTAGAAGCGGTCAAAGATAAATGGCAGGTCGGCCGGTGAAATTCCAATGCCATTGTCATGCACTACGACCGTCGTTTGTCCAGCCAGCGTTTTAGCAGATACGGAAATTGTTCCGTTCGGGTTGGAGTATTTGACGGCGTTGTCCAGCAATATCCAGATGAGCCGCTTCAATGCAGCCTCATCGCCCAGAATCATGAGGCCTGAAAGATGCTTTGGAGCTATTAGGTGAAGGCCATGTTGCTCTACAATCGGCTGGGCCATGGCGCACACGTCCTTGAGCAGCCATGCAAGGTCGACATGCGTCCGAGGCAAAGCGACTGGAAGCGAATCAGCACGCGCCAGCGTTAGCATCTCCTCAAGCAGGATCGCAGCTTTTGCCATTTCGTCGACAATATCGTGCAAAGCCACCCGGCTCTCTTCATCGGCGTGCGGGTTCTTTAGCGCAATCTCGGCTACCGTGCGTGTAAATGAGAGAGGACCTCGAAGTTCGTGCGAAGCATCTGCTGTGAATCGCTTGATCTGATTTACCGACGATTCGAGGCGATCAAGCATGGCATTGCATGTCTCGGAGAGCCGTTGCAACTCGTCCCCTGTTTGCGATACGGGAATCCGTTCTGAGATGTTGCGGATGCTGATCGAGCGTGCCGTGGCTGTAATACGGTCGACAGGCTCCAGCGCGCGTCGGCTTACCCAATAGCCGCCGGCCGACGAGATCAGCAGCAACAGCGGAGCAGAGGCCAGCAAACCCCACAGGAAGTTCTCTACCACCAGCAGATTGCCAGCCTCTGGAGCAGCGGCAATCAGCACTAGAGAATGGCCCGCAAGAGAGAATGAGCGCGCCAGCACCCAGTAAGGCTGTCCATCGGAGTTCACGGTCACAAACAAACCGGGATTGTCAGCTTGTATCTTCGGCCACGGGAAGGACGACGCGGCTGTCGTAGGGGAACCGTAGGCCAGTGTGCCATCCGGGTGCAAAACCTCCACCAGCCCGTTGCCCGTAGCGTGCGCAAACTCAGCAAGATCCTGATACCGCTTTGACGCAGTACCCTCATCCTTTACCAGCAATTGCTCAAGTCGATCCAAGCGGCGATCGAGTGTCTGGTGGCGTTCGCCCTTCAGCGTGTGGCTCAGGTTAGCCCACATGCTCACTCCAAACAACACCCACCCTGCAAAGAAAGCACATCCAAACCAGAGGGTGAGTCGGAGCGAGATCGAGATCCGCTCCTTCAGCATACGGCCCCGCGGCGCAACGAGTACCCCACTCCCCGAATGGTGTGCAGCAACTCTTGTTCCCCTGGCTTTGTGAGCTTGGCGCGCAGCCCACGGATGAATACGTAGAGGTTATCGAAGCTCACATCAGTATCCAGGCCCCATCCCTCCTCGATCAATACTCTGTGCGGCACGATGGCTCCAGCCCTTCGGATCAGCGTCTCGAGCAAAGCGCATTCGGTACGTGTCAACGACACAACTCGCGTCCCACGCTGCGCCTCGCAGAGGTACGGCCGAAGGATCAGATCTTCGAATTGTGCGTCCTGCGGCGTAGCCAGCGGAATCCGGCGCTCGGTCGCGCGCACCTTCGCTAACAGAACGTCCAAAGCAAACGGCTTGGTGAGATAGTCGTCCGCGCCCGAATCCAGGCCTCGAATCACGTCTTCCATCGAATCACGCGCCGACACCATGATGGTCTGCGTAATTAGCCTGTCCCCTCGCAACGTCTTGATGACGTCGAAGCCATCGATCCCCGGAAGCATCGCGTCCAGCAGCATCAGATCGTAGGCTGCAGTTCTTCCCAGGCGAAGCGCCTGGTGGCCATCGTATGCTAGCGAAACAGTATGTCCCTCGCGTTCCAGAGCCCGCCCCATATGTGTAGCGAAGCTTCGCTTGTCTTCGACGATCAAGATGTGCATGAGCCCTCAGGCTAACCTTGCTTTGTAAATATCCGATGAAACGCCAGGTTTTGCATCCCTTTCCTTAGGTTGCGCTTAGACTCTGCTGCCACACTCCATCGTGTTCCCGGCGTGTTGATTCGATTCCATGACTGGTTTCGATCGGCCGCGCCTGCACATAAGGAGAAATTTCATGACGCCCACGCTAAAGAGTTGGAGCCGCCGCCTACGGAACACCGTCCTGATGGCCGGATGCTTGTTTGCACTTGCTTCCACGGTTCGCGCTGCCACATTGTCCAGCACGCAAACCGCCATCATCCAGGGAACAATTCTGGATGCAGGCGGTGCAGCGGTTCCGGGGGCCGAAATCTCTCTGACGCCAGTAAAAATTACCGTCGTCTCCGATGCTCAGGGCGCGTATCGCGTTACGGACGTCCCCGCCGGAAAGTACACGCTCACTGTTTCCTACATCGGCTTCGCTCCTCTGGCGACTGACGTTGAGGTAACGGCAGGGCAGACGCTCCATCTTGATCTCACCATCAAGGTTGCCAATGCCAGCCAGGGGATCCTCGTGACTGCTGCGCGCCCGCATGGCGAGGCCGAGGCGATCAACCAGACGCGCAGCGCCGACAATCTGATGCAGGTCATGCCATCCGAGGTCATCACCAGCCTTCCGAACGCCAACGTCGCCGACGCTATCGGTCGCTTCCCCTCCGTGACCCTCTACCGCATCGAAGGCGAAGGCGTGTACATCCAGGTGCGCGGCACCGAGCCTCGTCTCACCAACGTTACCGTGAACGGCATTACCATTCCCGCTCCTGAACCCACCGTCCGCCAGGTGCGCCTCGATGTTATTCCGTCCGGCATGGTCGACTCCATCCAGATGAACAAAACGCTGCTCGCCAACATGGATGGCAATGGCATCGGCGCATCCGTGAACCTCGTCACCAAGGAGGCTGGCGAGAAGCCGACCCTCGACCTCTATGGCGATGGCGGATATACTCCGATCCTGAACGGCCGTGGTTCGTATGACTTCGGCGGCACTGCCGGCAAGCGCTTTGGCCCATCCAAACGGTTCGGCATCCTCGGCGACGCAGTATTCGATTACAACGGCCGCGGCATCGACAACATCCAGCCCGGGCTTGATCCACTGTCCACCTTCGCCACGCCGTTCTACGACAACAACACAATTCGCGAATACCGCTACTACCGCACGCGTTACGGCTTCGACGGCAGCGCGGATTACCACCTCACGCCCAGCACCTCTCTGTACGGTATCGGCTTCTACTCGGACCTCAAAGACTGGGGCGACAAGTGGTATTACGAGCCGGTCTCGGCAGCCATCGGCGGCACGGCGGATGACCCGGTGTATCCGAGCGCAACCAAGAAATCTTCCGCGCCGAAGTTCTATACCTCAAGCAAACGTCCGAACGCCTCCGTTGGCACGCTGATCCTCGGCGGCCGGACGGTGCATGAAGATTCACTGTTCACGTACCAGATCTCGGCATCGCGATCCTATGAGATCGACTCTGCCGGCAATCCTAAGGCAGACTTTTCGTGGGTAGGCCCCACGGTGTTCTGCAACTATATTCCTTCGCAGCAGACCGACCTCTATCACCCACACTTTGGCAACTGCGACGATACCAACGCGTCTCCACTGCTCAGCGCCGCCAATTGGCAGTTCAAGGACATCACGATCTCGACGGGCAAGAACACCAACCTCGGCCTCACCGCGCAGACTTCGTATGCCAAGAACTATCGCTGGTGGGGCCACTTCGGCACCTTCGAAACAGGCTTCAAGTTCACCAACACCCACCAGACCCAGGACTCCACCGAGACGGTCTATGACGGTTTCCCCAGCAATGCGCCGCTGATGACCTCACTGCTCGACAGCTTCAATAACACTGACTACTTCAACGGCACCTATTTCGGCGGTCAGTATGGCCAGGTATCCAACTTCATCGACGCGCAAAACTACACGCTGGCCAACTACCAAGGCTACGTTGACGGACAGAAGACGGCCGCCGACACTTACCCCAACCTCTTCCACACCACCGAGCAGATCACCGCAGGGTACGTGATGAATTCTGTCGACTTCGGCAAGCTGCATATCAACACCGGACTCCGCATTGAAGCCACGCGCGACCTCACTTTCGGCTATGACCTCACCTTCTACGGCACCTACAATCCCGAGACCGGCACCTACGCTGGCGGCTCATCAGAAGTAACCTGCCCGAACAATGTGGGCCCTGTTCCTCCCGCGCCCGGCAACTGCTACGCATACATCGGCGTCAACAATAACCCGGCATATATTGATTTCCTTCCCAGCGTCGAACTGCGTTACGGTCTCACGACCAACTCCGCCCTGCGCGCCGTGTACTCTCGCGGTGTAGCACGGCCCGATCCCTACCAGCTCGTACCCTATGTTCAGGAAGATTCAACCGCCAGCCCCGTCTCCGTTACCATCGGCAACCCAAGCCTGCGCCCGGAGCACGCAAATAATTACGATCTTCTCTACGAGAACTACCTCCAGCCTCTTGGTCTCGTTCAAGCCGGCTTCTTCTTCAAACAGCTCACCGCGCCGCAAGTGGAAATCACGCTACCCGGCGGCCTCAGCCTCTCGGACTTTCCGCCGAACTACTTCCCAGCCTCTGTACAGACCGTGCTTGCTCAGTATCCCGGCGACGCCATCACCCAGTTCAGCAACGGTGAGAACGCCTGGATCTACGGGTTCGAACTAAGCTTCCAGCAGCACTTCAGCTATCTGCCTGGAGTCCTCAAAGGACTTGGTCTCAGCGCGAACTACAGCTACACCGCCTCGCGCGAGAAGGGCCTTCCTCTGCGCAACGACCACCCCACCACCATCGATCAGGCACCCAATACCTGGAAGATCAGCCCGACTTACGATACCAAGCGATTCTCCGCGCGCGTCGGTCTGGCATACGATCAGGCCAGCCTCTTCACCTACAACTATGTCTCGCCTCAGTACGTCACTGGCGCCGATCCCAGCGGGCTTGGGCCCAAGGGACCATCCGGCGACATCTTCACCTTGACTCACTTCCAGGTCGACGCTCAAGTGAGCTATCGCTTCTGGAAGGGCCTGCGTGCCGTCGTCTCCGGCCTCAACCTCAACAACGAAGTCTTCGGTTACTACCAGGGAAGCACGCCGTTCGTGAACCAGCGCGAGTACTACAAACCCACCTACACCGGCGGACTTCGCTACACGCTCGGTTCGCGCTAACTTCGGGTATCATCCTCGAGACGCCGACCCGTGAGTCACTCTTCGCTCAATCAAAACGGGAACCTGCGCTGCATTTGCAGGTTCCCGTTCCGTACAACATCATTGAAACCGACCCATGTTGCCGACCCGCCACCATGCAATGAGATACCAAGGGAAAACAATGAGATTCA
>Ga0302233_10000557_pt1 | contig 30176 bp, 50 predicted proteins | sample II_Palsa_N3_1_FD_193516 | JGI IMG/M metagenome (GOLD analysis project Ga0302233, IMG submission 193516) | Peat permafrost microbial communities from Stordalen Mire near Abisko, Sweden - II_Palsa_N3_1 | ecosystem: Environmental > Terrestrial > Soil > Palsa > Peat permafrost | place: Sweden... | reverse complement strand
CTCGACGCCAGTGGGGTCCAGCTGCATGAAATCAGAGCCCTCGTCGAGCTGCATCGAGTGCTGCATGCTCTCGCTGCCACTCCCACTGCCGCTGTTCGAGTTGGACGAGCGCCCTCGTCGTCCGGAGGAACGGTTGTTTTCGCCCCCGACGTTCCCACTGCCACCACCGCTGCCTCCGCCGTTGTTGTCGGACCCGTGGTGGTGCCTGTTGGAGGGGTTTGAAAAGTCGTTCATGTCGTCCTGCACGCGCCGCTTCTTGACCTCGTTCCGTTCGTCCCTTTGACTTGATTCTGAGAAAACGTACGTAAGCCCAAACAACAACAGCAGAATAATGAAATAATTCACGATACCAGAGGGAGTGTACGTGAACGCAACGGGCTGTGATTCCGTGTTGTCCTCAACGTCGGTGATGCTGATCTCGACCTGCTGCGCTTCGCGGATGCCCTCGTTGTGGTACGCGGGGAGGGTCAGATACAGCGCCAGCTGAAAGTGCGAGCCCAGCTTTTCGCTCTTGACGTGGTAGGTTGGCACGTTGCCCTGCAGGGTCCAGCCGTCGTGGGGAGTGAACCGTGAACCTGCAACACGACCAGCATAAATATACACTCGGCAAGGGGCTCGCTCGCGTTACCTGGGGTCCAGTTGACATCCCGGATGCGGACGGCCGTGGTGGACTTGCGGATCTTTGAGCAGAGGATGATGACCTCGGTGCCGCCGTTGGCGGGCCCGTGTGCGTGCGAGATCTTGTTGATGATGAGCTTGGCGTTGAACACGGGCTGGGAGAGGACGCTCGAGACGGTGCGCTGGCCGTTGATCGTGAACGAGACCTCAAACTTGAGGCGGATGGCGCGCTGGTCGTCCTTGTTGCGGATGTCTGCGCCTGCGCCCTTGTCCATGATGACCGAGAGGCTGTCAAACTGGTGGCGGCACTTGTTTGAGTTGGACGGCACGTTGACGGTCGTGTTGCCCATGAGCTCGTGCCAGTGCGTTTTCCCTTTTTGTTGAGAGAACAAATAAAATAAATATGCAAAGAATTTATTCAAAAGGTACCATCGCGCGTCGCGAGGGATGCACTCAGGGTAATGTCCCTGGCGGCCTTGAGGATCTCGGGGGCAATCATGACCTCGGGGAAGGTGCCCTCCTGGTCGCCCTCGAGGCACTTTTCACGCTTCTCGCTCTTGTAGCGGAAGCGACCAAACTGCGAGGGCTGTCGTGTGATTGTGATCACGCCGACACGGCTCTCGGCGGGGGCAAAGTAGCCATTTTGCAAGCCGCTGCCGGTGGCGGTGGCGCCAGCCGACGACGAGCCGCCCAGGGCAGCCGACATGACATTGGGCACAGAGATCGGCTGCTCGGGTGTCGGCAATGGCTAGACGGAGAAAAATAATTTAAACACAATTTATTATTTAATTTTCAGTTTTACGGCAAAAATGTGGGAGGGTACGCCGTAATGCTGCGAGCCGTTGCCGACGACGTTGTTGTTGTTGCCGTTGGGCGCACCGCCAAAGCCCGACCACAGGTCCTCTCCCATCATAGCGTCATTGATGATGGGCTTGATCAGACTCTGGGGCACAAACGTCTGGTCATAGTCAAACTGGAACGACTGCTCGCCAAAGTCGACTGCGCCGACGATGGCGAGCATGTCGTTGAGCTCGTCGGGCTGCATGCCCTCGAGCAGGTCGCCGCCGCCGTTGCCCGCCATCATGCTGTCCGACGCGTCCGAGAAGGGCGAGTTGGGCACGACGGCAGGGCTCGCTGGGTGCGCGTGTCCGAGTGCGTGGGCGTGGTGGAGGTACTGGTTGCTGCCGTGGAGTAGCTTGGCCGACGGAGGCTGCAGCACGTCCATCGCTTCACAAGGGAGCGGGGGATTCATGTTGGATTAAGACAAGACGGCAACAAGGAGCAGTGAGGGCAGAAGGAAAAGAATGAGCAGCAGCACCCACAGCTCCTTCGTATCGCCTCGCTCGCAAACGGGCAGCGGAAAGCAAGGGGACCACGTTGTCCAAACACAACAAAGCAACGTGGGCCGAGCCTGAGGGACAAACACAGGCGCCAAGCGTAAGCAGGCGGCCAAACAGGGCAAAACAAGCCAACGTCACACAAACACAGGGAGGCAACAGGTCAGCTGGCACAGCGTGCGTCGGGGGTAGCCCCCATTTCCGACCAGCGCGAGTGCGAGCATGACGATATCAAATGCCCGTTGGGCAATTCCCGAAATGGCCATTTTAGCCCATTGTGACACCCATCGTAGTCGTATGGACCTCAAGGTCTGGCATTCTGGCTCGTGCCACTGCGAGGCCGTCAAGTTCCGTGTGCTGGCCGCGGCCGATCTGGATGTGTACAAGTGCAACTGCAGCGTGTGCTGGATGAAGCAGGTGAATTTCCTGTTATTTTGTGTTTCTTAGTGAAATGAAACCCTGGGTTCAGAACCACCATTTCATCGTGCCCAAGCGCGACTTTGAGCTGGTGCAGGGCGAGGACAACCTGACGACGTACACGTTCAACACGGGTGCGGCCAAGCACCAGTTCTGCAGGACGTGTGGCGTGCAGGCCTTCTACCAGCCCCGATCCAACCCAGACGGCGTGGCTGTGACCGTGTACTGCATCAAGATGGACACGGTCAAGAGCGTCAACTATATCACGTACGACGGCAAGAACTGGGAGAGCGCGTTCGAGGCCGCAAACATCTCTGAGCGATCCAAATAAAAATAGTAAAATTTATTTTCTAATTCCTACAATTTCGAGCGTTTGGATGCGTTGAACAATGCGACGACATCGGCCTTAACGTCGCGCTTGAGAACGCGGCCAGCCGCTGGGCGACAAACTCGCTGAGGTGCTTGGACGTGACCTTGCCCACGTAGCCGGGCCGGATCTGGACGGCCGCAGCGACTTCCTCGCCCAGGATCGCATGCGGCAGGCCGACGATGGCAGCGTCCGCGACGGCAGGGTGCTCGTACAGCACGTCCTCGACCTCGCGGCAGTAAGAAAACACAGGCTGGCAAGGATGACATCACATTTCCCGGAGTGCGGTCCCTTAAGGATGGACTATGAGGAGGAAGGCTCGCTGTTGCCGCAGCAGAGCCCGCAGCACCAGGGCCAGGCGGCCAGGGCTGTCCACCAGCAGCACGCGTACGACGGAGACGATGGCGACGATGCGGGCGAGGAGCAGCGTCGATTGGTGAATGGTGTCGAGGTAATTCGGCTATTAATAACCGCGTAAACAAACTGACTGGGGGCGGGTCCAGCTGTCCTTTCGCCATCTGAGCCTGTGGGACGACGTGCTGCCGCCCAGCACCGTGCACGAGATGGACGTGCTGTCGAGCGGCGATGCGGCGCAGGAGGACAACGGCGGCGGCGGCGGCGGCGGCAAGGGCAAGATGCACGCGTTCCTGCGTGATGTCACGGGAACGATCGTGGCAAACCGGCTTACGGTGCTCTATGGCGACGAGGATTCGGGCAAGATCGAGCTGCTCAACGTGCTGTGCGGGCGCAAGACACACGGGCAGATCGAGGGCGTGCTCAGCACCCGGGCCGGCAGCAACTCGCAGCACGACGAGTTCTACCAGCACGTGTGCTACATTGACGGCCGTGTGTTCCTCCCGCCGTACCTCACCGTTCAGAGCCACCTCGAGTTTATCGCCGAGATGCAGATGCCCAAGGGGACCTCTGTGCACGTACGGCTACTTGTTCAAAACGTTATTTTCAAGTGAATCAAAAGGACCGTCAAATGCGCGTGGACAAGGTCCTCGACCTTCTCGACATCCGCAAGATCGCCCACAGGACCACCAGTGCCGGCAAGACCAGCCGTCGCACGCTCTCGCCTGCCCAGAAGCTGGTCGTCGCGGTCGCTGCGGCCGTCCTCTCCAACCCCAGTATTGCCCTCCCCATACACACACACACACGTTGTTTATTGAAACTTCATTTTCCTTTCCCGTGCAGCACACATCTTCATCCTCCAACCGACGGATCTGCTCAACTCGTTCGAGGCCTCGCGCATCCTCTCTCGATTGCAGTCGCTGGCGACTGTCGAGGAGATCACGATCGTGGCGACGGCGTCCAACATTGGCACCGACTCGTTCAAGGTTGCGTTTGTTTTTCCTTCTTTTGTTGGACAAACACTCACAGGCAATGCAAACTTCTAGTACATTGACCAGCTCATGCTCCTGCACCAGGGCGAGATCCTGTACTTTGGCGAGGGCGCGAGCGCAAAGGTGTCGGACTACATGGAGGCCCAGGGCTTCGCGTCCTTCAGCGCCGACAAGAGCCCCACCGAGTACTTTGCAGCGATCATCAAACAGGGCGTGCACGCTGGCTCGGGCAACGTCCAGGAGGATCACCACCACAGCAGCAAGACCACGAGCGTGCTCGCCAACCAGTACCGTGCGTTTGCGGGCGCGAGTGGTGGACAAGTCGATGCTGGCCGACGTGCCGTGAAGCCCTTTTCAAAGCGGCCGACACTGGACGTGCTCACGACGACGTGGGTCCTCACAAAGCGCATCGTGCGCTCGCACATGTCCTTCAGCCGCTGGTTTATCCCGCTCGCCCAGGTCCTCGTGCTCAGCCTGATCATGCTCTCGGTCTACATCGAAATCGGCTCCGACACCAAGAACCAACAGCTGGCCCGCTTCGGCTTCCTGTTCCTCTCGCCGTTCCTCTTTTTGCTGTCGCCACTGGGCGTCGTTCACGATCGTATGGGGAAACTATTATTCAAAAAAAGTATACGATTTAATGAAGGACAACCACGCCAGAGTTTGAGGAGCGCTTCGCCATCGAATCCGAGACCCGCAATGCCGTGCACCACATTGTCTCGTACTATGCCGCAACCGCCGTGACCGAGTGCGTCGTCTACTTTATTGGTGCCATGCTTTGGCTCACGGCAACGTACTGGACCCTGCCGCTGTGGCGCCACGACTACACCTACTTTTACGCAGTGTTTGTCCTCGCCGTGATCGGCCAGATCGGTCTGTGGGTCATGCAGGTATTTTTATTTTTATTTTTTTATTCTGTCTTAATATTTTCGAACGGGGGGGAAATAGATCATCATCGACCTCGTCCGCGACGTCCGCAAGGCCACAATGATGTTTTACTACTGGGTGGCCCTTTCGATCCCCTTTTGCGGCTTCTTTATCCGCTTCCCCGAGATCCCCGTCTACTGGTACCCGACCTTTTGGTTTGTATTTTTGGGTTGTGTCTCAACATCAGCATCTAGGACGTGGGCGTACTGGATCGCGCCGCTGCACTGGGCCTTTGCATGCCTGATGCTCAACGAGGTCGACGGCAACTACGCGGCCTACGAGGCCGACCAGCGGGACATCCTCCTCGCCTACGGTCTGTGGGTGGCCGATCCCGTGCGCGGCATCGACGCACCCTTCCTGGGCGGCCACATCAACCACCTGGCCGTCCTCTGCGCCTTCATGGTCGTCTTCCGCCTTGCGTCCTTCCTCACGCTCAAGCTCCGCACACTTTGAAAGAAGAGAATTGGTTTGAATTTCAAAATGCAAATTGGTAGTATTTGGGAGTATCTTTTTTTCGGTGATTGCATTGATGCCGAATTCAGGTCGAGGCCGGTTTTTTTTCCCTTTTGATGAAACGTCTAAAAATAGCCTTTATCGGCGAGTTTCACAGTTTCGTGTCCCCTCTTGTCGTCATTCCAGTCGTTGCCAACATCTTTGACAACAAACGTGCACGGGATGATGAGCCAGTCGTCCAGATGGTCCAGTTCCCAGGAAGTCGACGTACAAAAAAAAAAAAAAAAGAGACTGCAGCACGGCCCTAAGCGCAGTCCGCGCCGATTTCGTGCGATCGAAAAGACGATTTGTCCGACGGCTGTCTCTCCTTTTTTTTCTCATTGCGGCTCATTTATCACTTTGTGTGTACAACGTCTGCTCGCTGAGCGTTTGGCGTTTAACTGAAGCCTCGTGTGGCCGGGGGTGACCCTTTCTCCACCCCCCGTTCACACACATTTTGCTTGTGTCTCGTTTTGTTGTCCTTTTGTTTTCTCCGTGCCAGCGGGTCGTCGACCTATTAATATATCACTCTTTTTTTCTAGATAGACAAAATGGCAAGCGAGGCCGCCACGCCCGACGCCAGTGCGCACGCCGCCGCCGCCGCCGCCGCACAGGACAAGCCCGAGTGGGAGCCCTTTGCCGTCAACTTTGTCAACCTGACACTGACCGCCGGCAGCCAGCAGACAAAGGAGCCAGATAACGTGGACCTGCGCAAGGACATCCTGGCCAAGCTGGACATGATTGTCGAGGACCGTCTCGCGTGGTCTGGTACACCAACGCAACCACACGTGGTCTTTCTTTTGTTGTCCTCATGATTTGCCACCCGCCTCCCAAAAACACAAGACACTGTGATACAAAACCTGTACTGGGACCGCCACGCCAAGATCAAGGAGCAGATCGCCCAGGTGCACGCGCTGATCGAGACCACAGCCAACGCCTTCAAGAACGGGCCCAAGGCCGACACGTCCGCGGGCGCCTTCTACGACGTGTTCCAGAGCGAGAGCAAGGAGCTGATCAAGCTGTGCTGCCAGGCGTATGGCATCGGCCTGCGCGTCTTCCTCGAGGCCGTCGAGCTGGACCTGAACGTGGTGCTGGGCGACATGGCAAACCTGCCCCAGCAAAAGGAGGGCCAGAGCATCCTGGGCCTCATTCCCGACATCGCGGCCTACTACTCGCAGTACACGACCAAGCTGGCGCTGCTGATCGAGAGCGTCCGCCTCACGAGCATCCAGATCACCATCGACCAGGGCATCCGCGACGAGATCGTCAACTTTGCGGATGCGTTTGACATCGAGAATGGCATGATTGCGGACACCATCAACGACATGATCCGGGCCGGTTCAGCCGAGGTAAAAACAGATAATCGGCCCCCATTTCTGTTTACCTTTGTTACTATTGCAGGAAGCAACCGAAAAGTACCAGGAGATCAAAAAGCACTATGCCGACATCAAGGTCTTTGCGGACGACCTGAGCACGTAAGGCTTCCTCCCGTCGCACCTATTTTTCTAATTGGTCTTGTGCGGATAGGATGATCAAGGACAAGATCGGCGACATCAGCAAAAAGGACATTTACGTCCAGTACATCAACGCCGTCAACGAGGCCCTCAGCTGCTTCAACAGCAGCAAAAAGCTGTTTGAGAGCGAGCTCGCCAACGTCGATCTCCACGGCGCCTTTGCACAGCTCCAGCGAAAGCTCTCGCGCCGCAACAGCACAGCCTCATTGGCATCAAGCTCGGCCGAGGCGTCGGCACCAGCTCCCGTCCCTCCGGCGGACGTCGCCGAGGCGGCCAAGCAGGTCGACGGCCTCGGTAAATGAAATAAAGTTTTGCTGTCTATTCACACGAGTCTGCCAGAGAAATCGCTCGAAAAGATCAACTTTATCCTGTCCTTCCCCGAGAATGTCAACGACGTCGCGCCCGTGATCGAGGAGCTCCTTCCGACCCTGAGGGCCCTCCCTCAGAAGACGACCGCGATTGCCACGACCAACCTGTAACCAATGAGAATAGTGGCTGGTGGTTTTAACCTCGCCGTGTGTAGCAAATCGCTCATCGAGCAAAACACGGTCTACGTGCAAAAGGCGGTCGATTTCGAGCTGCAGCTCGAGAGCACGCTCCAGACCGTTCGAGAGGCCAAGGGCGACGTCGCCAAGCTCAAGGCCGCCATTCAGAGCGGTGCCGGTTTCACGGCCGCTTTCGCAAACATCTCCGCCGCATTCAACCCCGCCTCGAGCCCGACCCTGTTTGAGAACGACCACACCCGCCAGCTCATGACCAAGGGCCAGTACCTGCAGGATTACATTGTGGCGCTGCAGAAGAACCTCAGCAAGGCGCCCGCCGAGGTCGAGCTCACTAGCACCCTCGAGGACATCAACTACCAGCTGGAGGACTATGTGGGCTACTTCAAGCGGTACGAGGCGATCCAGGCCGAGGCCATTGCCGCTGAGAAAAAGGTTCTCACGGACGTCAAGGACAAGACAGCTGAATTTGTTCGGTAATGAATTTAAATATGCTGAAATTCATAAAATAATTTCGGTCTCTGGCAGCGTCGCGACCAGGAATCTGTGCGATTCGGCCAACACGCTCCTCGCCGAGGGCTTTGAGGGCGGACGCAACTGGCCCATGCTCGAGGCCTGCCGCTCCTTGTCCATGTTTGTCGACGTCGCAACCCAGATGGTCGCCGCTGCCGAGGCCAACGCCGCCGCCGCCGCCGCCGCCGCATCCGCCCCCGTTCCTGCCCCTGCGACTGGAGCCTCTGAAGCTGGTGACGATGACACGCTTCCCAACGTGCGCACGCTGTACCACCTGCCCCAGAACTCCAACTACAACCCCAACGACGACAACATCGAAGAGCGTACGTTTCAGTCGCTTGTCCTCTCTTTCTGACGCGTCGTCTTTTTTTTCTCAGCCAAGAAAGAGGAGCCTGTGGCGCCCAAGATCAAACGAACCGCCAAGGGCAACGTGCTGAGCAAGGTCTACCAGCTAGAAGACAGCGGCAAGGACAAGGCGCCCGAGATCCTTCAGGGCCAGTTTGCCAAGCTCGGTCTGGGCAAGGACAAGTCGGGCAAGGTCGATCCGAGCCTGTGCCGCGTGCTGAAGGAGCCCGAGGCCAAGGTGGTCGAGTCGTTTGGTGCCCGCAACCAGACCAGCCTGTGGACCGACAAGGGCAAGGCGCTGACAGACATTGACCCTGCAACCGGCGAGATCGACGTCAAGTCGGCCTCGCTCAACCAGATCCTCATCCTCGCGACATCGCCCGAGCAAGTCGAGAGTAATGAGGAGGGGAGCACAAAAAATGCAACTATTTATTGACGGATTATTGGCGCAACAGAGAGCTACAAGTTCCAGGCAACGTTCTGGCTGACGCACTCGACCTTTATTGATCCATTGCTCTTCATCAACAAACTCGCCGAGCGCTACACCGTCCCGCCCGCCCCCTCTGGCGCCGACGCTGCCTCGTACAACCTCGCGTTCAAGTACCCGATTCAGCTCCGTGTCTGTGACATTCTGTACGAAAACTATTGAGCGAGCTCCTTTCCTAAATGGACAACAACAAAGGAAGCAATGGTTCTCAAAGCGTGGCCACGACGACCTTGCGACCAAGCCAGCTGTGCTGCAAGCGCTCAACAAGTTTTTGGAGGGCGCGGTCACGCAAGAGTCCAAGATGATTGCCCAAAACCTGCAGCGCACGCAGCAGATGTACGCCAAGACCGATCGCTATATTGCCAACGAGAAGTGGTCGCAGAACGCCGGCCAGTCGATCTACAAGCAGCTAAAGGTCATCGGTGCGCCCATCTTCCAGGGGATCGCCGATGTGTTTGACGCCCGCCGTGCCGCCATCAACATCACCTATGCCGACAGCATTGTCTTTAAGGCGCTCAACCTCGAGGAGTTTGCCAACCAGAAATGGCTGCGCCCCAACGCCGCCACGTCTGCCCCGATCCTCACCGAGCTGCGCGCCCAGACCAATCGCATGGCTTGCTTTGTCGCCAAGACGATCCTCTTGGTAGATTTAAAACAACTAAACAACTAAAATAATTAAAAAGAAATGGATGTAGGAACCAAACGTGCGTGTGCGCAGAAAGATCATCAACCGCTTTGTGGGCATGGGCGCCAAGTTCTTGCGTCTGCGCAACTTCCACTCGATGTTTGGTGTGGTCGCCGGCCTCAAGACGCCTGCCGTCCTGCGCCTGAAGCAGACCTGGGGCGAGGTATCGCCGGGCATCATCCAGCAGCTCGAGGACATGCACGCCCTCATGAACCCAGACAATAACTTTGCCGCGTACCGTGCTGCCTACGCCGAGGCCCTCCAGCCGCGCATCCCGTTCATGGGCGTGGTCCTGTACGACCTGTTTAAGATTGAGCAGGCCTACAACGACACGATCCTGGCCAAGATGGGACAGGGCCTCGTCGACTGGACGTCGCGCGACGAGATTGCAAGCAAGGTGCTCGAGACCCTCGTCAACGACCAGAACGAGTGCAACTACCGACTCAAGGACTGGAGCGACCCTGTAACAATCAAAATATTATTTTTTGGGGGGGATTCAGCTTAAAACTTTATTTTCCATTTAGATCTTGAGGACATCGGTGCTCAACGCCATGGACGAGTACGCCTGCCCACCCAGCGAGCTCAAGAAGCTCTCGCTCGCGGCCGAGTCTAGCATCGCCGATTCCCAAGGCAAGCGATCGTTCATCTCCAAAATCCTCGACACGCTCAAGAAATAAAAATCCACCACCCACCCACACACACACACACACTACTCTACTACGTTCACCGCTACTGCATATGTTAGTTTGTCTTTTTTGCAATTCCTCTGTTCGACTCGAAACAGGGATGATGATCCCACGTTCCCTCCGTTCCAAAAGCGGAAAGGGGTTGCGGGTGTTTCTTTTTTTCTGCTGAACGACGCCGCGGCAAAATTTCCCGTTGCCCGTTGCCCGTTGATCACCACAGGCTCAAAAAACCAGAGGCAAGCCGCAGCGTCTGCACAAAACAGCGCAAGCCACGAAAAACGCTTCCGCTGAGTCGAGCGCAGACAGAAAGAAAAAAAAGGGTAGGACATGTTCAGTGTTTACTTTTGGCTTGCTCACTGTATTGCTCACTTTTCAGCTTGCCGCGCGTGTCTGCACTCATTGAAACGAGCCCCGACCGCACACAAGCAAGAAGCCACCCGAAGGAGCCCTGCCCTACAACCAAAGGTACAGCATTGGCGTCCACACTGGTCACGAAACTTGCCACCTTTCTTTTCTCTCCTTTGCCGTGCCGCGGGGTTCCGCTCATTGGCGTGTGCGCCTGCCAGCGAGTGGCACAGACCCTCTTGTCTGCAGGCTGTTCCGGTCGTTCATGCTCCTGTGTCGTTGGCCCGGTGTGGGTTCTGTTCTCTTTTTTGCCAGTTTGTTTTCCGTCGGTTGGTTGCTGGGGTGAAGTTTCCTGTTGCAGCGGAGACCACCTGTGACCACTGGCCCCCCATGGAAGCCGGTTCCTCCTACTGGCTCTCTCTTTCTGCTGGCTCGTTTTGCATTGCCGAGGCACTGAATTATTCTTTCTTTTTATTAAACCAAACTGCAGACCAGCAACGAAAAAAAGGCGGTCTTTTCGGTGTGCCCTTGGACTCGGGTGCCGTTGAACGTTGCATGGACCAGACGACCGTACGCCTCCCCCCCCAATCTTCCCTGTGACCGTGACCCCATTTAACACCCCCCTTGTGCTGTTTTGCAGGTGATTATTATCGCGTGCTCCGTTTGTGGCGGTGTCGTTCTCCTCGCTGTAACTATTCTCATGTTCCGCAAGCTGTACTGGAAGAGCTCGTTCTCGCGAGGTACTACTGCGCGTGGATGCCCTCTGTCCGGCTGACCGTGTCTCTTCTTTTCCCGTTAGATGAGCTCTCTGTCGACTTTACTGGTGGCGGCAACCGAAGGCCCAGCAGCAAGTCGGCAATAACCGCGGCTGATAAGAAGAAGAAGGCCGACAAGAAGAAGGCCAAGAAGCAGAACCAGCCTGCCACGGGCGGGCTCAACGCAGACTCGTTCATGGTCGACTTTTCGAGGGTATTATTTATTTTTTTTTCGTGTTGATTTTGCCTGATGTTTTTTTTTTTTAATGTGTGTGTGCCAGGCCCGCGAATCGGCGCAGGACAACAGGGCAAGACAGCTGGAGCGGGAAAAGAAGGAGCAGCAACAGAAAAAAGACCAGATTGAGGTGCGAGCTACGGGTGTTGCTTGCGTCAATTGACCGAAAACACAGGAGAAACTAAAGGCAGGCCAACGAAAATCCATCAAGGACGTTCGCTTCGACCCCCCATCCAGCGAGGAGCTCTATGATCTGCGCCACCCCAAAAAGAAGAAGGCGTCAGAAGAGGACATCGAGCCCCTGGTCGACGTGCCTGCGCTCGACATGCCCGTGTTTTCCAGGCCCAAGGCCCAGCCCGTCAGTGACGAGCCCATGTCGGAGCAGGACATTGTTGCGATGATGCTCTACGGCGACGACTACGACTGAATGCTTTCCATCCCCTTTTTGACTACAGATTTCTCTACTTGTTATTTGCAAACTGGGATGAATTCATTGTATTTGTACAAGGGGGGGAATTCAAAAAAGGGAGTCGACAGTGGCGAAAAAGTTGGACGGGACGGTGTATGACCTCACGAGCGAGTCCTGGTCGCTAGATGGATCTAAAAAGAAGTGTTTTGTTTTTTAAAAAAAAAGACTGCTCGGAGACGTACGGGTGTGCAACAGTGGCGCATAGTCCTGTGCCGACGAGGCCACGCACTTGCGGCTTGCCAAAATAAACGAGGCGGAGGCCTTGATGGCGCCGTGCGAGATAAGCAGGTCCAAAAGGTCCTCGAGCTCGGGGCGAGTGAGGATCCCTGCGTAGCGGGCGTAGAGGTTGTCGAACGTGACACCCTGGAAGTTGAAGATGGCCTGGAAGATGGGCAGGAGGTACGTCTAAAAGACCAAGTATGTCAATAAATAAATAAAAATGTCAAAACGACACTTGCCTTGAGGACGGCCGGGATGATCTCGCCCGTGACGATATTTTTCCATCGGCGAGGGGGCTGTGCGAAGATGACGCTGGCTGACGAAGGCACAGTGAATCCTTTGTATGCAGACGCGACGATGAGCCTGGAGGAAACATAGCCGTCGCGCACGACGAGCCCCAGGGTGACCAGGTCGGCGATCTCCCTGCCAATGTCGTGCTGGTGCATGTTTTCAGCCAGGTGCTTCTGGAGGCTGACAAACGAGGCGCCGTTGGGGAAGGTGGCTTTAAGCACGCCAAAGACAGTGTTGCCCCGATCGGCAGCAGCCGAGGGGAGCTTGTCGCCGCGGGCCTTGGCGTGCTTGAGCAGAAGAGATCGTGGGGTCACGTCCTCGTCCATTGCATCGTCGTTCTCCTCGTCATTGTCCGCTGGGGCTGGTTCCGGCTGTGCGTCGGGGACGACCTGAGCCCTCAACTGGAACTCTGCGACCATGTTGTGCTTGTGCCTCATCGTCGACTCCTTGCCAATCGGGGAGGCCAGCTGCTCAAACTCGACCTTGACTGTCTTGCTCGCGACGCCGTGCATCAATGCGGCGAAATCTGGGCCGCGGAACGTGTGGTGAAGCAGGTCGGTGGGTTTGGCAGAGTTGAACTTCCTAAAATGATAAAGATAAACAAGCCGGACTTGCATACCCTCTTACATCGCCGTCCAGAGGTTTGTGGCAGTGCGCATAAAGTTGTCATCGACCACGACGTCGTTCAGGCTTAGGAGGTCGGCAAACTTGTGGTGGACAATTGCAAACTTTTGGATGTTGTCCAGAGGCACCACGCCCATGACGATGTCGGTCTCGATCTCGACGCCGGGCACGACCACGTCCTTGAGCTTTTCCACCAGTCGGTGCGACTCGCCCACGAGCAGCTCCAGTGCCTTTGTGTACAGCGTGCTCTGCCACAGTCGGTCAGGCAAAACAGCGGCTCTTTTTAATTGTACTACCGATGCAAGTTCGAGGCTGGCAGAGACCTCCTTGACGTTGATCTTCTGGTCGTGGTTGTACAAGAGTGCGATCGTCGCGCACACGACCGACAGCAAGGTCTCCATCTGGGTGCTTGCGGTGGCCGACTTTGCATACGCGTCTATTTTTGCATTGCTTTTAGACGAGGGAGGCGCGTTGACAGTTTACCGTGGGCAGACCGAGCAAGCCCAGTTGGCTCCATGTTCGAGCCGAGCACGACAGTGGAGAACGTCCACGGAACTGCAAGCAGAGTGGGGCGAAATAAGTACAGCTTCAACCGAAAATGGCAGGGGTGTTTTACTGGACATGGCCCTTGTCGTGGCCGTGACCGCGTTGCGGATCTTGGGAATGAACCAGTCACGTTGCAGCCCGTGCCAGTTCTGGTTCTCCGATTCGACGATGTCTCGTAGGGTGATTTGCGCCTCTGCGATAAGAAAGGAAGGGCGCTCAAGCAAGAAACAGTGAAAAAGCAAAAACGAACCGTAGGTGTTGCCTCCTTCCGTCGAATCGGTCCGCACCCGTTTCTTGCCACGAGGCGCGTGTTGAATGGGAAGCTGGTGAGTCCGAAGCGGCTCGGGGGTCTGCGGCTCGGTGGACGGCTGCTTGATGCTGAGAACAGCAGGGACCTTGACCTGCCCATCGCCCAGGGCCTTTTGCTTGAGCACGGCAAAGTGTTTTTGCGCATGGGCCGCTTTGGGCATGTTCATGAGGAGAGTTTTTCTGCAACAAGTTTTTTAGAAAGAAAAAAAAAAATATACTGAAGACAGACATGGACGTACGAAATCCAGAGTTTTGCCCAAAACATGATGCGCCCTTCTTCCTGTGCAACGTTGACGATCTGCGGCTCCCTCAGCCGCTCGGGCACCTTTTCCAGCTCCTTGCTCATGCCGGCAAAGCGATCTGCGTCGGCCACGAGGATGGGCGACGCCAGAAACTCGCACTGAAAGTCGATCGCGTACAATCGCGTGTTCAAGTCTGCAGCCAGCGGCAAGGGCAGGGTCGCACTCAAGAATTCCTCTACGAAAGCAGCCGTCAATGCTAGGTGCCCAGTGTATAATTGTACCGAGGTCGCCTTTGGAACAGGTCGGGCTTGTCAGCAGCTCGGTCAGATTGGCTGGGTCAGGGGCAAACCTGGTCGTGTCTGGCTGGATGATGGACATCTGGTAGAGCCAGGCAAAGAGGGACACCGTGTTGTCGTTGTCCAACGAGGCCTGCACGGCGGCGTAGACCTGCAGCGGCATGGGCAGGTCGCACACGCGCACGTCCGGGACATCGTCTTTTGAAAACATGTCTGCGAGCTCCGCGGGGAGGTTGTGCTTGATCGAGACGACCTGGAAGAAGAGCCTCAGCGGCATGGCCATCAACGCCTCGATCGGGTTGAACGGGATCTTTGCGCCGTTCTCCTGTTTTAAGGGCTCCCTTTAAGGATGACGAAAGGGGAGGTGGAGAAAAGCAACGTACAATCGTGCTCGAGTTGCAAAAGCGCGCGAGGTGCTCGTGCATGTTGCGAACACGTGTTGATCGACTGGAGAAGAACGAGTTGAGACAGAGCTTCAACTGGGTCGACTGCTCCGCAAGCCTGGTTGGATACGGCTCCCAGCCGAAATACTTTACCACGCCGCCGAGGACGTCTGGCTTGGATCGCTTGTTCATCATCGCAGGCGTCCTTTTCCGCATCACGCCCGATGTCACGTCGTTTTGCACCAGATTTTCAATGTGTTCCTGAATAATTGGTTGGCCCTTTAAAAAAACCCCAAGTGTTTAACCCCTCTTGCGTACCTGGATGTCCTCGCCAACCTGCCGCACCTTGATCCGCTTGAAGGGCGTGTTGATGCTTTCGATGGCCACCTTGTCATTTCGGAGGGCCGTGACGATGGGATCGTCGGCCGTGATGTGAGGGAGCATGAGGATGTGCCGACTGAACTTTTGGTCCTCGGTGTGGAACGTCACACGGCCAATCTCCCTCCGGTTTTCCTTTTTTTAAAAATTATGCTTAATGAAGGATCGTACATGTTTTCCTCACCATTGCCGTGATCAGGTTCATGACCGTCTTTTTGTCGATTGTCTGGCCGTTGGCCTCTGCCTTGGTCAACTGGTTCGCGAGGGTGACGTACGTGATGAGCATGGCGCCACCGGCCTCTTTGAGCAGCGACGTGACGCACTCGGCGCGTGCCTTTTGCGTGAGCGAGAACGACTTGTAGTACTTTTCCCGTTGTCGTTGTTCGGGTGTCTGGAGAGGATCCGCCGCCGCCGCCGCAGCAGCAGCAGCCAGGATGGGGACGTCTTGCACGCCTCCTTCCTCGCCCACGTCGTCTGCGTCGGTTGCTTTCCTCTTCCTCGGCTTTTTGACGGGTGTGGGGACTGCAACTGGAACAGGTGCTGCCACGATGCGGACCTGGTCCGGCTGTTGCTCTTCCGAGGAGGCGGACGATCCTGCTGCTTCCGCTTTGATGGGGGCAGCATCGGCGAGCGCCTTGGTGGCAACGTAGCGGTAGAACCGCTGGCGACCTTTGGATTCGACGTCGTCGGCCTTGATAATGTCCTGCTTCCTCATCATCTCAATCATGTTGGTCATGCGCTTGTAGTCATAACCGGTCGTAGACTCGAGAAACTGAAAAGAATAACGCCAATAAGCAAATAGACGCAATAAATGAGCACGCAACCTTGGACGTGGCGCCATCGGTGCCGGCATTCAGCATGGTCTGGTAGAGATGCGAGAGATTGGAGGCCTCGGCCGAGAGCGGAGAAGTTTGCACCTGGTCCTCGTCGTCGTCGTCGTCCTGGTTCTTTGAATAGGGCTGGAGCGATCGCACGCACACGTTTTTCCTGTTGTCCTTGCTCATGACGATGAATCGCTCGAGGAAACCTGCAGCACATCCGTTATTTTACTGAACAGAAACGGACCATGGGCTACCCTTTTCTTGGAGGAGCTCGATGCACGAGGAGAGGACCTTCATGTTGCGTTTTCGGTTGTCTTCGAGTTCCTTTGCAGAAAACTGGAGAAGGAAGACATTTATTAAAAAACCAAATGCATGTCTGGGCGCCTAGTCACCATCTTGTCAAACAGGTCGGTTTGGCGCATGGTCTTGTGTGGCGCAGCCTCGACCGTCACGCACATTCGCTGCTTGAAGAGATCTGCGGGCACCTTGGAACTAAAGAGGTCGCCAAAGTTGCTTGCACCGCCCTCGCCGCCGTCCATCGAGACGATGCCCGCGTCGTTCAGAAAGCGCGGCAGGAAGATCATGATGGCCCTCTGCCCCTGCATGTTGACGCGAACACTGGGGAAAGCAAGGGCGTTTGTTTAGACTTCATCAAGAGTAGTTACATGAAGCGGGACCGATCGAGGTTCTTGAGCAGGAAAAACAGGTCCTTTGGCTTCTTGTTGACCCGCTTGCCCAGCTCCTCCTGCGACACGCCGTCGCCCCTCATCCGCGCAATGTTCTCGAGCACGAGCAGGTACATGTCGGTCAGCTCGTAGTGCGTGCCCTTGTCGACGCCCATGGCCCTCTTGCGCAGTGCCAGCGACGCCACCAGCCTGCCCTGTGGCCGCTGCGCCACGACCTGCACCGCCTCGGCCGTCCTCACGAGCTGCAGCAGCGCCGGAGCCGTCCCCACGTCCTCGCTCGTCTTTTTGCCCGCCACAATAACGGCATCCTGCCCGCCGTCGACCAGGGCAACGTCGCCCAGCACCACCACCATCTCGCGCAGCACAGACGTCCACAGCGGGCCCGGCAGCTTCTCCAGCGCCTCCGTCAGCGGCAGCCCCGCGCGGCCCGCGAGCGCAACGTCGTCGAGCAAGCCAGCCAGCAGAGCAGCCATTGTATGTTGTGTGCCCAGCACAGACGGCACACAACATACAATGGCTGCTCATTTTAGTTATTTTTCGCTTTGCAGTCTGTTTCTATTTTGTTCTGTACACGATAAAGTACACTTGATATATAAATCTCGGGCAATGAATGTATTTATTTAACGGCGTCAAGGTCAGAAAGGCAGAGCGTTGCAGGGATGTTCACGACTGCACTGCAATCGAGACGACGCTGACCGGCGGTGCAACCGGTCCTGCCGTCGCGCTATGGTCAATAGCAGCAGCAGCAGCAGCAGGTTGGGGTGTGGACGCAGCAGGTACGTGGTCGCGGCTCTTGTTGACGGTGATGACGACCGACTGGTCGATGGAGGCAGCAGCGGCGGGGGTGGTTATCGTGGACGGACGCCGGTCGTTGATGAAGAATACTTCAGAGGCTCTTTGGGCTATCGAGGGCCTGCCGATGAAGACGGTCGAGACAAATTCGAGGGAGGGCTGCTGTGGCTCGATGAAAGCCTGGGGTTGCCGTAGCATGTCATAGTCGATCCCACGGCGGGGCTCTGCTTGATCCTGCTTTTCCCGCTTGTATTCTCTGCGGCGATATAAAAAAAAAAGGATTAGAAATTAAAACTTGAAAAAAGTGTCGTTGTTACAGTCTCAGGAGGCCAAAGGTAATGACGATGAGCGTGGCCTGGATCGAGATGTCGGCCGACAGCTCGGTCAGGACGGACGGGATGAGGTTCATAAACACCTCTTCGCGGTACAAGCAGGCGAGGATGAGGCAGAATGTGAGCAGGACCAGCAGCGCCGTAATCAAGTACGCAAAGACCTTGACGCGCTTGATCGAGTGCTGCACGTCGTTGTGCACGTTGCCACGGTTGTCTCGCAGCTTGACGATGACCGCGAGGCGGTACGAGACGTACCAGCAAAACAGCAGGCAGTTGAACGTGAGGATGCTCCAGCAGACGAACTGAAACTTGTAGACATAGTCGACGTTGCGCAGCCCCGACGTCTCCACGAGGTAGCCCAGCTGTATCCCCGTGACCATCCCCGCGAGGAAGGACATGACCCACTGGAAGCCGCAGAAGAGCAGCAGGATCCACCGCTTTGTTATGAGCGAGCTCCTGATACTGCCGGTGCTGTCCATGTATGAGATCGGGATAGAGTGGCTCCTATTTTTGTATTTTTTGTTGTGAAAATTACACGATAAAAAATAAAATCCAAGCGTACAGGGCATAGAGGAAAAACACCAGGCCGTCCAGCATCGACACGTAGCCCAGCTCCATCACAATGTACCTGACGATGTAGTCTGGGTATGCGTCCGCGAGCTGCACGACTGCGTCAATAAAGCGTACTGGTGCCGCCGAGTGAGTTGAGACAAACAAGCACAAAGCAAGCACATCGTACTAGAAAACCCAAAGGCGAACACGAGGAGTGTCCCGTCCACCGCCTCGAGGCCCTGCACGCGGACATGCCTGCGCCGCTTGAACATGTACGCGGCCAGGAGCGCCACGGCCACAAACGACAGCACGGCCGAGGCGGCCTTGACCGTCCTGAACACGCCCGAGTTGGGGCAGTCGTTGACGTTGACCATCCAGTCGCAGTAGGCGTACCTGGGCGGGGAGGTGTTTCACAAAGAAGGGTCAATTAGGAAGAGGGCAACGGGGGGGACTTTGTCAGTTACTCTGTCGGGTGCGGGCCCCAGGCCGAGCCACCGCTGCTGCTGCTCGAACCGCCGCCGCCACCAGGTGCGGCCGGCAGTGGTGGCTGGAAGACAATCCCGGCGGCACTTCCGGCCATGGGTGGTGGTGGGGGAGGCGAGGTGGCACTGTGAGCGACTAGGCTGTCGAACAGGCGAAAAACGAAGGGCCTGGGCTCTTTTTCTTTATTATGTATCAGACAGTCGGTTTGCCTCTCAACGTGCGTGAGAAGAGAGACAGAGAGCGAGAAAGCAAAGACAGAGGACGGGAAGGCCAGAATCACCAAAACGCAAAACAAAACACTCACAGACGACAGGCGTGAAAAAGAAACCAGACTCTCCCACGCAGAGCCGTAAAGGAGATGCGTCACAGATGTGGTCTGGGGCTGGGCCGTTTGGGGCGATTGGCTGGCTAGTTCATCTAGCGTCGGCCAGGGAACGCAAACGCTCCCAGTACGTTTCATGGACTCGTTCAGTGTGAGTGCAAATAGGAGATTAATGGGCTCAGTTCGCCCCACATCGGCCAAATGAATCGTTTGGGATGTAACATTGCTGAGGAGATCGGGCGAGGACGGCTCGTCGGGCCAAGGACGTGCCCGTCCAGCCCCCAGAGCGCCTCACCGAGGGTCAGCTGAGAAAAATCAAGGAGGTGCACAGCGATGTCGATGCCTACGTCGAGCAAGAGCTGGCGCCCCAGCAGTAGTTTTCAGGAAATAATGTTTTCGTAGCAGTCCCAAATGATCAACAAACGCGACATGATTTCTCCCTTTTTGGTTGTCATCTAATGGCCCTTCTTGCCGTGGTCTGCTGCTGGTGTTGTTGGCTCGTAGTATGCCTCCTCCTCGTGTGCGGCGGGGGCGGCAGGGGCATCGCCGTGCGCCTCGGTGGCGTGTGCGGCGGCCGCTGCGTGCTGCTTGGCCTTCAGTATCACCACCTTCAGTACCACCACCATTGAGCACACACAGTACCTGGAAGGCCTCGGCCTTGTTGAGCGACGCGCTGCGCCAGTAGCCGTACACGACGCCGGTGCCCAGAGCGCCATATCGCGCAAACTGCACAGCCAAAAAGAAGGGGGGGTGTCAGAGGGAACGGAAATTAAGCCGTCCTTACGTTTGCGAGCGACGAGACCATGCTTCAGAGTCTGGACAAATAGGAAGGGCATGTTAGGAAAAAAAAAGAGAGACGGTGAGGAACGTGAAAGGAGGTGCGATCGTGACAAGCCAAAGCCGCAGCCGCAGCAGGAGGAAAAAAAAACGTAGCGGGGCCAAGCGGAGCCAGCAGACGCGCAGGTCGTGCTCCGCCTATTGCACTCGAGGGAGCAGCAGCTCGCCCGTGCCTCACAAAAAAACGACCGTCCGTGATCATGACAATCGGAGGGCAAAGGGGAAAAACCACTGCTCTTGAAGAAATAAGATAAAATAAATAGGGCACGCGGTCGCTCCGGCCCCCTGCCCCCTTTGTGCTGCCAAGGTAGGAAGGAGGGGCGTCAACAAGGCGGTCGTCGTGCATTTGAAAACCCACCCGTGCGTGTGTCCCCCCAGTGTCGTCAGTCCACAAAATGGTGTCATTTTGGGGACCACGTGGCAGTAAAATGGGCGGCGGCGATTCCTCTTCCTCGTCGGCGAGCGCGCTTCCCGCGGCGTGGAAAAAGCTGCAGGTTGATCTCTCTTGCCTTTTGCCTTCTGCTATTTTTATTTATTTATTTATTTTGAAATTAGAACGGGTCGGACATTCGCGGTGTTGCGCTCGCCACGATCGAGAGCGAGCCCGTGACGCTGACGGCGCACAACGTCGCGCTGATCGGTGCCGCGTTCGCGCTGTGGCTGGGCGAGGCCGCGTGCACCGAGACCATGTGCAAGCCGCTGGAGATGGTCAGCGTCGCCATCGGACACGACTCGCGCATCAGCGCAGAGTTCATGAAGACGGCCGTGGCAAAGGGACTCGCCCACGTCAAGGTCCAGGCCTTTGACGCGGGTCTGGCCTCGACGCCGGCCATGTTTATGAGCACGATCCTGGTACTTTTAAGAACACCTTAAATAAATAATTGTAATTACTATGAAAATGTCGATTGCTTCGCAATGTAGAAGGACCACGAGTACGATGGTGCCATCATGCTCACTGCCAGCCATCTGCCCTCGAACCGCAACGGTACGACAATCCCCTGCTTTCTTATTTTAACAAAAATTGAATTATTGTTTTATTTCAATTTTATTTTCACTTTGGTTAGGGCTCAAATTCTTCACCAGCAAGGGAGGCCTCGAGAGCGCCGAGATCACCGAGATCCTGGCGCGCGCCCACGACCTCGAGGCGACCGTGAGCGCCGAGGCGATCGAGCAGGTGCAGCCTGTCCTGCAGCCGATCGGCCTGATGGACGCCTACTCTGCGCACCTTGTCTCGCTCGTGCGCAAGGGCACCAAGTCGCAGCAGGACAAGCCGCTGCAGGGCTTCCACATCATCGTTGACGCTGGCAACGGCGCCGGCGGCTTCTTCGTCGACAAGGTGCTCATCCCGCTGGGCGCCAACACGGTCGGCAGCCAGTTCCTCGATCCCGACGGCACGTTCCCCAACCACATCCCCAACCCGGAGGACCACGCAGCCATGAAGGCCTGCTCCGAGGCCACGCTCAAGCACAAGGCCGACCTGGGCATCTGCTTTGACACGGACGTGGATCGCGCCGCCGTCGTCGACAGCGCCGGAACAGAGATCAACCGCGACCGTCTCATTGCCCTCCTCGCCAGTACGCACACACAAACAGACTGATACAATCGTAGCACATAATAACTGTGTACAAATTCGTACAGAGATCGTCCTGGCCGAGCACCCCAACAGCACGATCGTGACCGACTCTGTCACCTCCAACGGTCTGGCGGCCTTCATCGCCCAGCTGGGCGGCGTGCACCACCGCTTCAAGCGCGGCTACAAGAACGTGATCAACGAGGGCGTCCGCCTCAACGCGATCGGCCAGGAGACGCACCTTGCCATCGAGACGAGCGGTCACGGCGCCGTCAAGGAAAACTACTTTCTGGACGACGGCGCGTACCTGGTCGTGAAGATCCTCGTCCAGCTGGCCAACCTGGGCACGGGGTCGACGCTGGGCAGCCTCATCCGCGACCTGCGCGAACCGATCGAGGACGAGGAGGTAAATGCCAGTTAGATGCAATATTACAATAAGAATATTATACTACAGTTCCGGTTCAAGATCGCCGCCGCCGACTTCAAGGCCGTGGGCACCAAGGCGATCGAGAAGCTCCGCGAGGGCGCCGTGAGCGTGCCCGGCTGGAGCCTCGTCCCCAACAACTTTGAGGGCGTCCGTGTTGCGTGCGACGCCCAGAGCGGCGATGGCTGGCTGCTGCTGCGCCTGTCGCTGCACGACCCCGTGCTGCCGCTCAACATCCAGAGCGACTCGCGGGGCGGCGTCAAGATCATTGCCCAGAAGCTGCTGGCCCTGTTGGACGGCATCGCAGACATGGACGTGTCACCCGTCACAAAATACGTCACTTCCCACTGAAATAAAGGACGTCTTGTTTTTTTGTGTACTGGTGTTTCTTGTGCATTTCAAAGGCGAGCAGCAGCAGCAGAGTACGCATCGGCCTTGAGAGGGCCACGGGGATCGGCCACGACGTGGTTCTCCAGCTTGCCCAGCTGTCGTAATGGTCAGCTGACAAAGTAGAATGGCACGCCATACCTTTTCGATCTCGACCACGACGACGTCGCCGTCCTTGAGATAGACCGGTGGCGTGCGCGTGAACCCAACGCCACTGGGCGTGCCCGTGAGCACGACCGTCCCCGTCTGCAGCGTCGTGCCCTGGGAGAGGAAGCTGACGAGCTTGCTCACGCCAAAGATCATGTCGCTCGTGTTGCTGCTCTGCATCGTCGCGCCGTTGAGCGTGAGGCTGATGGCGAGCGCGTTGGGATCGCCCACGACGTGCGGCGCCACCAGCTGCGGGCCCAGCGGGCAGAACGTGTCAAAGCTCTTGCCCGTGTACCACTGGCCTCCGCCGCGCCCGCCCTGCCATCGCCGCGCCGACACGTCGTTGGCGCACAGGTAGCCGCCCACGTACGCCAGCGCATCGGCCTCGCTCACGTCGCGCGCCGGCCGGCCGATGACAAAGGCCAGCTCGGCCTCGTAGTCCACCTCGGGCGGGTCCTGTGCCACGGCCGGCAGCACGATCGGGCCGAACGGGTCCTGGGCTGCACCGAGGCTCTTGCTGAACACGACGGGGAAGGACGGCAGCGGCTTGTCCGTCTCGCGAGCGTGCTGGGCATAGTTGAGGCCGATGCACACGAGCGCCGTGGGAACCACCGGCGAGAGCAGCCGGGCGATCCCCTCGACACGGCTCGTCAGCTGCGCCTGCGGGTCAAACGGGTCCAGCGACGACAGCACACGGGCGCGATGGGCGTCGCCGGCGAGGGGCTCGCCGAGAAGGGTCTCGCCCAGACGCGACACGAAGCGCACGAGACGCGACCATTTCGCCGTCGTCATTTTTTTTTTTTGCACTCTTGTGTGGGGAATGAAAAACAGTCACAGGAAAACAAAAAACGTGAAACAATCAAAAGCGACGACTATGTTAAAAAAAAATGCACTTATGCGGCGCTGTTCTCTGTCAAGAACTCCTCGTCCGAGCTGTCGAGGGTCTCACCATTGGCGACCTTGGCCTTGAGTGACTTGATGCGTGCTTGCTTCTCTTTTCGGGAAAGAACCTTCTTGGCCTGCTTGACAGCAGACTGGTTGCCCATGGCATCGACCTGAACGAAGGAGGAAAAGAATAAGACGCTGACAACAGATAAAATAAAATAAATAAAACGTACGACGACTTCCATTTGCTGGAAGGTGACGTCCTCCTGAGCGGCAGCCTGGGTGCTCATCCAGTCGGCACCCTGGAGGTTGAGCTTGCCAGCGTCAATGAGCCACGTCTCCGTGCAGACGGTCTTGGAGAACTGATCGTTGTGCTGGTGGGAGAGAACGAATACGAAATTAGTCTTGGCAAAAAGGGAAGGGTTACGGAGACGTACGGTAATGAGCGCAATGCCACCCTCAAAGTCGCGGATGGCGTTGGCGAGGGCACCGAGCGAGTCGCGATCGAGGTAGTTGGTGGGCTCGTCGAGAATGACAATGTGAGGCTGGTTCCACATGCACGAGGCAAGGACGACCTTGACCTTTTGGCCACCAGAGAGCGCGGCCATGCGGCTGTGCGAGCCAAACTCGGCCTCGAGACCAAACTCGGCGAGATGCTTCTCGACGTTGGGCTGGGTCAGGGGGCGCTGGTACATACCCTCACGGGCGGCGCAAATCTCGTCGACCTGGAGGAGGAACTTGTCGAGACCTGCACAGAAAGTGTAAGCGAGGACGAAATAAATTAAAAAAGACAATTGTCGCCATTACCGTTCTTCTCCAGAATCTTGCGGGGAACAAACGAGTTCTGCGAGGTGGGAAGACCAACCCACTCGACTTCGTACTCGCGCTCCTTGTCGGTACCGCGGCGGTTGCCAGTCAGGCGATCGATCTTGCGGGTTTCCTTCCTGACGACGACACCTGCAGCAAAAAAGTACAGTAACAATAATTAGTTTCCTTGCAAACAAAAATACTTGACAATTACCGGCATCGTTCTTGATCTCCCAGACAAAGGGGGCGTGGAGCTTGGCCTCCTCCTCAGCGGTGGCGACCATGGAAACCTTCTCGAGACCCTCCTTGTCCTCACCAGACTCGTAGCGCCAGCGGATGTACTCGTTGGCAGTCTTGTTGAGGTGGTTCTCAATGTAGTGGAATGCGTGCTGGGCGACGTAGGCGACACGGAGACCAGAGTGCTTCCAGACGAGGCCGGTTTGGGGGAGGAGCTCACCAGTGAGGAGCTTGATCATGGTCGACTACGCATGAAATAGGTTTAACTTATTTTGGTCCCAGGGTGATTGTTATTACCTTGCCGGCACCGTTGACACCGACGCAAGCAACACGCGAGCTGAGCGAGAGCTGGATGGTGATGTTGCTGATGGTGGGCTTGGTGTTGCCGGGGTAGGTGAAGGTGACGTCGGTCATCTTCATGAGGGCCTTGCCCTTGCTCTTGACACCCTGGAGGAAGCCGGGCTGGGGGAACTTGAACTTCATCTTGGACTCCTTGAAGTCAAAGTAGGTGCGGGCCTCGGGGTGCTTCTCGACAAAGGTGGAGAGGTTGCCACGGTGGAGGTTGAGCTTGAGGTCCTTGATCTGGAGGATGTGGGTGCAGCACTTGTCGAGGAGGTTGGAGTCGTGCGACACGATGATCGAGGTGACGTTGGTGAGCGAGTTGAGGTAGTTGAGGACCCAGGCAACGTTGATGACGTCCAAGTGGTTGGTGGGCTCGTCGAGCAGGAGGATATCGGCGTTCTGGATCATAGCACGGGCCAGAGCGAGCTTCATGCGCCAGCCACCAGAGAGCGTGCTGACACCGTTGTTCTGCATCTGGGCGGTGAAGCCGACGGTGAGGAGGACCTCGGACACCTTCTCGCGGGTGGCGCCGCACTTGAGGATGCGCTCGTCGGCGAGGATGTACTCGATGCACGACAAGTGAGACATCTCACCCTGGATATCGGCCTCGACGAAGACAGTGTTGACCTCGTTGGCCGGGGGGAAGCCGTCGACCTGGCCGTTGGCAATGGCGCGCATGAGCGTGGTCTTGCCAGAGTCGTTGGCACCGAGGAGACCGTAGCGGCGACCACGGAGCAGCTTGAGGTCCGCGTTGTGCAGCAGAATCTTGGAACCGTAGGCGAGGGTGAAGTGGCAGTTGCAGAGCTCCTCAGCGTCCTCGGCATCCTCCTCGACGGGCTTGAAGTTGTCGAGGATCTCGAAAAAGTCCTTGGTGGCAGCGGCAAGGGTCTTGGCAACGTCCTCGCTCGAGAAGCTGCTGAGGTAGGGGACAATGTTGCGCTCCCAGCGGGGAAGCTCAAAGTCGTGGTTGGCAGTGAGGAGGATGACGACCTGAAAAATTTATTATTTTTATTTTTATTTTTATGTTTGTTGAGAAAAAAAATATATAGTTTATTTTATTTTAGTACCTGCGAGCAGTAGGTCAGGGCCTTGTTGAAGGCCTCGTCGACCTCGAGCTTGTTGGCAACGGCGTGCTTGCTGAGCTCCTCAAAGATGGCAGCCGAGGTGGCGGTCTTCTTCTCGGTCTCGGCGGCGAGGCGAATGCGCTCGAGCTGGGCGAGGGCCTTGGTGCAGACGTCACGGACCTCAGGGTCCGAGGTCTCGTTGGAGGCGAGCTCGACGGCGGGCATGAGCTTGGGCAGGAAGGGCGCGGCTTCGCTGGGGTTGTCGACGAGCTTGGACATGTTGTTGGCGATCTTGGCCGCCTGGCGACGGATCGAGGTGTGCTCGCGGAAACCACGGAGCAGGAGGGGCGCGACGAGGGCGAGGGCGGCACCCGAGACGGTCTGGACGAAAGTGGTCGAGGCAAGCTGGTGGATGCACTCGGCGACCTCCTTGGGGTCCTTGAGGGCCTTGATCAGGGCGGGGATGAAGGGGGTCAAATCCTTGTTCTGGACAATGTCGCAGCACGCGGTGAGGCAGGCCAGGGCCGAGTCGGCGACCTGCTGCTTGGTGTCCCACATGAGGTCGGTGAGGATGGGCACAATGTCGGGCATGGCGTGGGCAATCTGGATGGGGGCCGAGGCGACGAGGCTGATGAGGAGCTCGAGGGCCTGGTGCTTGGACTGCCACTTGATCATCTTGACGGCCTCGTAGATGACGTTGATCAGGGGCACGGCGGTGTTGGGGCGGGGGGCGAGCAGCTCCTTGATGGGGGTGAGGCACGACTCGGCAGCCGAGACGACGGCCTTGTCCTTCTCGCCGAGGTTCTCAAAGACCGAGGGGAGGATCTCCATGAGGAAGGGCTCAGCAGGCTGGCCGACGTTCTGGACGAGCGCGAGGAAGAACTCCATCTGGCCGACGCGGGCACCGTTGGTCTTCTTCTTGTCGGCGATGGCCTCGGTGAAGGTCGACAGGATCTTGTTCTTGTAGAAGGCGCGGAGGCCGGCGGTGTTCTTGATAAACAGGGCGAGCTCCTTGGCGGCGACCTTGTGCGAGTCACCGGCGGGGGCCGACGTCAGCGTGAACAGGAACGCGTTGATCTCCTTCTGGGGCGAGGGCACGTTCTCGTCGACGGGGGCGGCGGCGGCGGCCGCGGGGGCAGCAGCGTCCTTCTTGGCGGCAGGGGTGGCAGCAGCCTTGGGCGCAGCAGCAGCGGCGGCGGCGGCGGCGGCGGGAGCAGCGGCAGAGGGCTCGAGCAGGTCCGACAGGGCAACCTTTTGCGAGTTGCCGTAGCCAGCAAAGGTGACGAGGCACTGGTCGCCGGCGACGCTCTGGACAACAGCGTCATAGATCTTGCCATCGGCACCCTGGCCGACGGTCCACTTGGCGCGGACGGCAGTGTTGGCCTTGACGCCAGCCTGGAAGGCGGTGAGGGGCTGCATGGAAAAAAAAAGAAAGCGGTTAGGAAAGCTGGTGCATATTTTTTAATTTTTAATTTTGATTACCTTGGCACTGGAAGCAGCCGAGGCAGCAGCAGCAGGCTGAGCGGGCTTGCTGGCAGCGGGGGCGTTCTTGGCCGGGGCAGCCTTCTGAGAAAAATAAAGGGGGACACGAAATCAGTCACAAGTTGAGGAGCAGTAAAAAAGAGCAAGCGAGAGCAGTAAAAAGAGAGGGACGACGACGAGGGAAGGAAGGGGAAAGAAACAGAGCCCAAACAAGACAGGAGGGAGGCCACGAGGCTAGTCGCTGGTTTTTTTTTACGTACAGCCTGCTGTTGGTTCTTGTTGGTGGGGGCAGGCATGTTCTTGGCAGAGGGTCTTTGATAGACGGATAGGGCCTCTCTTTAGAATGACGAGGTCTCTCTGTGCACACAACAAAAAAAAGGTCCGGGTTAGCACAAACGAGGGTGGAAAAAAAAAAAAAGGCAAAAGAACGTGTGAGCAGAGAAAAAAAAGAACACGGGGGGAAAATTTCTGTGCAGACGAAACGGAAAGGACACTGCTCGAACGGCGGGGAAAGAGCACGCCAGGGGCCAGAATAACGGCAGAGAAAGATAAAAAAGTCGGCGTGGTGATTTTTTTCACGTTCCTCCGGGAAAAAAAAAAAAGCTGCACGACAGCAAGAAAAAGGGAATTTCTCGCCTCTGCAAGGACGACAGAGAGACAGAGCAGCACAGGAGGGACACGGGGCAGAGGATAAAACCGCACGTTCCGGCGCCGGCCACGCCGCTTCGTTGGGGAGAAAAATAAAAAAATGCGGACGCCATATGGCGCCCTTAGTTGCCCAACCAAGCGCCACGTGCTCGCGCGAAATTATTTTTTTTTCTGAAACAGCAAGTTGCGCCTTTTCCCCGCAATTTGCCCCGCCCGTCGAAAAATCGCAAATTGCTGTGTTTCACAAAGAACAAGAAAAATCCCATGTGGTCGGCTACTCTATCTCGAGGGCGTCCACTGCATCGCTGAACTCCGCCGTTTCCTCTCCGTCGCCCTCGTCCTCGTCGTCGGCCGCGTCGCCGTCCGAGGTGGGGTCCTCCGGGAGGCCCTGTGCCTTGCGTGCGGCACGCTGGGCCTGGAGCTCGAGGATCTTGACCTTGATGAGCTCCCAGTAGTCCATGGTCTGGGTCTCAAAGTCCTTTTTGTAGTTTTTGGCCGGGTTGGGGTCGCGCAGCCGGTGGAAGAGCATCTGCGGGCCCTGGGGGCCGAGCTCGCGGCTGTACTGGATCAGGCAGGCGGCGATGCAGTACTTTTTGCTCAGCGCGAAATTGCCCTTCTTGATAAAGTCGCTCACGTGCAGCAGGAGGTAGTCGTTGGTCTCCTTGAGGAGGATCTCGGGGTGGGCGCGCAGGTACTCGTAGTACTCGTCGTAGTTTTTGCAGGCTGCGAACGCGTGCGCTTTGATCTCCATCTCCTGGACATACTTGTCCTACACGTGCTTTAATTTAGAAAGAAGATAAACAAGCCGGTGGATGTACCATCTCTGCCTCGCTCATCTCGGGCTTGTTCTCGGTCAGGACGACCGACGCGGCAGGAACGGCGTTCTTCGGGGGGAGAGCGGGCTCAGCGACCGCCTTGGGCTGGGTGTCGACCGCGGCCGTGGCCGTGGCCGTGGCCGTCACGGCGGCAGCAGGCTTCTTGTCCGAGTTGATGATCTGCAAACGAGTAAACTTGAGATAAATTATGTCAGCATGTGCGAGTACCGTCTTGGAAAATCCCTCTCTGCAGATCGAATCCTTGTCCCACTTGACAAACTTTGCCTTGCGCTCCTCCTCTTCTGCCAGCTGCTTGGCCAGCGCCGCCTCCTGCTTCTTGACGGTTTCGAGGTCCTGCTTTGCCTTGGCGTCATCGGCGGCCTTCTTCTCCAGCTCGGCAATCTTCTGCTTGTAGTCGTGCTGCTGCTTGAGGTCGTGCTCGTGCTTGGCCTTCTCGTCCGCCTTCTTCTGCTCGCGCTGCTGCTTCTTCAGCCGCATCCACGTGTTCTTCTCGATGTTTGGGTGGCAGTCGGCCTCGTCATCGTCACTCAGCTCAATGTTGTTCCACCTAGACAGGAAAAGAGGGACGCATGGGGGGAAAAGCACGTCAGTCGGAAACGCAGGAGAAAGTCACCCCCCCATCTGCGCACGTACTTGCTGTAGTCGACCATGCTCCTATGCTGTTCCTGAACGACGAATGCCGCCGGTTCAATAATGTGCTGGTAAATTCGAAATATGGCCGCGATGTCCGCCCTAAACAAAACACCGATTTTCGTTTGCCAAATGAACGCGGTCTCGTTCGACGAGTGGCTCAACTACGACCGGGCGCGACGGGAGTACGCCTGCAAGCTGGACTACGCCCTCGAAAAGGTACCTCGCCGGAAGCGCCGAACGCTAACCCGGTTTGGCACACGTTTGTTGTTTTTTTTGTCACGCCGATCGACAGCTCACGGGGATGTTCTCGTTTGTGAGGCTGCGGGGGCTGCGCTCGCTGCTGGAGCTGGTCGACTCGGTGCCCAAAGCGCCCTACCCCATGGCGTTCCTGAGGCTGCAGGACAACGAGGAACGCTTCAACAGTACGATCACGTTTGACGTTTCTTTCTAAGCCGCCCCCGCCGTGTGTTCTAGTCATGTACCGCATCCTGCCCATGATCCTCTGCCGCAAAAAGTTCCAGCCCATTGGTACTACTGCTGTTGCCCTTGTGCTAGCTAACACA
>Ga0302233_10000556_pt1 | contig 30202 bp, 44 predicted proteins | sample II_Palsa_N3_1_FD_193516 | JGI IMG/M metagenome (GOLD analysis project Ga0302233, IMG submission 193516) | Peat permafrost microbial communities from Stordalen Mire near Abisko, Sweden - II_Palsa_N3_1 | ecosystem: Environmental > Terrestrial > Soil > Palsa > Peat permafrost | place: Sweden... | reverse complement strand
CCATGGATCACCAAGTCCAACCGTAAGCCTGTGTTGCAAAAAGCACTTTCTATTGCCAATGGTTTCTGTCCAGTCAAGCTCATCCGTGTCGTTGACGAAGACTCTGTCGACGCATGGGGCCCGCTCTTCGTAGATGTCCTGTCGCTGACCCAGCAGGTCCTCGAGGGCCACAACACGTCCATCGTCCCAGAGGTCGTCGGCAGCGCAATCACGCCCGAGCAAGCTCAACAGCTCATCACTGCGTCCGTCCAGGGCATTGAGACCCCAGTTCTTCAAAAGTATACTGTCAGCTTCAATTGAAAAGACTGAATAGTGCTTTCCCAGAGCCGAGACCGACGATGACCAGATGGAGGTCGCGCCGTCCAGCGAGAATGAGCTCGCCTTGCCGTACCTCAAGATGCTTGCCCAAGTGTTTGGCAACCGTCTCGAGATCTCGAACGGCGTGGGCTCGAGCTCAGTGTGGGGACCTTCCAGCACCCAAAAGTATGGCCCAAGAATAAGTTGCCTTATCATTTATTTCTTTACCTTGCAGCATCAACACAGGCTTTGGCAAGGTGCTCGCCAGCATCGAAGAGTCCGAGTCGATTGCCGCCAAGGTGTCCGAGCTGCTCCGCGATGCCTCGGTCACATTGTCCAAGGACCTGCACACGGCGCTGTCCGCGTGGCTGCAGACACACAGCGGCGATGCCAAGAAGAACGCCGACGTCGCGGCCAAGGTGGTCGCCCTGCTCGCCCAGGAGCACTCGTCGCACCCCAAGCTGCAGGCGCTCTACGAATCGCACGAGCTCCTTGCTCCCAAGTCGCGCTGGCTCATCGGTGGCGACGTGTGGGCGCACGATCCCGGCAACAGTGGCGTGCACAGCGTGATCGCGTCCAAGTCCAAAGTCAACATGCTCCTTCTCGACTCGGCCGTCTACTCTGCCGACCCCTCGGCTGCTGCGTCAAGTGCACAGCGCAAGAAGGACCTGGGCCTGTACGCCCTCAACTATGGGGGGGTGTACGTTGCCTCGATCAGCGTGTTTTCTTCGTACGCCCAGGCCCTGCGTGCGTTCATGGAGGCCGAGGCGTACCCTGGCCCATCCCTCGTGCTTGCGTACGCGCCCGATGTTAAGGAGGAGGCGTACGTCACGATCAAGTCGCCCTTCACCAGCTCGTCCAAGGCGCTCGCTGTCCTCAAAGAGTCCAAGCTCGCCGTCGACCAGGGCAAGTGGCCGCTTTATCGCAATGACCCCGCCGCGACCCCGTCCTTTCAGCTCGACTCGGACAAGCTCAAGGCGGACCTGCAGACCTTTGTCAACCGTGAGAACCAGCTCAGCCTCCTCATCTCCTCGCAAGGCCCATCGTATGCACCTGGCACTGTCCCTGCATCTGTCGAAGAGGTACTCGCACAGAGAAAATTCTGCAAGACCTGAGCTGAAATGCTTCTTTTTTTTTCTTGTAGGACTTGAAAGCAAGGCATACCGCGACTATCAAGCGTGATGCCGCAGCGGCGTTTGGTGATCTCGTGGCCGGGCTCAAGGGTGACCCCCTGTTGATCCTCTACGGATCCGACGGCGGCCATGCCGAAGAACTTGCCCGCCGCATGCACTCTGAGGGCACTCGACGCAACAAGGCTGTGCGGTTGATGGCCATGGACGAGTACGAAGAGATCGACGAGCTTGCCAGCGAGGAGACGCTCATTGTCATTGTCTCCACCGCAGGTGCGCTACCTTTATTTGATCTCGGAAAAAATTCTCATTCTTTTATTTTTTTTTAAAAAAAAATCAGGCCAAGGCGAGATGCCATCCAACGCACGCGAGTTCTGGAAGGGGCTGACGGCTGCCACGACGCAACGCCTCGAGAGTGTGTCGTTTGCCGTGTTTAGCCTGGGCGACTCCCACTACTGGCCTCGCCCCGAGGACAAGCACTACTTTTGCAAGGCAGGCCTCGACGTACAGAAGCGACTTGAGGAGCTGGGCGCCAAACCACTCTTGCCGTGCGGCATTGGCAACGACCAGGACCTCGACGGCTTTGAGACTGGATTCCAGGCTTGGTGGCCCCAGATTTGGAAGACCCTGACCAAGGTGCGCTTTTTTAAAAAAATATTTTTCTTTTTCATAATTATTTTTTTTTCGTCTGTAGGAAGGAGAGATCGTCCCTGAGGCCGCAGCTGCACCAGTTTCAACGAGCAAGACTCCCGAGCAGGTCAAGGCTGTGAGCCAGTTCTTGCGCGGCACGATCGCCCAGGGCCTGCTGGACGAGAGCACGGGCGCGTTGGCTGAAGACGACACGGTCTTGACCAAGTTCCACGGCATCTATCAACAAGACGATCGGTACGACCTCAGTCCTCCTTTAAGCTTAATTTTAATCGTATGGTGTTGCAGCGATCTGCGTGAAGAGCGACGAAAGCTCAAGCAAGAAAAGGCCTTTTCATTCATGGTCCGCGTGCGTGTTCCTGGCGGTGTGTGCACCTCCGCCCAGTGGATCCAGATGGACGACATTGCCGACAAGCATGCTAACGGCACGATTCGTCTTACAACCCGCCAAGCCTTCCAGTTCCACGGGATCATCAAGAAGCAGCTGCGCCTGAGCATCCGCGCCATCAACCAAGTGCTGATGGACACCCTTGCCGCCTGTGGAGACGTCAACCGCAACGTCATGTGCACGCCCAACCCGTACGCATCCCAGGTCCATTATGAGGTGTGGGACTTTGCGCGCAAGCTTTCCGAGCACCTCTCCCCGCGAACGTCCGCCTACCACGAGATTTGGCTCAGCGACACCCAGGTCGCGGGCAACGCCGTTCAGGATGTCGAGCCCATCTACGGTCCCCTCTACCTGCCCCGCAAGTTCAAGACCGCGATCGCGATCCCCCCTTCAAACGATGTCGACGTCTTGGCGCACGACCTCGGCTACATTGCGGTGATCGACGCCGACGGGACCCTGGCCGGCTTCAACGTGACCATCGGCGGTGGCATGGGCATGACGCACAACAACAACAAGACGTACCCCCGTCTGGGTGACATGCTCGGCTTCTGCACCACCGACCAGGCGATCGACGTCGGCGAAAAGGTGCTCACTGTCCAGCGTGACTTTGGCGACCGGACCAACCGCAAGCACGCGCGCCTAAAGTACACGGTCGAGGATAACGGCATCGACTGGTACCGCTCGCAGGTGGAGGAGCGACTCGGCTACAAGCTCCAGCCTGCTCGTCCCTTCCAATTCAGCGACAATGCCGATCGGTAACTCGATACCGAATAATAATAATTATAACAATGCCTTGCCCTGCAGCTACGGATGGACGCAGGGTCTCAACAACACCTGGCACTTTACCTTTTTTGTCCAGAACGGACGCATCAAGGACACGCCCGACTACCAGCTCAAGACGGGCTTGCGCGAGATCGCCAAGGTGCACAAGGGCGACTTCCGCCTCACCGCCAACCAGAACCTGATCATCTCCAACGTGGCTGCTGCCGATCGACCGACCATCGAGGCCCTGCTCCAAAGGTACAACATTGGCAGCAGTCGCCACTCGGGTCTGCGCCTCAACTCGATGGCCTGCGTCGCCCTGCCCACGTGCGGCCTGGCGTTTGCCGAGAGCGAGCGCTACCTGCCCGACCTCGTGAGCCGCATCGAAACCACTCTGGAGGAGGTCGGCCTGCGTGACGATGCCATCACTGTCCGCATGACCGGCTGCCCCAACGGCTGCGCGCGTCCGTATATTGCCGAGGTATTACCAGCGTAGTAAACTCTTTTTTATTGAATCCTCCAAAAAAAAAAAAATAATAATAATAATAAAAAGATCGGATTTGTCGGCAAAGCCCCCGGCGTCTACAACATGTACCTCGGTGGTGGCTTTGACGGCAACCGGCTCAACAAGCTCTTCAAGGAGTCGATCAATGAGGAGCAGATCCTGGCCGAGCTCCGCCCCCTGCTCAAGCGCTACGCCGAGGAACGCGTCGTGGGCGAGCACTTTGGCGACTTTGTCGTCCGCATCGGTGTCGTCAAGCCCGTCATCGTTGCCTCGCGTGATTTCCATGCGTGATAGCGTTCCGTGCCGTTCAGGCTGGCCAGTCAGTGTACATGAATAAATAAATAAAAAATTCTCGAGGGGAAAAAAAGTTTTTTCTTCTATTTTTTTTTTTTTTTTCCCTCGCTCATCGCTGGCATGGGCCAAGTCCCCTCCCTTGAGGCGTCCCAATCTGTACGAGGCAGCACTGAATGACAGAACACACTGACACTGCCGCACACACAGCCGGAGGAGGTGCAGAAGCGGGCGGATCGGCGCAAGCGGATTGCCCATGAGCTGTTCACGACCGAGCAGACGTATGTCGCGAGCCTGCTGGGCGTGGTCGAGCTGTACATCGTGCCCCTGACCGAGTCGTGCAAGGGCAACAAGCCCATCCTGCCCGCTGCCGACATCAAGAAGATATTCTCGCTCTGGCAGAGCATCCTCGAGTTCCAGAGCAAGGTGTTCCTGCAGGAGTTTAGCGTGCGCACGCAGCAGTGGAGCCGCAAGACCACCATTGGCGACGTGTTTATCAAGCATGTACGTTTCTCTCTTGGGGACTCTTGTTTCTGACAGCGATCGCCCATCTTGTGAGCCAAAAGGGAGACCTGCTGCGTACGTACGTGCTCTACGTGACCAACTATGACCAGGTGCGTGCTTATACGTTCACGGAACTAACCCTGTACGCCGGTTGCCCCAGTCGATGGAACTGCTCGTGTCCCTGCCGAAGAAGAACAAGGCGTTTGAGCAGTTCCTGCAAGAGGTCAAGAAGTCGCCGCGGCACACGCAGATGGACCTGAGCGGGTACCTGATCCAGCCCATCCAGAGGATTCCGCGCTACGTTCTCCTGCTGAGCGACCTGCTCAAGTTCACCGAGCCCTCGCACCCAGACTACCCGCTGCTCGAGGAGGCCCTTGCCAAGGTGCAAAAGATCGCCAAGGACATCAACGAGACGAAGCGCGAGGACGAAAACATGCGCAAGATCGTCGCCATCCAACGCAGCATCGAGGGCAACTTCAAGGTGACTTGACTGACAACTAGCTATATCTCACCGCCAGTGCATCAGCAACCACTCGTTCAGCCGCACCGCCGGCTAATTCGCCAGGGCAACCTGACCTTGACAAAGGCGCAAGTCCTGAATATTTTCAAGGCACGAACGTGAAACGTCTTGTACTAATGTGCTTACACAGGAGCCCAGTTTGCCCGCGGCCTCCAGCGCGTCCTACTCGGCATCGTGGAGCGTCCTCAGCTTGTTTTCGAGCGCGAGCAGTGACGAAGCGGGTAAGTTCTGCGTGTTTGACTGACGATTTTAATTTACTCTTCTTACAAAGATCCAACAAAGCCGCTCAAGACGGGCACGCTGTGGAAGCAGGGTGGAGGCTTCAAGTCGTGGAAGAAGCGGCATTTCGTGCTCTTCTACCACCGGATCGAGTACTATGAAGACGAGAAGATGACCACGCTCAAAGGCACGATCGACATCGAGCCAAACTGCCGACTGCTGGACGAGAAAGAGCAAAAGGAAAAGGGGCTGCATGTAGCCAACGAGCGACGCATCTGTCTGTACACAACCGATCGCACCTATATTTTCCGCCACGAAAAGTTTGACGTCTTGGAAACATCCGAGTGGGAAAAGGCCATCGGCAAGGTCATTGCAAGCTCCGTCAAAGTCCAGAAGCAGGCCGAAGTATGATTTTTTTTTCTCCATCCATAATACCCTTTATGTCAGCTAATGCGTTTTATTCAAAGGACCCGAAACAGTCGATCGGCTTGACCATGGGCAAGACCTACTATTGCTTCCTGTTCAACGACGTGGTCGTCTACACGAGTGCAAAGCCCAAAAACGTGTACCACCTCAAGGGCGAGTCGTATTTCTCCAGTTCGTACCAGATCCGTCGTGTCGAGGGCAGCCCGGACACGATCCAGATCGAGAATGAGCAGTTTGTCGTCCACTTCAATGTGGCCTCTCCCGCTGAGGCCGAGGCTTGGGTTGCGGACCTGACACGGATCGTCGACGAACTCGCCAAGGAAGAGAAAGTACGCGAGGATGTGGCCAAGGGCAATGACTGGTCTGTGTGGAAGAGCGTGTCGTCCTTCTTTTCCTAAAATAAAAAAAAAAAAAAAAACAATTCTTGTTTCTTTCATTCACTTGCTACCTAAAGATTTTTTGTACTACATCTTCACTGAATGTACAGGTCCTAATGATGTGAAGGTTATTCGAAGAGCAGGCGGCACCATGGGCTAAAGAAAAAAGTGGGAGAGGGAAAAAGTCTAGGAGTATCAGGCGGCAGGAAAGGAGAAAATAGGTTTTTTTTTTTAAGAAACATTGTTGGCGCTAGGAGTCAGCGGAGACATGAGCTCGGTGTTTAGTTCTTGCAGATGGTCTATGTTTCTGTTGTTTTCATTGTCGTCAGAAGAAAGCATTTAGGAATAGAAATAAGAAAGAGTACCGATGAGAGAAGAGCTCGAATTCCGGCTCGTTGTTGTCGGGACTTCGCGAAGCATTCATCATGTCGAGCGAGACCCTGCGATCCAGGTTGTCCAAGCTGGTGCTGCTGCTGGTGTCAACGTGGTTCTCGATCGGGCCGTAGCGTTCATTGCGGCCATCGAAAAAGCTCGTGTCGAGGGGATCACTCATCTTGGGCACAAAGTCCATCGGCATGTTGCGCAGGTTCTCCCAGTCAATATCCTTGAAGAACGGGTGCTGTTTGACCTCGGCCGCATTGATGCGCAGCTTGGGGTCAGACGTGAGCAACTTGCGAATGAGATCTTGCGCTTCGAACGACATGTCCTCTGGAACGTTTGGCCAGTTGATATCTGCCGAAAAAAAAAATACGGAGCATGAAAAAGAAGGAACAAGGAGGGGAACGTACAGTTGTCCAGGATATTTTTGAAGATCAGCTCGGGCGTCTCTGCATTGAAAGGGGGGCAGCCATCGAGGAACTCAAACAGGCACACGCCCAAGGCCCACCAGTCGGCTTCGGGTCCTGAGCCGTCGTAACCAAGCAAGAGCTCTGGGGCGAGGTAGTCTGGCGTGCCCATGACGTGGCGATTTGAGATGGAGCGGCGCATGGTCGACCTCCGTTGCGAGCCGAGCGGCGGAGTCTCGTGCGCGGTCTGCTGCGAGAGGTTGCGGAACTTGTCGGCAGAGAGGATCTTTTCAACAACGTTGGTGTCGAGAGCCTGCGGAACAGAGATGCGCGAGAGCCCAAAGTCGGTCAGTTTGATGTGGCCCTGCGCGTTGACAAGGATGTTGTCTGGCTTGAGGTCGTGGTGCGCGATCTGGTGCTTGTGCAGGTACTCGAGGGCAAGCACAATCTCGGCAGCGTACATCCGCGCGCGGGGCTCTGTGAACTTTTCGTGCACTTGCAGCAACGAGCTCAAGTCACCTCCGGGGAGATACTCCATCACCTACCGTAACAGACGAAAGAAAACAACAACAACCACCTGGTTAGGCTCTCTTACAGCGGCAGCATTTGCTTACCAGGTAGAGGTAGTCCTTGGACTGAAATGCGAAAAACATTCGGACGACATAGGGCGTCCGCACGAGCGACAGCACCGTCCGCTCGGCAAACACGTGATTGACCATGTTCTTGCGGACCATCTCGTTCTTCTTGAGCACCTTGATCGCGTACAGGTCGTTGGTCTTGGTCTTGCGTGCGAGGTACACCTTGCCAAACGCGCCCTTGCTGATCGGCTTGATGATCTGAAAGTCGTTGATGCTCGTTCGCGGGACGCTGCCAGCAGGCTGCGGAAAAGTCGGTGGGTTTAACGGAACAGAAGCAATATGAATTACAGATTACCTTGGTCTTTGTGGAGGCACCCTTTTCCAAAGCGCGCTTGCCCGTTATCCGGCCCAGGGACGATGCAGGCGACCCCGGTGTACTCGGCCGACGGCTGTGGTTGACATTGAGGGCGGCGGCAAAGAGCGACATAAACAGGCCACCGCTGCGGCTGTCCTTTTCCTTGCGCTTGAGCAGCACCTCGGCCTGGTACGTCCGGATCGTAGCGAGTTTGTCCTCGAGCAAGAACACGACACGCCGGCCAAACGAGCGCACGTCTGATTTTTCATCCGACACCTCAGGATCCGGTGTCTGTGCGCCGCTTGAGGCCGACTTCGATCTGCAGACATGAGGTATTTTTAGGTGAAGGCAACTGAATGCATATATTTTTTTTTCGTACAGAATCTTTTCGAGCTGCAGCTTGAGGTCCTCGCACACGTCGATCGCGTTCGAGTCGTCGCGGTTGAGGGAGACAACGTTGGCGGCAATGCTTTCGATCTTTGAAAGGTCCAGGATGACTTCGGATGGCGCCGCCGTCGACTTTGAATTGTGCTCGATTCTGCGGGCATCGAGGTTCTTGATGAGCACGCCGAGGCGCTGGTCAGCTTCGGCAAGGCTCATGAGGCACTTCTGTTCCGTCCTGCAGATGCGCGAGTGCTCCTCGAGTTCGCTGGAGCGGACAGTTTCCTCGCAAATGCGACAGACGACCTGGACGTCGGGGATGGAGGGAACGGCCTCGGTTGGCTTGTTTGGAGACGACTCTTTCCGGCGACCAGAGAGTTTGCGCGTGAGCTCGGTCATGCGAGGCAGGGACACGGTGGTCGAAGCAGTCGACGAGAGGGTCGACGGCGAAATATTGGCACCATCCGTCGTGGCAGTCGTGCCCGACGAGGCTGAAGACGACCGTTGGGAGCGCGACTCGTCCGGGATAACGGCGAGCATCGACGGCTCTGACGCATTTAGCGAGCCAGAAAACAGCTTACCCGTCGACTTTGTCAGGGTCTGGAAGATGGACGAAAAGAACGACTTGCGTTTCTAAAGAGAATGAATCAGACGACGTTGACCAGATTAAAAAAATATATATATATATATACCGGCGCAGGGGAGGAGCCCTTGTCCAACAAATCCTGGTTCCTCAGTGACAAATACGACAATGACGAACCAGAGGAGCTGGACTCGTGGTAGATCTTGCTGGCAGGGGAGATGACTCGCAAAGAGTGATGGTTGGGTGCAGACACGACTCGGACAAGAGAGCCGGCTCGAGTATGGGGGTGGTGCGAAATAATGTCAGGCTCGACCTCGCCACTCGTGGTGTCGATGGGATCCGGACGGATCAAGGGTGACGGCTGCTGCACAGTCACCATCGGCGCATCTTTGGGAGTCCTTGGAGCCAGCGTGTCTTAAAAAAAGAAATAAATATATTGGGAGGGGAGCCAAATCTATTTTAAAATCATACCTCGCTCGCGCAATGGCTCAAAGGTCTGGTGTGACAACGACTCTGTCGATATATTGGGGATCCCGTCCCCAAAGATGTTTAGTGGTTGCTGCTTTTGGTGCGGAGACGACGGATAGCTTTTCAAACTGAACCAAAAAAAAAATTTTTTTTTTTTAACAAAAAGAAAAGTATGAATAGATACCTCGATTGAGAGAGCTCTAAATTTGCAGGCGAGGACTGAGGAGTGGACACAGGAGTATTGCGACGACTTTGCGATGGCGACTTGTTCATGTCTTGGCTGCGGCTGCGATGATGTCGTGACGAGGTCTTGACGGCGGCGATCTTGGGTGCGTCGACAAGCTTTCTTATGCCTGTGGGGGCTTCGGCCTGACCGAGCGAGACTTGGCGGTGCCTGTTGCGCCTCTTCTCCTCAGTCTCCAGTCCTCCCGACGACGAGGAAAACGCCGACGTGAGCATGTGCAGAGGAGACGACCGGAGCGACGGGGTATGCGGGGTGCTGCGCCCACTGCTCCCTTCGTCGGCCTTGGTGGACGACGACGAAGACATGGACACGTCGTTTTTCTCATCAAACTTGCGCTGGGAATCCTTGAGCTCCATTTCCTAGTAGTCCGCGAACGTGTTTCAATGATTGAAAACCGAGTGAATCAATTACCAAGTCGATCTGGTGCAGGTTGATCGAGTCATCCATAAAGTGGTCAAGACCGAGGGACCGCTTGCGCTCGGGAGATCCGTGGACGGAATTGATGGAGCTGCTGGAGGTATCCTTGAGTCCGTTGGGACCGATGACCGAGCCGTCAGAGGTCGACTGGGCGATCACGACAATGCGCGGTTCCTTTGGCGACGGAGCGGCAATGGCAACGGTAACGAGTTCAGGGGTCGCGGCCTTGATGGCGACATGGCCAGGGCTCGACTCGGTAGACGACGAGGAGGAGTTGGACTCGGGGTCGGTCAGCTCCCCTGGTATTGGTGTGTGCTTTCGCGAAACGGGGCTGCTCCCAGCCATAGCGGCACGGTAGAACGCGCTAGTTGAGACGGCCTCTCGTTGCTGTGCCGAGATCTGCGCAGACATACACGTTAAAAATAACCACTACCGCTGTCCTTGGGTGCGTACAATAAACTGGACAAGACGGGAGCAAGGCGCGAAGAGGAACGACATGGTCGAGACGAGCTCTTCAATGACGACGTACTTTACCAGCCGTGACCGCTGGTACTCCATGAGTTTGGAGAGCTGCATCATGATCCGCTTGGCTTCGCCCAGGACAAGCGCCTTTGGCGTGGTCTTGAGGATGGCGATGCCCAGGTGGAGGATGTCCTCAAAGCCGGCCAGCTGCGTCGCGGCAATGGTCGTGGGAGGGTACGACTGTGACAAGGGGAACCGGAAGTTTATGTCCTCTTGCATGTGCTGCTGTAAGAAACGCCTGATGTTGCGGTCCGTGATATTCTTGATCGTCACGAGCTCCTCCATCAATTGCTCACTGCGTGGAAAATATTAGATCATGTGATTATTTATTTTTGGCCTCACTTACATGTTTTTCTCCGGCATGAACTGGTCCAACTCGAGGACGGGCTCGGCAGCGTTGCCGTACCGAGCGAGGTTGGGGTCGAGGATGTTGCTGCTGTCAAACGGAGGCGTCCTGAGGATGGGGCTATCGGTGTCATGCCGTAGTTGCTCCAGCTTTTCTTTGGAAGACGACGACTTCATCGACTTTACAGGGGTCACCAACGGTGGGGTCAGGAGCGACGACGTCGACCCTCCGAGCAGCATGATGGGCGTAGTAACAATGTCATCCAAGTCCTACATGGAAAAAACAAATGAGGAGAAGTGGGGGGGAAAAAAGGGGAAGACAAACGAACCCGGCTGGAATCGATCGACTTATCCTTCACATGGGCTATAATAGAAAAGTTGCGCAGGTCGACAGAGTTCCTCCTTGAACTGGCAGGCGATTTGAATTCATCTGGCACAGGTGGTATTTGGAAACCTGCAACAACAAATGGTTATGCATTTTCCCGCATTCGAGTCTGTACCTTCCCCCCAAATCTCCTCCGAGTCCTCCAATAGCGATGGCATCGACTGGAGCTTGCTGTGCATTTCTTCAAGGGCGGTCTGCAGTCAATCATGAACAAGAAAAAAGAAAACAAGGGCGGACATCAGACACGTTATTTTGGTCATTCAGAGAGCAATGCAAAGCGTACAGGCACTGGCGCGACCTCACCGGTCGACATTGCGCGTTTTATCCTTACTCGCCCAGCAGACTCGCCATAGAACCTCATGTTGGAGGCGCTCTGTGTCATCCATGACAAAAGTTGAGATCAGGACATGCAGGTCCGTTGGCCATTACCACTTCGTAGGGCGTAGGGGTTGCCTGGCTGACTGCTGGCACCATGACGGGCCTGCTCTTGGCTGACACGGAGGCGGTGCCAGCAGCGGCGCCTGCTGCAGCGGACGCAGCCGCGCCATCACCGCTGGCCTCCATTTGGTTGCTGGTTTTTTTTCTCTCTTTGTTCGAATCACCAGCGCAAGAGCGGCGATATCTCCACTTTCAGTAAATAGACACGTCCAGCCCCTTTCGCCTGCCTCCTCCGTCTGCACGATGGGGGGAAGTGACCAGGAGTTAGTTCAAGGAGTAGGACTAATGAGGCACACGCTTCATCAATGAAGGGTCCTCCTTAACGCCGCCACCAGACCCACGAGGGGGGAACGACAAAAAACAACAGCACGACCAGTCCCGACGGTCAGACAGATAGCTCCCACGCGGATCTGAAAATCACGCCGGACGGCCACAGCACACGCGCCGTTTTTACGTCGGATCTTTTTGAGATAGCCTGGCCGCGTAAAAACAAAGCGCAGCCTAGCAACGCACTCTGGTAGCGACAGTAGAGCACACACGCGCACACCTCGGCCGCCATCACGCCACCGAAACGACACACAGCAACGCTGCAATGGCTGTCGTACACCTCAAACAAAAAAACACCCGCATTTCGTCGGCTCGAACCACGCGACACGTGAAGCTTTTTGATGCCATCATTTCAAGTGCGGTCCCCATGTCGAAGCGCCAACTTGGGACGCAGCCGGCGCTGCTGGGACGGCCCGTGCGCGATGGGAGCAGTGGCATGCTCCTCGGTGACGGTGGCAATGGCGCTGCTCTCATCGGCGCAAACGAGGACGATGACGACGACGACGACGACGACGACGACGACGGCTTGAACGACGGCAACAACAGCGACGAGATGGACAACGAGGACGCAGCGGCGGCCATGGCCAACGACGATCCGACCCTGCGCGTGCTCCGTGGTGGTGGCGGCGGCAGTGGCGGCAACGGCGACAGCAATCCCTTCACGCTGGAGCCGATGCAGCAGCCGCAAAATAACAAGCCGGAAATCGACGATGCCGAAGAGCAACAAACACAGGACACCGCAATGGCCTCTGGACGCACGGCTGCACCGATCCTGTTGCGCAAGCTCCTTGTCTTTGAGACAAAGACCGTAAAAAAAAACAAAAAAAGAGGAGGGTTGCGCCTTTCTCAATGGTTTTTTTTTTCGCAACAGCGGTTCTACCTTGTCGGTGCCAATTTGGACGACACGTGCTACCGTGTGCTCAAGATCGACCGGACGAGCGGGCACGAGCTCAACTTCACCGAGGACGAGACCGTGTACGACCACCGCCAGATGGTCAAGCTGCTGGAGATGGTGAACGAGGGCAACAAGAGCACGGGCGGCCTCAAAAAGGTCGCGACGGCGGACGGCCTGCTCGGCTTTATGCGCTTCCTCGAGGGCTACTACATGGTCCTCGTGACAAGCAAGAGCCACGTCGCCTCGATCGGCGGCCATGCCGTCTTTCACATTGACGACTATGTTGTGCTCCCAATCGCCCAGAAATCAGACTCGCTAAAGCATCCGGACGAGCAAAAGTAAACTTTTTTTTTCATGCGACCCTTCTAGTGCTTAAAATTTTTGAAAACAGGTACCTCGACTGCTGGAACGGCATCGACCTCAGGCACAACTTTTACTTTAGCTACACGTACGACCTCACGCACACGCTCCAGTTCAACCTGACGCATCCCGCGGCCGGCCTGCTGCTCAACGACATGTACATTTGGAACTACTACCTGTGGGCGTCGGCCTTCCCGTCGCTGCGCCGCAACGAGTGGATCATTCCTGTCATTCACGGCTTTGTCGACCAGTCGAGTACTGCTGCAGGATGCCCCAAAATATGGCTTGCTCATTTCCTTTTTTTTTTTTTCCCCTTTAGAAATATCCATCTTTGGAAAGCAAATCTACATTACCCTCATCGCGCGCCGGTCACGATATTTCGCGGGCTCCCGTTTCCTCAAGCGTGGCGTCAACCACAAGGGACATGTCGCCAATGACGTCGAATCCGAGCAGATTGTCGCCGAGGCCGTCAACTCGACCTTTGAGGAGCATTCCTTGGTACTGAGTTTACATTTTTATTTTATTTTTATTTTTTTTTGGCACCTAAATTGCCACACATTTTTGCAGTCTCGCTTCTCGTCGTTTGTCCAGTACCGTGGCTCGATCCCGCTCTTTTGGTCTCAAGAACTCCCCAAGTCGACTGTGGCCGGTCTCAAGCCTCCGATTCAGAGTAATATTTTTAATTTTTTTTTTTTTTTTTAAACACTGGTGTCTAGTCCAAAGGTCGGACCCCTTTTATTCAGCCGGTGCGACGCACTTTGATGCAATGTTTAAACGCTACGGGACGCCCATTATCGTGTTGAACCTCGTCAAGGTATATATGATACGTAGTTCCTATTTTCATGTATTCCATCTGTTTGTCCCGGTTGTCAGCACAAGGAAAAGACGCCGCGCGAGTCGCTCTTGCTGCGCGAGTACACAATGATGATCTCGTACCTGAACCAGTTCCTGCCGATGAAGAACAAGATCAGGTACATTGCGTGGGACATGGCCAAGGCGTCCAAGAGCTCTGACCAGGACGTGATCGGCCTCCTCAGCGACATCGCCGATGACTGCCTGCAACAGACGGGCTTCTTCTTCTCGGGCGACCGCAAGCACAGCCAAGACAACGGGAGAAGTCGGCCGACCCTGCAGTCTGGCGTGGTGCGGACCAACTGCGTCGACTGCCTCGACCGCACCAACGCCGCCCAGTTCATGATCGGCAAGGCTGCCTTTGCCAACCAGCTATTCGCCCTCAAGCTGGTCGACTCGCCCAAGCACATCCAGTTTGACTGCGACGCAGTGGACGTGCTCTCGGCCATGTACCAGGACCACGGCGACACGATCGCGTTGCAGTATGGTGGCTCGTTCCTCGTCAACACGATGCAAACCTACCGTGGCCAGGGCGGCTGGACGTCCCACTCGCGCGACATGCTCAACACGATCAAGCGCTTCTACAGCAACAAGTTTAACGACCTCGAAAAGCAAAAGTCGTACAACCTCTTCCTCGGCGTGTTCCAGCCAGAGGAGGGCCGCTCGTCCATCTGGGACCTCGAGAACGACTACCACCTGCACAACGACTATGACATCACCATTGCACGGCCGCGACGAAGCTACCAAAAGTGGTGGACGTACGAGGCTGTCCATCAGCAGGAGGGTATTCAAATTGCACGTATCCAACATGCTTACATTTTTCTCCTTCTTTTTTATTTCCTTGAAAAATAGTGCCCAAGGTCCGCTTGAACCCCGTGGACAGGTCGTGGCAAAACATGTGGTTTGAGGAAAACCACCGCCCTTCGCAGATGACCTCGTTCGACAAGTCGTTTGATCTGCGCCTCGAGGCGCCGTTGGACCGCATCCGCAAGCCTGCGGACGAGGACGAGGACTTTTCGCCCTACTCGCCGTTCATCGTCCGCTCAAACGTCCCTCGTACGTGGACCTTTGAGATCAGCGGTGCGATGAAGTCTCTCACCTTTCAGTCGCGCCGACCACCCTGTACGGTCCTTTATTGTTGCTGCTGCCCCAGTACTAAAATCAAAACGACAGATGCAAATGACAGCCTGGACGATATGTCCTCGAGCAGCCAAAACACGTCGCGGACAGGTTCGCCCGTGGTCTCGACGCCTGCGCCAGTGCCTGCGTCGCCCAGAGGAGCGTCCACAATGGCATCGAGCCAAAGCACGAGCTCTTTCGCGATCGACACCATGCTGCCTTCTCCAGCCTCGACCGTGCTCCAATCGCCCCCGTCGCCGGTGACGTGGGAAAACAATCCGGCTCGCACCGTCTACGACCTCAAGAAGCCCGCGGTGTCGCAGCGCGAGCTGAACGAGTACACGAGGTATGTTTGCCGCCAGCATCGGTTTCCCTTTTTGTTCGTTCAAAACAACGAAAAAAAAAAAAATAGATACGTCAACGAGTTCTCACCCGAAAAATTCAACACGTTTGTGAGCCTGACAGGTCCGCCCTCGGCCACCGTCCCTGCGCTGTCGATGCAGTCGTACAACTCGCGCGAGTACCTGCTGCATCTCCGTCGCTCGTCCCTGTACGACTACAACATCCCCGAGAACGACATCAACCTGTACCAGCGCAACATATCCATCCGCTCGACTGTGCGCCCGCAGTTCATCGCCAAGGATACCTACGTGTCTTTTGCCGATTATCTGGCCAGCCCCGCCCGCATCGCGACAAGCCAATCCTCTGATTTATAACATACATGTAGATTGTTTTCTGCGGCGGCGACAACAGCAACAAAAAAAAAATAAAATTGTTGTTTGAAGAAATTACGCTAGAAGAGTCCAGGTCAGTTGAAGGTGGATCGTGCCGCACTCGACGTGCTCGAGCTTGACGCTCTTGTACGTTGGCTTGCCGTCCTCGAGGTCCTCGAGCCGGATGCTCCCGTCACCCATGGGGTCGTGCTTGCCGATGCGGTCCCAGTCCATCACGTGAAGGTTCAGTCTGTCGTCCAGCGATGCCACGCAGACTTGGAACGACTCGTTCCACACGGGTTGGAGCGTTTGGAATTTTACCTTGGATTGGACTTGCTGGTCGCCCACGGTAAAGATGACGTATGGGTCGCTCCTCCCCGACAAGTCGCGAGCGGCAAGGGTGTCTCCTCCGATGAGCTTGATCGTGAGCACCCCAACGTACTCGAGCATGGCCTTGCTTGCCGTTTTCGTGAGGTTGTCCGCAAGCCTGGTGTTGGGGGTGGGGTTTACAAACAAAGCGCATCCTTTCCAAATAATCGTACGAGGCCGAGGCCGAGTGGACGTCGTACTGTGCGTCCTTGCCGTCGTCCTTGTAGTCGGCACAGAACCTGCGGCGCACATACTTGGAGTAGATGAACTTTCGGCGCTGGTCCCTGGATCGTGCCTTAATTATCATATTTTATGTGCTTTATTTTACATTGTGCTGTCCAGGTGGGGCTTCTTGTACGTGTGTGGGACGCTGGCCTCGTACTCCTTGTTGGCGACCAGGTTGCCACGCTTGCTCACAAAGGCAATGTGCTCGGGCGACCACGAGTCAATCACGAGGCTGCACACCTTGGAGATGTGCACGCCCAGGGACCGATGGACGCCGCTGCACCGGATGCAGATGAAGATGCCCAGGTTGGTCGACGCCCATTTGGGCTCGTGGGCGGCACAATCTGCGCACACGCGGTTGTCGGCCTTGATGACGATGCGGTCGAGCGGGCTCAAGTTGTCCAGAATCTGCCGAGGGTTCAGTGACGCACCTTTTCCGACCTAATTACCTCGCCGCACAGCGATTGCTCCTTGGCGCGCTGTTTGGCGCACAGCTGGCGGTAGTGTTCCAGCAGTTCCACCAGCTTTTCCTCGCTCAGTTCGTCGACAAGGGGCATCGTTTTCCACGCGGCCACGCCTATGGTAATTGGTCTAGGGGGCGAGCTAAAATGAAATGGCGCATTTTGAAAAACCGTTACAAATGTCGACGGCACAGGAAGAGGCAATGCTCGCCGAGCTCAAGGCGCAGGTGGAGAAGGTGCGCGTTGCGTGTTGCCTTGCTGCAGTGCTCATCCCTGTTTGTTTTTTTTTTTATGTGTGGGGTGTGTGTAGACACAGATGGCGTTGGAAAAGTTTGCCGCCGATCAACGGTCACAGCTGACGGCGTCGGCCATCCAGCACGAGAACGTGACCAACGAGGAGAAAGGTAACGCTGTGCGCCCATCCGACCTCGGCCAATTCAACCAATGATACAGAGAACCTACTGCGGGCACAGGCGGCGTTCGAACAGGCCAAACAGGCCGAAGCCGAAGCGGCACAGCACGCCGAGGCGGAGCAAGCAGAGGTCGCCAAGCTCAAGGGCGAGATCAAGGAGGTCGGGAGCCACAAGAGCGAGGTTGAGAAGCAACGAGCAGCGCTGAAGAAGGAGGTTGAAAAGCTGCAGGCCAAGGTCGCGGCAGAACAGCAGAATTTGGAGGTGAAGAAACAGCAGCGAGTGGAGCAGTCGCAGCGATCCAAGCGGGCCATCGAGTTTTTCGTCGACCGGCTCGGCCTGTCACTTGTCAAGAGCAAGGGTAAGGAAGCTCCCCAAAATGAAAAAAAAATTGCTGAGAAAGACACGATGTAGATGGATCAATGGCATTCGTTTTTTCAAAGATTGACCCCAGCAACCTCGACAAGCCTTTCATCTGCACACTCCGCATCGACTCCAGCAACGAGTTTGCTCTGGTCAACTGCCAGCCAAGCCTGCCCAACATTAACGCGCTTTTGGACGAGCTGCGCAAGAGCAACGACCTCTCTGTGTTTGTCAAGAGCGTCCGTGAAGGCTTCCGCAAGAGCGTTTGATTGTAGCGTTTGATTAGGATCCTACTGAGCGGTCTAGCTGAAGTGTGTGTGTTTTGTTTGGCCTAAACCTCGAGTGCACAACTGCACTTGAAAAATGTACGTCCTCAGCAAAGCAGACCTCGAACCCGTCAGGGCAACCGTCAACGGCAACAGCCTCGTCTACCAGACGATCGTGGTGGGCCAGCTGCAGACCAACTGCACCGTGCTCGCCAACGAGACCGTGGGTAAGGCGCTGGTGGTGGACCCGGGCGACGACGCCGAGGCCATCGCGGCCGTTGCCAAGCAGTGGAAGGTCGCCATCGTGGGCATCTACGCCACCCACGGCCATCTGGACCATATCCTTGCTGCGGGTTCGCTCAAGCGGCTGTGCCCGGGGTCCAAGCTGTTCATCCACAGGAACGACGCGACGTGGTGGAACAACGTCGACAAGCAGCTCAGGGCTTTTGGCATCCGGCACAGCACGCTCGGCGACGACGCACAGCTGCCCGCGCCCGATGCGTGGCTCGACGGCAGCGAGCAGCTCGACCTCGTGCCAGGGCTCAAGGGGCGGGCCCTGTTCACGCCCGGCCACACCGGTGGCTCGACCAGCTACTACTTTGCCGACCTCGGCCTGGTCTGCACGGGCGACACGCTGTTCAAGGCCAACGTCGGACGCACCGACCTGATGGACGGAGACTTCACCCTGCTCGCCAAGTCCATCCGCTTGCAGCTGTACGCACTGCCAGACTCGACAAAGGTCGTCCCGGGCCACGGGTCCTTCACCTCCATCGACTTTGAGAAGAAGCACAACATGTACGTGCCCGCGACCGCCGCTGGTGGCGATGGTGATGATGATGATGACGGCGTCGACAAGGCGGACGACGGCGGCAAGGTGCATCCGTACTTTTCGTCTGCGGTTGACGTCCCCCACAGTGGCTGCTGCTGCCTTCACGCCCATCACCTCGCAGTACAGAGTCATCTATAAAACATGATCCCTTTTGGATTGAATTTGTGATGGGAACAAAGCAAAACCTTTGGCAAAACACACGAGTTGTCAAAGAGAAGTAGAGAAAAAGAGAGAGAGAGAGAGAGAGAGGAACTGCACACACAGGTGCGAGTTGTAACTAATGAAAAACAAAAAAGAAGAATACAGAAACGAGTAAAAGCGGATGGTTGATTGTTTTGTAGATGGAACATGCCTTTCTTCTTTGTACGTACGAGTAGTCTTTTGTTTAGAAATTTAGACGCGGTGGATGTAGCCCATGACGGGGTTCCAGCAAAAGATCTCGCCCTGCGACTTGTCGGCGTAGTAGAACAGATCCTTGTTGGGGTCGTACAAGAACACGCGCGTAGAGTTGAGTTGCGTTGCTTTTTTCATCGTTGACATGGGTCCGTTGTTATCGCCTACCGAAAACAAAAAGAAAATTATTACGACTTGTTTGTCCGTTTTCAGTCTACCGTCGTCGGCGTCACTGTGCTCGTTCTCCTCCTCACTGATATCAGAGTCGGCGCTGCCGTCCTCGTCGTCATTGTCGTTGTCGTGCTCATCCTCGTCGTCATCTTCTAGATCGTCGCCGTCTTGGGCATTGTCGGCAAGGCCCTTGCCAGCCTCTTCCACATCTTCGTCAGCCTTCCACGGATTCACGCCGTCATCAGAGACCTCAAACGGTGCCACAACAAACACGTTGCCGTCTCCGTCGGGCTCGAAGAAGAGCATGCCCTCCTGCTCCTTTGCAACGGGGACGGACTCGGTCGCGTCCTCAACAAACAGCTCAGGCACGTGGTCTTCGGGCACGGGTTTGCTCCTGGGCGGCAAGCTGAGCAGGTAGCAGTCGTCGTTGAAGCTATTCCGGAAGCGGAAGCGCTGGAAATAGCGCACCTTGATGTCTGTTTTAAATTGAATCTATGGGAGGATGACTATTAAGTCGTACGAATCGACTATTTTTTGTTTTTTTTCATACCTTGCGAGTAGTTTGCCCATTGTTGATTATCTCCTTGGCGGTCTTGTGCTCGTTCTGGTGGAACTTTTGAAGCTGGGCCGCACGGCGTCCCTCGACCTCCTCATACGTGCGCGGCCGGCGGTGCTCGGGCGCGCGCCACTGCTCTTTGCCAGAGATGGGCTTGAGCGAGCCGCAGTTTGTGCATGCGCCCACCGAGCCAATGGAAAAGCCGCAGGCACACAACCCAAAGCACATGTTGCACAGGCTGGTGGAGGGAGAGAGAAATGAGCCACATTTTTAAAATAAATAAATAAAAGAAAAACATACTTTTTCTTCTTTGCGTCCTCGCTATGGCGTGGCTTTTCCAGCCCGAGCAGTTTCCACTCCTCCTCGTTGTAAAAGTCGTCCCAAGAGTAACGGGGCGACGACAGCTCGGGGCCCTGGAAGTCCTCGGAGCAGCAGTTGATGCACACAAACCTCCCCTCGTCCTGCAGCTGCTGGATAAAGCTCGACTTTTGCAAGAGCGAGAACGACGAGATATTGTGCTGGAGCTTTGAGGCAGGCGACGCGTCCTTGGAAGACGGCATGGGAACAAACGACGACGCATGCGCCGCCTGCTCGACCTCGGGCGAGTTGGGCGACTGCTCTCGTTTCCGGTCCCACTTTGTCAGCAGCGGCGCAGCCTCGCCGCCCTTTCCTGCAGACCACCGAGTGCTGTACTTTGACGAGAGCTGTGAGTTGAGTTTGGACTCGATCATCTTTCGCTGGATCGTGTTTTTCGTCTTGAGCAGCTCTGGGTCGCCGTCTTGAAACAAAACAACGAAATTATATATAAAAAACAAGGGGGTCGTTGCTTTCTCGGGCTTACCCTTGAGCAGGTTCTTTTCTGCCAGGGTCTCGCGAGTGGGCCGGTTGGCCAGCTTGCGGTTAAGCTTCATTTCCATAAACGACTTTTGGACCTCGTGCTGCTTGCGCTGCATCTCGGGCGACATGGAGTCGGCTGTGTTTTGTTGTTTTGTCGTTCACAAAATAAAATAAATAAAAAGAGGAAAGGAGCAGCACACGCACCCTTCATGAGGTTGAGCTCGACGAGACGCTCACGCGACGGCCGGTTGGCCAGCTTGCGGTTGAGGCTGTCCTCGAGCTTTGTGCGTTGGAACTCTGCTTGCATCGCAGAGATGGCCGATGCCACATCCCCCGCTAGAAAAATACAAGAAAGAAAACAACTCAGCCTCATAACTGCTCTCCTCCTCCTCCTCCTCCTCAAAAGGACACGCGCGTTACCTCGCAACACGTTCTTGCCCACGAGCTCGTTCGCAGAGGGCCGCGCCAGCAGCTTGCTCTCGAGGCTGAGCTCGACCGCGTGCTTTTTCTTACCCGATGTGCCGTTTGCCTTTGTGGCTGTTGCCGCTGCTTCGGCCGCGCCGTTTGTAGAAGTCTCCATGGCTGTATTTGCCGCTACCTCAGCCATTTGCCTGCTCCAGGTACCCCCCCGTTTAGAAACAGAGCCCACCAAACGAGCGAGGAGGAGGCACGAGGCAAACAAAAATAGTTTGCATCCATTTTACACCAGTGTGTGCCATAGGACAGACGTCAGGTTTCTTTGCCCAGCCACCAGCAAGCCAGCCAGACCATGGCAGCCATGCACACACCGGTAAGGAGCCCTTCTGTCTGCTTCCTCAGGAGAGCAACGGGCTGAATTAAAATAAAATTAAAAAAACACTGTCAGGGAACACACGTGTGGTTTGCCGAGCAACAAGGCCACATCCTGCGAGCGGGGCGCGTGGTCGAGTCGAGCGGGTCCAGCGTTGTCGTTGCGCCGTTGGCAAGTGGGAAGGCCAAAGGCGGTGATGTGGGTGTACGTGCGCATGAGTCAGTTGGTTGGTTTGTTTACCATGCATTGACTTTTTTTTTCCCTAATTTGTGCAGGTCGTCAACGTCAACACCGCCAACGTCAGGCAAATGCACCCGTCCAGCGCCAAGGAGGGCGGTGTGGACAACATGGTTGCACTCGGCGATCTGCACGTTGGCGCGATCCTGCACAACCTCGTCGTCCGCTTCGAACGGGACGAGATCTACGTACTTTTATTCCCGCTCCGAAAACGACTAAACAAGGTGCCATGAAAGACATACACTGGGCCCATCCTGATTGCTGTCAATCCGTTCAAGGAGCTGCCGCTGTACACAAACGACTATGTGTCCAAGTACCATGTAGGCACCTCTTTCTTCTGCATCTGCTCAAGAACTTTTGTTTAGGGAACCCGGTTGGGCGAGCTGCCTCCGCACATCTTTGCGATCGCAGATGAGAGCTACTACCGCCTGCTGCGCGACCATCTGAACCAGTGTGTCGTGATCAGCGGCGAGAGCGGCGCCGGCAAGACCGAGTCGACAAAGCTCATCCTCAACTACCTGGCACACCTCAGTGGCAAACACTCGCAGATTGAGGAGCAGCTGATCGAGTCCAGCCCCATCCTTGAGGCCTTTGGCAACGCCAAGACCGTCCGCAACAACAACTCGAGCAGGTTTGGCAAGTTTATGGAGATCCAGTTTTCCACGGAGGGCCACATCGAGGGCGCGCGCATTCACGACTATTTGCTCGAAAAGGTTTTTTTTGAACGGGACCTTTGTCGTGTTTTTATTGACGTGCAAATGTTACAGTCCCGCATCGTGGCACAGGCAGAGAACGAACGCAACTACCACATATTTTTCAATTTGCTTGCGGGCGCCTCTGCCGAAGAGAAGAGTATTTTTTTCTTCTTACAAAAAATCAATGCTGTTCTTTTTCTCTCTTTTTTGACGACCTGCTATAGGCGCACTGAGGTTGAAAGATCCGGCCAACTACCGGCTGGTGAGCCAGAGCGGGTGCCTGCAAGTCGCAGGGATGAGCGACGCCGATGACTATGAGCGTGTCAAGTCGGCAATGGAAAACCTGAGCATGTCGGACCAGCTCGTGAAAGACATCATGCGCTTGGTTGCGGCCGTCCTGCACCTGGGCAACATTGACTTCACGCCGACGAGCGAGGACGCGTGCAAGGTAAACGAGTCCAACGGCGCCCTCGACGACGCCGCTGCTGCGCTGGGCGTGCAGGCCAAGGCCCTGGCTCACTCGCTCGTCAACCGCGTCAACAAAACCGCCAAAGAAACGATCACGGCACAGCTCAACCGCGACAAGGCGATCGAGTCGCGCGATGCGCTTACCAAAGCCATCTACGGCGCCCTGTTCAGCTACATTGTCGCCACGCTCAACAAGGTCATCACTTCGCCCAGGGCCTCGGGTCTGTTTATCGGCGTGCTCGACATCTTTGGCTTTGAGGACTTCAAGGTCAACTCGTTTGAGCAGCTCTGCATCAATTACGCCAACGAGCGCCTGCAGCAGTTTTTCAACCAGCATATCTTCAAAATGGAGCAGGAGGAGTACGACAAGGAGGGCATTAACTGGTCCAAGATTGATTTTGTCGACAACCAGCCCTGCTTGGACTTGATTTCAAAAGTGCGTTTGGTTTTATTCCCTTGTTGTTAATTTAAACACCCGTGCAGAAACCCGTCGGGATCCTCCTCATTCTCGACGAAGAGTGTGCTTTCCCACGTGCCAGCGACCAGACCATGCTCGACAAACTCAACTCCAACCACGCGGGCAAGACGCCGCATGGGTCCTTTGTCAAACCCAAGCTTGCCAAGGGCGCGTTCGGGGTTGTGCACTATGCTGGCACGGTCACATACGACATCACCAACTTTTTGGATAAAAATCGCGACCGTCTGCGCGACGATCTCGAGGGACTGATGTTCTCGTCGACCGCCAACCCACTTCTCAAGGAGGTTTTCCATACCCAGAAATTGGCCTCCACCGTCGACTCGCCCTCTACTCCTACCCTCCTGTCGCCAACCCACTCGCCTGCCAACTCGATCGGCAGATCGATCACGCCACCGCCGCAGACTGGAGCTGCAACGCCGCACAAGACGTCCTTGACCGTTGGGGCCCGTTTCCATGTATGTCGACAACTCGTTTACTTTTTTTTAAAAAATAAAAATAAAATAAGGACTCGCTCACGTCACTCATTGGCACCCTTACGTCGTGCCATCCGTTCTTTGTGCGCTGCATCAAGCCCAACTCGCTCCAGGCAGCAGACACGCTTCAACCAGAGCTAGTGGAGGCACAACTCCGCTACTCTGGCCTGCTGGAGACTGTCCGCATACGCAAGGCAGGCTACTCGTTGCGGATGGAGTTCTCCCTCTTCTGGAGCCGCTACAGGTACCTCTTGCCGCCGACTCTTTCGGGTGCCAAAGTGAACGACAAGTGCCGAGACGTAATTTTTTTTTTTTTTTTTTTTTTTGGCATTGGCAAAGAAAAAATATTAAATTATTCCGTATGCTAGGTGCTCGAGTCGCTCGGTGTTGACGACGCGGAAAACTGGCAGCTCGGCCATAGCAAAGTCTTCATGCGCGAATCGGTGGAGCTCGGTTTGGAAAGACTGAGGCATGCAAAGCTAGGTGTGATTGCTGTCACGCTGCAAAGGATCGTGCGAGGGTTCCTTGCGCGTCGATGGTATTCTAGTCGGCGGCAGGCTATTGTCCGAATCCAGAGTGGTATGCTGTTTCTGCAAACTACTTGCACAAACGTACCCTTCTTTTTAGTATATCGAGGGTACCGACTGCGCAGAGACCTGGAAAAACAAGAGGATGCGTGCACCAAGATTCAGTCGGTGTACCGTGGTCACGTCGTCCGGAAAGAGTACCGGCGGTTGCGCGAGCAGGCACGTCGGCTCAAGGAGGAGCAGCTGCGTCTACAGGCTGAGGCGAAGAAGGCCCTCGACGAGGAGCGCAAACGGCAGGCACAGGCAAAGGCGGACGAGGAGCGCAAAAAGAGCGAAAAGGAGCGTGTTGCTGCACAAGAGGAGCTCAATTGGCAACAGGCTGCAGCCTTGGCCAAGCAGGAGGAACTCAAGCGTCAGGCAGAGGCCGTTAAGCAAAAGCGGGAAGAGATCATCACGTCGCTGTCTCGCTCGGGCACGATGGACAACATTGCCGCCGCGATGGCCGCTGAGCGACAGGCCATGGCCGCCGAAGCCGCCGTCGCCGCTGCCGCTGCCAAGGCTGCTGCTGCAGTCAACACGGCCGTTGCCAAGGAGGACTATGACAATGGCGGAAGGGACATCCTGTCGTTCCAGTACCTCGACGTCATCGAGATCCTCGAACGGAACGACGAGACCGGCTGGTGGTACGGCAAGTGCAGAGGACAGAAGGGCTGGTTCCCCTCTGAGCTCGTCGAGCTAAACTCAACCCCGGGCCAGGCCACCGCAGACGTGTCGAGGAGCCGGACCGTCGGTCGGACGCTGCGCCGCAAAAAGAGCCAAAAAGCTGTTGCCGCCAAGCTGCCCGACCGCAGCGAGACCGCCGACGACATCCTCACGCAAAAGTACTCGATGCTCAACTTTGCCCGCCAATATTTCCGGGACTGCCAGGACTTGCGACGGCCCACATCGCCGCCCAGCAACAGCACCAGTCCCGTTGGCTCCATCTCTGCTGCAGTCGCTTCCGCCAAGGATAGGGGCTCCCACTCGCGTTCGCGCTCTTCATCGCTCACCTCCAAAATCAGCGGCATGTTCAAGGGCACACTCCGAGGCGGCAGCAGCAGCGGCAGCGGCAGTCGTCCGAGCTCGCCGTCGGTCGCGATGCCCGTGATGACTGATGGTGAGTCAGCTTCGACGTCGTCGGACTTTAGAGAGGTTGTCAAGCTCATCAAGTTTTCCAAGACACCGATCAAGTCGTCGCTGCTGCCCGTCTCGTCAGACGACGACAATCAGGTCGCCCTCGACATGTTTAATGGTACAGAATGCTAAAATTCCTCTCTTTTTTTCTAAAAAAAAAAAAAAAATCCCTATTTTGCAGTGGTCATGCAGTTTATGGGCGACATCGCCACCAAGCAGGAGCCCGGTGATCTGGCGCACTGGCTGCTGGCAAAGTGCGTGCAGCGGCCGACCATGTGCGACGAGCTTCTGTGTCAGATCATCAAGCAGACGACGAGCAACACAAACCACAAGGGTGCGAGCACCGTCAAGGGCTGGCGGCTGCTGGAGCTCTGCCTGGGCTGCTTCCCGTGCTCGAGCGTGATGGAACCGTACTTGCGCAAGCACGTGCAATTCTACAGCCAGCAAAAGGGCAACGATCTGTACGAGCTCGCGATGCGCTGCGAGCACAAGATGCAGATGATCAAGCGCAATGGTCCGCGTGTCCACGCGCCTCTCTACGACGAGATCAAGCTCATCCTCGCCAACAAGCTCTTTATCCGGATCACCTTCCCCGACGAGACGCAAAAAGCCCATGGAGGTGTGGCCCTGCACGACCGCCAAGGATGTCGTCTTGACCGTCTGTCGCCGACTCGAACTCAAGAGCACCGAGCAGTACGCCCTCTTTTCCGAGAGCCACAACCACAGTAATTTGCGAGCAATTAACGTATACTTAACCTTCGTTCTGTAGCCTTCATTCTCAAGGATGACGTCTACATCTTGGACCGGATTACTCAGCACCAGCGCGATCATGAAGCGGTAGCAAAAACAAAATGCGTTTTATTTCCTTATTCACCTCGCATTAGCTGTCCAAGACTCGTGAAATGGGCCAGTTTGACTGCCACATCCTCTTCCGCAAGTACATCTGGACTAGGAACGAGATCGATGCCAACAGCTCGCAGCAGCTGGTCCACCTCGGCCTGCACCAGACCGTGACCAACATTTACAACGACCACTTCCCCGCCGCGCCCGAGCTGACCGCCGAGATCGCCTCGCTGCTCTTCCGCGAAACCGAGGGCGCTGACATCCAGGCCAACATGGGCACAAACACGCACTCGCTCAGCCCCAAGGCCAAGGAGGTTGCCTACAAGCCCTACGTGCCGGACCACCTCTGGACCCAGAAGTCCCCTGCCGAGTGGGTTCACTTGATCGATGGAGCCGCCAAGAACCACAAGGGCCAGAGCATCCCCGACTGGACGTGTGATCTCGTCAAGCGTCTCCAGACCTCGGATCTTTTCGGTGCCAACTTTTACCTCCTCGTCAACCCCAAGTTTGACAAACGTAAGTGCTTTCTGTGTTGCTGTTATTCAAAAAATTATTTATCCAGTGGCCCTGCCTGCGCAAGTCTTGCTGGCGATCTCGAGCGACGGCCTGCGTTTCCTGCAGACGCACACCAAGGAGGTCCTTGCCTATGTCGCGCACGGCGAGCTCGCGAGCTGGAACCACAGCGCCGACGTGTTCACGGCCAAGCTCGATGGCATGGTCCAGCGCAACCAGCGCGTCGTCAAAGGCTGCACCAGCCGTGGCATGGAGATCTGCTCAATCATCTCGGACTATGTCAAGCTCGTCGCCGTTGCCGAGCACAACGCCTCCAAGGCCAATCGCTAATGTGTAAAATATATTTGCAAAGACTTTCCGGCGGCAGTACAACTTATGAATTTTAAAAATTTCAAAAATTACTTTTTGGACGACTTGATGCTGGCCTGCACAGGCGGATCGACAGCCACCCCGAGCTTACCCTTGTCCTTGTTCTTCTTTGTGGAGATCTTGTTCTTCTTGGGGGAGGGTGGTGATCCGGCCACGGTTGCATCGCCGCCGCCATCCTTCTTGCTGTCCTTCTTGAACATGACCAGATCCTTGATATTCTCGTCCGCGACCACGGCAGCCTCCTGGCACAGCGCCAGCGCATCCAGCAACTGGTCTGTCTGCCTGGTCGTGACCACGCCATTTTGACCAGCGTTCGCGGCTTGATACAGCGCGCAAAAGCTGGCGCAGACCAGCTGCACCGTGACAGCGGAGCACAGCCGACTGTACACAATGGCCAATCCCGCAGCACTCTGGCCGGCAAGCACCAGCGCCAGCACCAGCACAGGCATCAGCGTCAACAACAAACGCGTCATCGTTCAGTTTGCGGTGATGTCACGATACGGTAACTGTACTCGCGGGAAAGATGGTCGCTGGCTGACTGAGTCGCTCTGCATGAAAAAACGAAAGGTGGAGGAGGAGGCAACTGGCGCTCTGGTGGCGGGGGCGGCGGTCGTGAGTACGGCGGCGACTACCACGGCGGTGGCGGTGGCGGTGGCGGTGGCGGCGGAGGCGGAGGCGGCGGCTATCGTCGCTACAACCAGAACAACTACAACCGTGAACACCACCACCAAAGGGGCCAAGTCGCTGGCGCAGCAGCAGCAGCAGCAGCAGCGTCCAGTGCTGCCGCGACGGGCGTGTATGCCGACGGCGCACCCGTCTCCTTGAAGCGCCCGCGCGAGGAGGACGAGGCACCGGCGCCCGACCCAGAGGCCGAGCTGCGTCAGCAGATTATCTCGTGTGGCGACAAGTACTCGCTGGCCATCAAGGACGTTGAGGCCCTCGCAAAGACCATCGAGGACGCGTACGGGCAGAGCCGAGTCACGATCGCACGCACGTTTGGCCACTGGTACGTCTTTTTGTAGTAACAAAACCTACTAATTTACTAATTCTGTTTCTTTTTCCCAACCGTTCTTCTTTGCAGCTGTGTGGAGATCCCCGCAAAGGCACACATTTATGCGGCCGTTCTGGGTCTTATCAACGCAGGCGACCACGCAATGTGCACGACGCTGCTGGACTATATCGTGGACCTGTGGCCCAAGACCATTGCCGAGGGCAACGTGTTCCGTCTGCGCTCGCTCGTGCGCTTCCTCGTGCTGCTGGCGCCTGCGCGCGTGATCGACTCGAATGACGCGCTCAACGTGCTGCAGTTGCTCGTGACGGCGGCCATGGCAGGCGTGCCCACGGCCGGAGGTGACAGCATTGTCAGTGCCGTGCTGTCGGCCCTTCCCTGGATCGGGCAGATCGCCCACCAGAACCACCGCGAGGACCTCAAGTCGCTCCTGGACGACCTCGAAACATACCTGTCGCGGAGAACGGGCAACCAGGCCTCGGCACTGCGCGTGTTCCAGGACGCTGTCGAGGCCACCACCGGTACCACGGACACGGCCGAGATCATCATCGAGAGCTGGTCGCGCATCAGGCAGCTCGCCGCCGCGGACTGGCAGCTGCCCTTCCTCCCCAAGACATTCCAGACCCTCGCGTCCAAGCTGGATGCCGGCATGAGCGTACGCCTTTTTTATTTTTCCGACGCCACGCCAGAATAAACATGGAATTTTCTTACAGCACACGCTTCCTTCTCTTGCAACCCCGCAGCTCAAGAAATGGTCCACGGCCGTGCTCGCCATGAGTCCTTACTTGCCCATCACCTCGCAGCGACTGCTGCGTATTTTTGATCGTTCGGTATAACGAAACCTGGGAGTAAATAAATTAATAATTCTTTTTTTTTTTAATTAGCCCGAAAAGTACGGCGACCTGGTGGACGTGGGCTGGTGGCTGACAACCGAGCTGTACATCGACACGATGTACTTTTTCGAGGTCAACCACAAGGACTGCACGCGTCGCCTGGCCATGGTCAACATCCCCCCGCTGCCGATGGACAACATTCTCGTCGAGGTTCTCTTTGCCCAGCTGCTCTCCCTGCCTCAGCCGCTGTTCAAGCCCGTCTTCTACGGCACCCTCACGATCAACCTGGCCAAGTCGCTGCCCTCCTTCCAGCCCGTGGTATGTTGGCTTTTTTTATTTCTTATTTGTCCCATTAAAATTGTCCTCTTAGCTGCAAGAGGCGGTCGCGATCCTGTACCAAAACCTCGACCGCATGGACAAGGGCGTCGTGCACCGCTTCTCAGACTGGTTTGCCTACTACCTCTCGCACATCGACTTCCAGTGGAAGTGGGACAACTGGACTCGGGATGTCGAGCGCGCCAAGACCGAGCTGACCGACCAGATCGTCTTTTTGCACGAGACCATTGGCAAGTCTGCGCGTCTGGCGTACGTGGACAAGATTGCGCAGGTGCTCCCGGCCGACTGGCACGACACGATGGTCCCCGATCCGATGGAGCCCAGCTCTGACCTCGCCGACATTCAAGATGGTTTGTGCTGCTTGAAAATATATTGTTCTGACCTTTTTTTTTTTTTTTTAAAAAAAAAAAAGCGCGAAACCAGCTCAGCCACGCAGTCTCCAACCTGTTGGCGTCGATCCGCCAACGCATGGATGGCGAGTCGTTGCTTCAGCAGCTGCCGTACAATGTGTTCCCCGAGAAGGACGCCGAGAGCGTGACCGTTCGCCAGCGCACGATCCTCCTGCAGTGCCTCTTGCAGGCCGGCTCCGTCTCCTTCTCTCACATCCTGCGCATCACCGAACGCTACCTGCAGCTCCTTCAGCTGCACAACACCACGCCTGCCGAGAAGGCGCACACGATCGACGTCATTGCTTCGTATTGGCGCAACCACGACCAGGTACTCTTTTTTTTTTCTTTCTTTCGT
>Ga0302233_10000554_pt1 | contig 30312 bp, 41 predicted proteins | sample II_Palsa_N3_1_FD_193516 | JGI IMG/M metagenome (GOLD analysis project Ga0302233, IMG submission 193516) | Peat permafrost microbial communities from Stordalen Mire near Abisko, Sweden - II_Palsa_N3_1 | ecosystem: Environmental > Terrestrial > Soil > Palsa > Peat permafrost | place: Sweden... | reverse complement strand
GCCCAAAATAACCCCCCCCCCCCCCCCCAAAAAAAAAAAAAAAACTATTTACTGATTGACGCATTTCTTTTTATTTTGTAGCCATTTGGTGCATGATCTTTGGTGTATGCTCCAACGCTACACATTAAAAAAAAAACTACGACGCATTGAGCCAATACTATTTGTCAACTCTTGAAAAAAAAAATCCACGGCCAATGAAATTTTTTTATTTCGTTTTTTGATTTGTTAGAATGTCGGTGCGCGTCCGTTTCGCACCCAGCCCGACGGGCTTCCTGCATCTTGGCGGTCTGCGAACTGCCCTCTTCAACTACCTTTTGGCACGACAGAGCCCCGATGGCAAGTTCCTTCTGCGCATCGAGGACACAGACCAGACGCGCTACGTCCCAGGTGCCGTCGAGCAAATTGGCCGCGCTCTCACGTGGGCCGGCATCCCGTACGACGAGGGCCCCGATCGCGATGGCGGCCGTGGGCCGTACTACCAGTCCCAGCGTCTGGCCACCTATAAGGAACACGTGCACAGGCTGCTGCACACGGGCCATGCGTACCCGTGCTTCTGCTCGCAGGGCGACCTCGAGAGCAGCCGGTCCGCGGCAGAGAGCCAGCACCAGGCGCACAACTATGACAGGCGGTGTCTTGGGCTGCCCAAGGCCGAAGTGCAAGCGCGCGTGCACGCAGGCGAGGTGCACACGATCCGATTGCTGGTACCCATCCACGCACATGCAGTTTTTCAGTATTAATAGTGTGTGTGTGTGTGTGTGTGCGTAGGTGCCGCATGGAGGCACAACAGTCAACGACCTGATCTACGGCAGGGTGCAGTTTAGCAACCGTCTCATCGACGACCAGATCCTGCTCAAGTCGGACGGCTTCCCCACGTACCACCTGGCCAACGTTGTTGACGACCACCTCATGGGCATCACGCATGTCATCCGCGGCGAGGTACCATAGTTTTTTTATTTTTATTTTATTTATGTATAAAATTTGCATGCATACAGGAGTGGTTGTCGTCCACACCAAAGCACCTGATGCTGTACAAGGCCTTTGGCTGGGCGCCTCCTCAGTTTGCGCATCTGCCGCTGCTGCTCGACGAGAACAAGGCCAAGCTGTCCAAGCGTAACAAGCACGCCAACGTCAACTCATACATGGAAGAGTACCTGCCAGCAGCGCTGCTCAACTTTGTTGCGTTCCTGGGCTGGGCGCCTGACAATAAGCGAGAGATCTTTTCGCTCGAGGAGCTTGTGAAAGAGGTACCTTGCACATTTTTATCTTGTTTGTGTGAATGTTTTGTGTTAGTTTTCAATCAAACGGGTCAACAAATCGGGCGCGGTCGTGCTGCAACAGAAACTCGACTGGTTCAACCGCGAGCACATTATACTGCAGTCGCAAAAACCAGAGGGCATGGCCGACCTGGTCAGCCGTACCCTGCGAATCTTTGAAAACACCAACCAGGCGGAGCCGAATAAACACGTACTCCCTGAAAAATAAGTATGATAAACTCATATTACATTCTTACCCACTAGGCGTGGCTCTCGCTGGACAGCGATCATTCCAAGTGGCGTTGGAGAGACAACGATTACCTCTCGTCCGTGATTGATGGGTGCAAGGATCGACTTCACGTGCTCCGAGACTTGACCACACGATTCTACTACCTGTTTGAGCGCATTGATTGGCAGACGGATGACGCCAAGGCGCTCCATGCGAAGCTAAATGTGGACCACCTGGCTCCCCTTGGCCGCAACGCTGGCCTTATCGTGCACACGCTGGTCGATCCTTCCGATCCACTTGTCTGGGCAAAAGACACCACATCTGAAGCTCTCCATCACGCCATCGCTGACGCGGCCAAGCAAGCAAGCATCGCGTCCAGCCCTGCAATGATGGCCGCTCGTTATATGCTCTCTGCATCTGCAATCGGACCCAGCCTGGGCAAGATAATGCTCATGCTCGGACCCTCCGAAACGCTTTCTCGACTCGGTCACTTTGCCAAATAGAAATCACATTGCATTCTGTCATTCATAATTTCATCAACAACACACATTCTGTGAACAAATAAATCTGGGTCCTGTGTCAAAAGAAGGGGTCAAATCCGCCGCCACCTCCACGACCACGACGTGGCGGAAGTCCGAGACCGCCGCCACCGCCACCGCCACCGCCAAATGGATCATTGCCAAAGGGGCCCACAGGATCAAATCGGGCGCCTGGGACAATGCTGCCAGGAGGGAAGCCGCCTGCCGAGGGATCAATGAGCCCACTACTGAGAACATCGTAAGCATTTTCTCTTCCGATAATAAAATAATAACAAACATACCCTGGACGAGGGCGAGGAGGGAAAAATCCAACGCCGCCACCAAAGCGACCACCACCACCAAAGGGAAGTCCGCCTCCCGGCGTGGGGCCAAAATTGGGGAATCGATCATAGTCGCCACCATACATGCCAGGTGGGCCGCCGACAGGAATGTACGGGTTGTTGTTGTTGAAGACATTGTCGTTGAAGGGCCTGTACCGATGGAGCAGCTCATCCTGCGATTGCTGTTCGCGTCGTCGCTTCTCTTCAATATAGTCGCGCAACAGTGTCCTCCAGTTGGTGCTCACAGCGACGTGCAGTTTGAGCGGAACGTGGACATGGTACAGACGCTTCCACAGGCTCTGGTCGGCGCAAACTTGCTTGAAGGCCCGGTTTACACGGGCCATCCGGCCTAGCGTACGCAGGTCAAGCCAGCTGCAGAGGACAAGCTACAAAACGGGACAGGAGTGAATAAACGGCTAGGATTTTGAACGAGCACCTTGATCTCGGGAAGAAGACCGTCGAGCGTGGTCGTCAGCGTGCTTCCGACGAGAGTGTGGGCGCGGGCACGCAGCGGATGGACAACATGGTCCTTGAGGACGCGAGAAAGGGCATGCATGTTTTGGTACACACGCGAGCATCCAGCCGAGAGTGGGACGTGAAGCTTGACATAGGTCTGGACGGGCAGCTGCGCCTGGTAGATGTGGTACGACTCATCGCCCTCGATGGCTGCATTGACGATGAGCAGGGTCGACATGGCGACGCACTTGACGACGGCATTCGCACTGCCCGTGTTGGTCGTGTACGTCATCTGGACCAGCGGCTCGTCGCGGGCAGCGAAAGCAGAATAAGCACTCGAGCTGGTGAACCCACTCTCGAGCATAAGCACGTGCAGCACGACGGCCAACGCCTCGTGAGCTGTGCGGGGCGCGCCCTGTGTGTACGCAAGCACGAGCGAGTCAGGCACACGGCCAGACTTTGTCGAGTGGGCCACCAGCAAAGGGGCCGCTTCGGCCGTTTGCAGCGAGGATGCTGGTGCTGCTGAGGGTGCTGGTGCTGCTGAGGGTACTGGCGCTGCCGGTGCTGGTGCTGGTGCTGGTGCGTCCAATTTGGTCTTCTTTGCCACAGTTGTTGTTTGTGTCGTGGTAGCCGCGGCTGGTGCACCACTGGCTGTGAGGACATACAGCTACCAGAGAGAGCAAAACACACAGTCAGCACACGGTCACGTCGGCAACAGCAGCCACAGGCATGCTTACCAGGTCACCGCCAAAGATCTTGAGGTCCTGCAGAGTCTGGTCGTCGTCAGCCGCAGACAACTCGTCGCGATTGTTGAGGCTCAGACGCAACGCCTCGAGGCCGCTGGCAACCTGGTTGGTAATCGCGGTGCGCAGGTCGCGAAGGCGCAGAGCGTTGCCAGGACCGGATGAGAACAGCTCGACGGTGGTCGTCGTTCCGCCGTTCCGCACGCGAAGCTTCATGACGAGAAAAAAGTTGAAGGACTTTTTTTTTGCCAGCGACTCCGGCCCTTCACGTCGCCGCACCATCCGGGGCTGTCCTGGTATGGTTTTTTGAACAGAAAACATACAACTTGCTTTGGATTATTCATGACTAATTTACATAAGTGGTTGGACGAGTCTCAGTCGTCGTCGTCGTTGTCACGGGCCGATCGCTTGTACTTTTCGTCGGCCTCCTCGCTCTGACCGGGCTCGACCTCGTTGCGGATGCCCAGGAGGAGCTTGCCCACGGCCTCGACGCCGCCGATGAGCGGCTTGATCATGGCGGTGGGGATCGCGCGGATCGCAGTACGCACAGAGGCCGCAGCACCCTGTTCGCGGTAGACCTCGAGGGGCAGTGTGAACGCAGAGTACACGGCCTCGCCAAGGTTGGTTTGCAGCTTGTGCAGTCCCTGCTCGGCGCCCTCGCGGATATTGGCGGGCTGTGCGGCGTAAAAGCTCGGCGTGAATTCCCGCTGGCCGGAAGAGTCAGAGTCGCTGCTGGCGCTGAGAGCAGAGTTGGCAAAGACCAGGACCATCTGCGTGCCCACGACTAGCTTGGTCGACAGGTTGATCGTCTCGACAGTGACGGTCTTGAGCAACGAGCCCGCGCCCTGCGCGATGCCGCGCATCGTCCGGCCATCTTTGCGGTAATGCTGCACGGGCAGAACTATCATGTCGAGCAGCGACGAGCCAAGGTTGATGAACGAGCCCACGACGGTGATGCCAGACGCGATGCCCGTCCCGGTAGTGCGCGGGTCCATCAGCTTGGGCACCCACTTGCGCTGGACACCCTCGAGCACGCGCTGGAAGCCCTCGAGTCCGCTCAGCTTGACCAAGGGGAGGCGCACGACCGAGCCCTCAATGTAGAACAGATTGATCAGCTCGGCGAGCTTGCCCTCGAGCAGCGAGTCCCAATGCAGCACCTCGGGCATGTAATCCAGCTTGAGAGCAACGCTAGATATGTTGACCTGCTGGTAAAACGTCTCCTTGGGCGCTTTGGCACCCACCGCGGGCTCTGGTGTCGGAGGAAGGGGACCGGCGGGACCCGGCGCACGCGCAGGCGAGAAGGAGAAAAAGTCGATCAAAAAGTCGACCGCGTGCTGGTCCACGTAAAAGCGCAAAGGAAGGACCTGCAGACGCAAACGAGTCTCGGTGTTGGAGAGGGCCGGATTCGGACGGACCGACGTGCTCTGGTACTCGAGCATGACGGAATCGGTCTCGCGCGGCTCATCCCTCTCCGTGGGCCGCCAGTATGTAAGGAAGTGGCGGAAGACAGACGCACGGATGAGGTCACGCACACGGAGGTCACGCACAGAGATGACCAGATGCGAGGCGACCTGTTCCTTTGGGTCGTACGACTGCTTGGATACCAAAAAGTGGTGCATAAACACCTTGAGCCACGCCTTTTCAGAGCGTTGCTGTCGGAAACGCCAGTGCGCACGCCTACGCAACAAGAAATTATTAATAAAAATAAAAATAAAACTATACATTTCGACATTGCTGGCTGTTCGCTTGTCGACATAACCCTTGACGTCTTCATGGTCGATCGGGAGAAAGTCCTCTTCTTCATCGTCGTCATCGCCTCCTTTCGTGGCAGCAAGCGATGGAGCAGCGGATGAAGACGCAGAAGAGGAGCCGCGCTGGGCAGCAGCAGCAGCAGCAGCAGCAGCATCCGAGCTCCACTCATCGTCCAACTTGGCAAAATCAGCACTGGCCATACTTTGTGGAACTGAGGCCATCGAGCTATCAGAGGTCGACCGTGCTCGAGTGCTGAGGTCGTCGGCCGGAATTGCCGGCGTAGTCTTGAGTGTACGCATGAGACGAGCGGGGATCCGGAAATCGAGACCATCGTACATGCGCCAGCAGAGCATTGACACAGTGAATGTGAGTTTGAAGGCACTATGGTTTTGGGATGTGAATGAAAACGAAAATCAAAAAAATTTTTGACAAAAAAAAAAATACCTGTGCTCTGGGAGCAGTTGATCACCTGCTTTTTCCGTGTGAGCAGTGTCAAAGTGGTCCTCTGTAAACTGCAGCGGTTCGTCGTCGATCACACGCACGAAATATTCGGTCGGCGCATTTTGATTGCCAAAGAGCAGCTGGGACTCCTGTGCAAAGAAAAATATTGTTAGGGGGTACTCCAAAAAATAAAATAAAATAAAATAAAATAATTTATACCTCTGGCGTCGTGATCGTCGGATAGGTCGACTCGCTGACAGGAGGCAAGAGACTGTCAAGAGGGTTGGATGTTGTGGCGGGAGCGGCCGAGTACGAGCCTGCTGATGAACCAAGAGACTGGCCCGGCAGTGTGGGGCTTGTGCGGAGTTCACTGCCACTCAGGAGGTCGGTGCTGTTGCGTCCGCTGCTGGGGGTGGTTGCTGCACCGCCCAGCGAGGTGAGCCAAGCCGAGGAGCCGAAACGAGGGCCGTTCGAGGCCAAAAGCGGGTCGTTTCTGCTCGTCTCGATGGCGTCGTCCGAGTCAGCAATCGGGTCCCAATCGTCGGTCGCATCATCCGAAGAGACAACAGGTATCGGGCTGTCAAAGGCAGTGACAAACTCGTCGTCCATGGAGGCGATGCGCTGCTTTGTTGCATCCCGCACACCAGGGAAGCGTTGCTGTGGCGGCCGAAGCTGCTGCTGATAATGCCGAGGTGGGGATGGACCCAAATAGCCTGCCCCAGTGATGGGCACTTCGGACGACACAAAGCCTTGCTTTGGCACAGCAAACGCCAGTTCGTCCACCGATGCAAAGACATCGGCCACGAGCGGTCGTTCTCCGTCATCTCCGCCGCTGCTGCCTCCGATGCTGGTCGAGTCACCACCAGCAAAGAGCTTTGGAGCCTCGTCGTCATCGTCCGTTGATGTTGCGGGGATGGCATGCACAGGCGAGGGCGGAAGATCTCTGCTGTTGGTGAGGTAGTCGATCGCGCGCACAAACGAACTGAACGTATCGGCGCACGTGTCTACATAGCCGCGGCCAAACTTGAGCTCGTATAAAGACTCCTGTAAAAAACATTTTTTTTAAAAAGAAAGGAAACATCACGTCTTCCTTACCAGACCCGTCCGGATGTAGACGGCAATGGTGTTGACTCTGACAATTGGCACAAATCCGTTTGATTCCCAGTGCTGCTCGCGTGCCGACAGGGACGGCGAAGTCTTTTCCAGCATGAACGAGCTGTAAATGCTCTGCTCCTCCTTCTGATCTTGGGATGCATCTGTGACACACACACACACACACACACACACAAAGAGATGAATAAATTATTCTTCAAAGGTAAGGTCGTACGAGAGCCGTCATAGTCTCGAAGCAGTATCCTCGTGTTCTCAAAGTTGAGGTTGAAGCCGAGGGTTGGAGATCCAACGATGATCATGGCCGCAAATGTGCCTTGCACGATCTCGAGGACGAGGCTAAAGCTGTCATACTTGGGATTGAACTGCGCGCAGACGTTGTTGAACCCAATGTCCAGCTGAAGTGTTTTCAATTGTTGTTTAGTTGACAAATAACCCGTGGCCTTTATTTTTACCTTGATGCCTCGATGGAGAAACTCGGCGTAGAGTCCTTCCATGGGGGCCTCCTCGAGCAAGGCAGGCAGCACGCTCATCCAGCTGGACTCGGACACGTGCTGCAACACGAGGTCACTCAGGTTCATGTCCACACAAATGTCCTTGGAGTGTTCCGTGTGGTCCCACCCGATCGTCAATAGCAGATCCAGCACCGGCGAGGGCACGAGGTCTTGGGCAGCGAGGGGCGACGTTCGCGCAATGACGACAACTTGTTTCTCTGGGTCAGAGATGTCGGACAGCGATGCGTCGTCAATCGTGAGGTGCAGAAAGTTGAGATTCGAGCCAGAATATTGAAGAACGCGGAACGCCTAGTTACGCAAGTTAAAAATAAAAATAAAAATGAAAAAAAAATAAAAGCTTACCCGCATCTCCATCACTTTGATCAGGTACATGTTGGGTCGTTTGTAGTTCTCCTCGCTGTCACTGGGGTCTTCCATAATCGTGAAGATGAGCTGGCTGATGTCAGCGACCAGGGTCAGCATGTGCACGTTCGCGGTTGCTGGCCTTATACTGCGGATGTGTGAGCGCGACAATGTAGCAGACTCGGATGCGTGCTCGTCATCGTTCAGGTCGTTGTCTGATTTGACCTCTTCAAAAACGATCTGTTAAAAAAAAAGAAAAAAAGTTTAGAAACAAACCCCAGAAAACCGCCAGTTACATCATTTGAAGGTAGTGCTCGCAACGCAAGTGTTTGGGCCAGCTGAGGGAGCCACTCTGTTGCCTCGTTAAATATCAGGTCTGCTTTGACAAACTGGCTCCGGCTCATGTGCACGACCACACGGTTGATCGTGCTCTCAACGTTCATCTTGGCTAGCCTTTTGGCGCTGGACTTGAAAGCAGAGGGATTTTGCTTGTGTTTGTTCATGAGAGCAGCCGAATCGGGGGTGGGTACGGCATCGGGAATCTCCAGCTGGTTATTCGTGTGCACAATCACTTCCGCGGGAATCCTGGGTTTTTCGATGAGTACAGAATCAACTCAAGAAAGATCAACTTACTTGCTTTGGCCACCGTCGACAAGCGCAATAGCGGTCATGATGTACTGTTGCTTGACGCGTCTGTTGGAATATATTAGCTCCTTTTTTTTAGTCAATGTCTTGCAATGTACTCTGTGGCCACAGGTGACGAGGGAGCACGCAAGCACACAAGGATTTTCTTAAAGCTCAAATAGATATCGCTTGGATCAAGAGTCATATTGGCCACGTCCGAGCCTCCAGTCTCAAGGTACAGGTCGTGCAAATCGACGACGTTGCTCTCCGAGTAGAGATAGACCCCTGGCTCATTGTTTTTAATACCTTTCCCTTGAACAACAACAACAACAACATACCTGGCTTGAAGTTTGGAATCATGCTGTCGTCAATCACTCGAGGGGTGCTTACATCGAGACGGATCATAGAGCACTTGAGCTCAACAACGGTCTTTGAGGACGGACTTCCACGTTCTCGGTGGACAGGCGCCGATGGAGGGTAGTCGTCTGGTTCGCCTTCCCTGTGGATAAATAAATAAAATAAAATAAAAAAATAAAAAAATAAATAAATAAATGGAGTGCCAAAAGAATTAATTATTTTGTACATGGGAGACGGTGCGGGAGCAACGGGCGCGACGATGAAGTGCTGCAGGCGATCGAGGATGCGCAAATCGAGCGTCAAAAGAAGAGGTTGCATCGACACAGAAACTTTCGTGGACCCACTCTCTCCCTTTGCGATTGTGTCGATCTGGATGACCACGTCAGGCTCGCGGGCGCTCCCTGATGCCATTGCACTTTTAAAGGGCCGCGGGCTGCCGATACGCGCCTTGTCGTCTCGTGACGCGTTGTACAATGGAGTCCCTGCCACGCTCAACAGACCGGTTTCGACCATGGCTAGCTCGAGCTCGCGCGAATGCGTTGGAGGAACTATTACCGAGACTTGAGGCAAAAAAGCTCACACAAAAAAGTGCAAGTAAAATACCAGCAATCGTGTTGACGGGGATCGCCGACGAAAACACGAGGACGGGCATGAAGGGCTCGACGACAAAGGGTGAGTACTTTGCGACCTTGGGGTCCTTGACCGAGTCGGGCAGGAACTCATTAACCGTGATCGTTTGCAGGCGCACACTGGTCGACATCTTGATGGCAGATTGCGTCCATTCAGCGGCAACGTTGAGAACCTGGACCGTGACGTGGCTGGGCAAGCTCGTTTCCGTGTCCACAGACAGAGCGTCCAGAAGCAAGTCGTCATGCCACGTAGACGCGTATGGCCACTGGGACTCCATCGACGTCCGGTTGAGCGAGTCCACGGTCCATAAAATAATGCTCAATTGACGCAAGTGAACTTGTAGATGGACGCTGGGCTGTGCAGCAGATACCCCAAATGACTCTTTTGACGACGAGGCAAGTACCGAGGAAGACGATGCATTGGCAGATGCAGGTGTGGTCGCTTCGTCGTCGTCGTCGACAGACTGCAGACTCTCTGCTTGAAGGAGAAGAAAAAAAAAATGAATATTGAGGGGAAAAAAAAAGGTTTCCATACCGTTGCTTCTGTTGTCATCGTCATAGTCATCGTCGTCGCGGGCGTCGACGTATCGACTGGTCCCGACGGTGCTCGTGCTAGTTCTTAGTGTGGAGGAGCGGGACCCCATTGTCAGGATGTGGTCAATTTGAGGAAAATCGTGTGCGGCGAGGGTTCTTCCCATTGGCCCAGTTTCTGCGCAGGAACAAGAGGTTAGAAAATACAAAAAACTAAACCCTGAAAATACCTTGTGCAAAATTGATACTGTTTTTCCTCGAGCGTGCCGAGTCAACCGAAACAAAGCTGGCCGGCGACCCAGGCTCGTCGTCAGAGGGCTTGGCTGCAAACTGGTCGCTGATCGCCGTTGCAAATTGTAGCAGCGAATGCAGGTGGTGCGGGGCCAAGACCAGTTTGACGTTCTGTTGAACAAGCGATTTTCAGCACGTTTTTCTTTTGCTTCTTTTTCGAAACGAGAACACGTGTACCTTGATGAAACAGTCCAGGTCGTAGGCAGGCGCAGTCACATTGACGGTGGGCTGCAAGTTGAGTTTTACTTTTACAAAATTCTTGTCGGCGATCCTGAGGAGCAGGACGTTGTGCGCTGGCGAGTTATCCTCAAGTGCATGTCGATCTGCAAAAAAGATAAAGGTGAGCACAATCATACTATTTGCCTCGTACCATGGAACTCTTGAAAGCGAACGGCAAGACCCGAAAAGGACACGGCCTTGAGACTGAACTGAGAGGCTGTCGTGGCCGCGGCCGCACCGCCTTCAGGACTCTCGTCTTTTACAGAGATTTCGGCGAAATTGATCTCCACTGCGTTTGGCTTGCCGCTGTACGTGGATTCTTTTTGTCGCAAGACGACTGTGGTGTCGAGAGCTTTGATCTAAAACAAAAAGAATTCAAAATTATCGGACTACCTTTTTTTTTTTTTTCTTTGAGGCTACCGAAACGCGGGACAGCATGCGATTGATGAAATCGGTGAGGACGGCACCGGCGTCGTCCGCAGGGGCGACAGGTGAGGCCCGCTGCGGTTGCGGTTGTTCGCGGGAGGCCTGTGCTGCCACGGCTGCAGCTGCTGGGTCTTCCCGCAGGAACTCTGAGGCGATTTGTCTCGACGATGTCATTGCCGAAGAGCGCATGACTGACGACAAGACATCATCTGCCGTTGCTTTGTCTGTTCCCGGGTTGAATTCTAGTACGATCTCGGTGCCCTGGACGGTGAAAACCAAGCTCGCTGCAAGAATTGGGGTGTTGAGAGATGTGTTTTTGTTTGGTTGGTTACCTTGCCACAGACTCTCCCATGAGACGTCGACCGTGATCTGGCGGATGACGCCGCTGACGACGCGGAAGGGGAGGTGCTCCAGCAGCTGGTTGAGCGCGTCTGTGCTCAGCTCAATGTCGCGCAGAGTGACGGTCCCCTTGCTCGTCGAGACCTCGACGTCGAGCTGGTCCAGTGATAGCTCCTGCTTGAAGAATGGCCCCAGTGTCCTCTTGAGCGCAAACTTGACGACACGCGCCTGGATCGTCTTGGTGAAAGCCCAGAGCGACATGGCTGGCCTTTAGAAAAACAACACACCTGTGCAACGGCAACGAATGACGTCGGTCCAGGTCAGAATCCAACGCAGTACAAAAAACAGAGTCACGGCGTGCATACCCCAGTCAACGAGGCTGGCGAGACGGCTGGTTTGGCTGGTGTTTGGTCGCTGGACGTATATCGAGGCTGGCGTGTTCAGTGTTGTGTTTGTTGGTGGGTTGACAAAAACAGTCAGTGGCAAAGGCCCAGATTGAACAAGGTCGTAACGAAACCGCACACCGGGCTGCCAAGGGCGGATGCCTCGGTGGGGTCGGCGGGTCGGGCGACTCTGTATATCGAGTGGGTAGTAGGATTGAGTTGTCAGAGACGGCAAAGAGTGAAAGGCCAAGCCGTCCTTTAGAGGAAAAGTGACACGATGAAAAAAAAAAACGCACAAAGGGGTTGGACCGGCGTGCTGTGGTGGCCAAAGGGGTATGTCCATCGCAGAAACGAGTCGGCTTGTGTGCCTTTCACTCGCAACAAGAACAAAAAAAAAACTATTATTTCTGAGAGATGATGGAGTAGCACTTGTCACAGACTCGGACGGGCTCGCTGAAACCGGCTTCGAGGAGGGGGAACCGCTTGGACGTGCACGATCCACAATAGACACCGCCACATCGACGGCAATGGTGCTATGTTTAAAAGTTACCAGTGTAAATAAATGAATAAACAAAAATCATTGTTGACATACACGGCGGCGAACTTGTGTGAATCGCTTTTTGCAAGACATGCAGTCCTTGGCCTCCTTGTCAGGCACCCAGCCATGCGTGACCGCTGCAATGGTGTGTGAGCCTCCGCATACGACTAGTCTCGTTTGCTTTGATGCCATCGACTCGATCAGGCTTGGCGAGAGCTAGATGAAGAGGATATAATGTGCGTCCGAGGATTTCAGGGATTACCTTGTCCTTGGTGAGCTCGTGGCCCAGTCGACCGCTCGCGCCATTGCCCCACGTGAAGACTTGTGCAGAGTCTTGAAAAGCAAAAGCAAAAGCAAAAAAAAAAAAAAAAAAGAAAGGTTGATAAAGGAATTAAATCGCCGCTTGCGCACCAGAAAGAGCGGCCGAGTGCGAGTCGCCGCAGGAAACCATCGTAATCTTCCGATTCTCGGGAAAGGGAACAAGCTTGGGAACAGCCAGGACCTTGAGAGCAGTGCCAACACCCAGTTGGCCAGCACTTCCCTCACCAAAGCAGTAGACTGTTCCGGCTGCCGTGAGCGCAACAGTGTGATTGAGCCCACACGCCACGTCCACAATCTCTTGGCCTCGCAGTGACTCAACCAGCCTTGGTTTTGGAACTACTGAGAGCTACAACCCAAAAAAAAAGGGGGAAGATTTTGGATTCGGAAAAAAAATTTTTTTTTGTTCTTCAGGTCGTACCAAATCCTCTCCAAGGCCCAATTGTCCCTTGGTCCCATCGCCCCAAACGTACAGATGTCCGGTTTCTTTTCCCCGAGGTTTAGAAATTTAGACATCATCAAAGAGGGTAGGTGCATACCAGAGATCGCTGCCGTGTGAGCGTACCCACAGGCTACTTTTCGAATTTCGACCGATTCAAGGCCAACGACCTGCACGGGACCGTCGTCGCTGCGGCTTTCGAGGTCGCCAACACCAAGCTGGCCCACTGAATTTAAACCAAACGTGAACACGCTCCCATCCTCGATGACGGCTGTCGTGAACGTCGCACCGCACGCGACTTGCACAACGCGTTTGTCACCCCAGTACGAGGCAGGAACGACCGCAGGGGTTACTTGGAAAGAGTTGTCGTCCTCAGGCAGATAGCCCAAGCGGCAGTGATCGGCGCTGCCCCAGGTGTACAAAAGACCAGAGTCTGCACAATGAAATGGCTCAACAAACGTTTTAGGCGACAGCACCAAACCTGAAATCGCGGCCGAGTGCTGTTCGCCAGCGGCCACTTGCGTGACATACTTTCCACGTAGACCAGCAATTGCGAGTGGCGTGTACCGCGACCGGGCCTTGCCGTTCCCCAGCTGACCCGCGTTGCCCGTGCCCCAACTGTAGACCTCACCCGAGTCTGAAAGAATCATGTTTTTTTAATTTAAAAAACAAAAATAAATAAAAACAGCCTGAGCTCCTTCCGCACCAGTGATGGCGATAGTGTGTCCCGAGCCGCACGCAAGCGCAATAACATCTCGTCCCAGCAGCGCCTCCACGATTCTTGGTGTGAATTCGTCGTGGTCGTCTCCATGGCCCAGTTTGCCGTTCTTTCCCTCTCCAAACGTGTACACGTCCGACGCGTCCTCGCGGACCATCAATTTCGTCGTGCCCCTATCCACCACGACCCGTACTCGATCCAGTCCCGCGGCTTCGTCCACGCTGTTTAGGGTCTGTTGCAAAAAAAAGGGGGGAAGGTTAGACAAAGATTAAACCGACCTGCCATTGCTTTGATTTGTTCGATGGTTTCCTGCGTGACTTCGTTCTTGATCAGAGACAACAGTCCCGTCGTCCACAGTTCAAACTCGGCGCGGTCCTGTGGCGCAAGATAGGTCAATAAACAACTTTGGGCGTATGGGGTGGGGATTACCTTGCACACGACGTCGAGAGTGCGTCCATCCGAGCCGTACAACAGAGAAAACGACAGGTCAAAGTGCTCTGGGATGGGGTTCTGCTGGAACACCTTTGTCTGCTGTCCCTTGAGCAGTTCCTTGATCGCCTTGATCGGCACTGTGAAGGAAACACTAAAACAAACGAAACAAAAATAAACAAACACAGGAAATAATACCGGTCGCGTCGGCCTTCTTGGGCGATTCCCATCGGATTGTCTGAAGGTCGGGCGAGAGCTCAAAGTGGCGAAAGTGGGGCTTGCCCTGGGGATTGCACACGCTGTGTCAAGAGCAAGTTGCAGTCGGTCAAACTTACAGAGCGGCCAGCCTTGAGAAGCGTCGCCCCACGAACCAACTCGATCAGGCGGCTCTGTGAATCCATCACAACTAGGAGAGCGTCGGTTAGTAACCTCGCCAAATCTTAGTCGACTGAATCTTAGTCGACTGCGCCAGTGATGACCTGAAGAGAAAGAAAGAAGAAAGAAATCGGATTAAAAAATATGTGCACTCCCTGGGCCTTAGCTGCCTTTTTGGAAAAGTGAGCTGCCCTGATGTCACTGTTGGCCGTGTGCACTTGCGGCGACGCGACGCACACGCAGCAGCGCCTGCTGGCGTGCACGCACTGCGGCGAGCTGCGTTGCCCAAGGTACTGTGTGTCTGTATGTGCGTGTGGTGTGACGACTGTGTATGCTGTTGCAGGTGCGTGCAGGACGAGATCGTGTCCTATTATTGCCCAAACTGCTTGCAGGACGTGCCCTCTGCGACGATCAAGCTGGGTCGCAACAAGTAATCGGCGATGGAGTAGGTGCATCGTTTTTTCTGATGCTTGTCCGGCCCCCCTATTGCAGGTGCATGAACCAGTGCTTCCGATGCCCTGTGTGCGCGTGCATTGCCAGTGTAGTCACCGCGGGCGACGAGAAGGCGCACTATCTCGCGTGCCCCGTTTGCCGCTGGACATCGCAGGCGAGTGGTCTGGTTCAGGCGACCACGGTGTTTTCTGGTACGCAAACGATACACAAACCCACCCAACAACAACAACAACAACAACAAACATTTGACCCTTCAAATAGACGCCGTTCGAAAGCTGGAAGTGCCCACCGAGGCGCAGACAGTGTTTGAACACCTCCAGGGAAAGCTGATTGAAATGACAAGGCTGGCTACTGAACAGGCGCCCATCGGAACAGCCAAGAAGGCTGCACGTGCTGCGCCTGTATCGTCGGTTCGCCGTTCGAAACTGACTGCGAGCCAAATAAAAAAGCTGGGTGTCACGCCTTCTGAAGGCGACAACACCGACAGCGCCGAAACAAGCATGGTGCAGGAGCCTGCTGCCCTGGTCGTAAGCCCACCTACTGTACCCGAGCCGGAAGTGGATGCGGTTTCGCTTGCCCTCTTGGAGGCTTCTGTTGACGGTTTGTTTGAGCGATTTGATGACTTTCTAAATGCGACAACACCCACCAAAGATCTCGCAACGTCAAAGCAGCGTCTCCGATGGACAGGAGGACAAGCACCACTACAGAAAGATCTGATCCCGGAACGTGTGTCCCTCATGACGAAGAAGTCTCGTCGTTGCCGTGTGTGCACTTACAACCTGATCAAGCCAGAAGCCAAAGCCCAAGTGGTGAAATTCTCGATTCATCTTTGCGCAGTGTACGGCACTACCTCTCATATTCGAAAACGGAAATTTAATACGTGTTTTTTTTTTAAACATGAAAAAAAAAAAAGGTTCTTTGTGCCAAACGTGACAATCAGCAAGATTTCCACGAAAGAGTCCGAGAGCACGGTTCAACTGAGAGCAATCAACCCCCTCGAAATGGACGTCCTTATCAAAGTGACATCGGCAGAGGTATACTGTTCTGTCGTCCAAAATAGTTTATTTATCTGTTTATTCGTTTTTGAGCAGTCAAAGGCCAAACTGCCACTGCAAGAGATCCTGATTGGGGCGTACAACGAGATGGGCGAGTACGACGACGACGACAGCGAGGAGGCCGCTAAGCAACTCGTACCGGGTGTGCTCGAAAAGAAGGCCAACCATGCGATCTTTGAAATCTCAGTCCCTTCAAAGGCCAGCACGCGGTTGTCTTTTGCGATTACATACAAGGGCAAGCCCTTGTCGGATCAAAAGCTCGTCGGGTCTATGGATTTGATACTTGTCTTGTGAAAGGGTCTTAATATTAGAATGCTTTGTTTCCTCCAGAAAAGAATATTGAAACATGGGGAGAAATACAAGCACGGCAAGAAGAGCAATAGGTTTCAAATTATCACTGGACAATAGATGGAACTTCAGGACTGAAAACGCAAACGAAAAAAAATTTTTCTTCTTTTTTTTTTTTTCGAGCTTAGCTGCCACCAACATTGACAGCAACACCGTTGCGCGATTGGAGCCAGGCGTCACGGAGTTCCTCGTAGACCTTCTTCATCTATTAAGACGTATGGTGGGCAAGGAATTTAGCGATTTCTTTGGCGTCCAAAGCAGGCAAGACATACACCCCAGGTCGAAATCACGAGCTTCTCCTCCTTTTCCTCAGCGGCGTAGATAATCTATCGCGGCAGATCTCGATAAATACAAAAACTGGATTGAAAAAAAAAAAAAGAAGGAACATACGACAGTTCCACGGCAGCACAACAGTTGGAAGCACGAACGCTCAAACTGAATGTCCGTGACGCGGCGCATGTCCATCACGTCCTCCTTGGACTTGCAGCAGCCAGTGGCGGTCTTGATGCTCTTGTTGCTGACGGTGAAGAAGTTCTGCGAGCAGCAGCACCAGCTGAAGAGGCCGTGGGGCCAGGTTGTGCCGTCCCAGATGATCTGCCGTAGGAACAAGTCAGTGCAAGTCCCTTGACCCTCCCCACGCGCTACCTTTTCACCCGGGAGGAGTCCTTTGGGGTCGGCCGACATATCTTTCACTTAAAGTCTATAAACCAAAAAAGCAAAGGGTAATGAGACCTGCGACTATAAATAAAGAACACCACGTTCTATTTTGATTTGGTGTCCAGCACAGATTTATTCAACGAGTGTGCCGATAGCACAGATCTACTTTGAAAGCACAGACACAAGACAAAAGAAAGACTCGAATGCCCCCCCGCCAGGAAGGCTGCCCACGTTGCGTTGCCCACACACAGTTGAGGGGCTCAGGTTCCACGGAACCTCCCCGAGACGGTATGGGTGCGATACATCTGCGGCCACATCTGGCAAAAAACGGTTACTTTCTTTTCTTGCACACTCAAGTCGGAAATGTCGTCTGCTGCGTCACACCAGTCTCTCCTGCGCCCTCCCACCAAGGTCCGCAACGACCTCAAGATGACCAACACCGGTGCCGTGCCTGTGGTTCACGTCGATGTGGACAAGGAAAACGCGAGCGTGCTGAGCACGTCCGACTTTGTCGTTGTTGCTCCAAATGCAAACGTTCCCAAGAAAACAGTCATTCCTGCTGCCAAGACCCCCGTTGGTACGGCACTGCACTTCTAGCAAACATGTCGTTAATTTTTACCAACTTATGTAACAGCAAAAGCAGCCGCTGTTGTCCGTAGACCGGCGACTTCCGCTGTCACACCAAAGCCGTTGGCCAAGGTCCCAGCCAAGGCGACGACAGTACCAGCCAAGCCTGCTGCAACCTCGGCCACAAAGCGACCAGTAGCTGCCGTCAGTGCCCCCACTTCTGGACCTGCCAAGAAGCGCCCGGCCTGGGACATCAAAGGACGTCTCCAGGAAATGGAGGAGGCCCACATGCAGTTGATCGAGCGCCTGGGTTCGTCGGACATGGACGTGAACCAAATGATGGCCAAACTGCAAGAGAGCCACGATCGCGGTAGATAAATAAAATAAAAAAAACCAGCAAATAAAAACGAGGAAAATCTAATTCTGTTTGTGTAGTCATGCAGTTGGAGCAGTTCCAGCAACAACTCAGTCAAAACGTCATTGTGAAGGAGACCGAGTACACACACATCTCAAAGGACTATGAACACCTCCAACAGCAACTGCAGTCGCAGGCCCTTCAGCATAGCGACGAGCTTGCCCGAGTTCAGCGAACCATGCAGTTCGACCTCGACAACACCAAGCGAACTCTGGAGGCGATTGAGCGTACCAAGGCCTCTGTTGAGAACGAATTGCGCATTGCTCTGCAGGAAAACATGAACCTAAAGGTATGGACTTGCAAAATAAAAATAAAAAAGTTTCTTTTATATAAAGTGTACGCCCATCAGGCTCAAATATCGCAGCAGTCGGGATTGCTCATCAGTGCGGAGAGTGAAGGCCGAGCCCTGCGCCTTCAAATCCAGACTCTCGAAGAGTCGAACCGGTCCAAGGCTATCGAGATCGATCTGGTACTCTTCGTCTCTGCTTATGAATTGGAGAAAACATGCTTACGGTTTTGTTGCAGCAAAAAAACAACCTGAGCGAGGCCAACGCCATGATCCAAGAGCTTGAAAACAAGCTGCGAGCAGACGAAGCGATCCGTCGCAAGCTCCACAACACGATCCTCGAGCTGAAGGGTAACATTCGCGTGTTTTGTCGTGTGCGCCCTGCGTTGGGGAACGAAAACGCCGACGGTTCTGCCCTCTCGCATCTGTCATTCGCCAATAACGATGGCATTGAAGTTATCAGCAAGTCTGTAAGCGCGACTTGTTTCCTTCTTTTTTTTTTTTTTTTTTACTCAACTAGTACGACATGAAGGAATCTGCATCGGGGAAGGATTTGTCCAAGACCCTCCCGTTCACGTTTGACCGCGTGTTTGGCCCAGAGACAAGCCAGGCCGACGTCTTTGACGAGATCTCGCAACTCGTCCAGTCCGCCCTCGACGGTTATCGCGTGTGCATCTTTGCGTACGGCCAGACTGGAAGTGGAAAGACCTTTACGATGGAGGGTCCTCCAAAGGTAAGAACATACAAAACTTTTTTTTTTAAAAGAAAAAAAAATTCATTTACATCACTTAGGGTCTTGACAATGACCAAACCCGTGGCATGATTCCCCGCGCCGTGTACCAGATCTTTGAGCAGACGCAAAAGCTCAAAGAGAAAGGATGGCAGTACAAGATGGAAGTCAACTACGTGGAGATCTACAACGAGACGATCCGCGATCTGCTTGGCAGTGGCAGCGACGATGACAAGAAGCACGAAATCAAACATAACGATAAGACAGGCACGACCACCGTCTCGGACGTCCGTGTTGGTAAGTATTCTTTCTTTAAATAAAAATTAATGGTTTTTCATTCTAGTCGACGTCACTTCGGCCAACCAGATCTTCTCGCTGCTACAAAAGGCGTCGGAGAACCGGTCGGTCGGCCGTACTCAGATGAATGAGCGTTCCTCCCGCAGCCATAGCGTTTTCTCGCTTCGTCTGGTTGGCAACAACAGCCTGACCGAGGAAAAATGCGATGGCGTGCTCAACTTGATTGATCTCGCAGGCTCCGAGCGCATCAACCAGTCTGGTGCCACAGGCGATCGCCTTAAGGAGACGCAGGCCATCAACAAGTCGTTGTCGAGCCTAGCAGACGTGATCATGGCCCTGGGTAAGAGTTTTTTTTATTTTATTTATCTTTTTAAAATAATTACGTGTTTACTTTTAGCCAACAAGGGCAGCCATATTCCCTACCGCAACTCAAAGCTTACTTATCTTTTGCAAAACTCTCTCGGTAAGATTTTTTTTTTTCTTCCTGCAAAGAATTTTCTTTTAACAAGGAATCACATTATGCAGGGGGCAACTGCAAGACGCTCATGTTTGTGAACGTCTCCCCTCTGCCATCCAACGCTCAGGAGACCATCTCTTCACTTCGGTTTGCTGCCCAGGTGAATGCGTGCGATATCGGGACGGCTCGTCGTGTCGTCACCAAGTGAAGTGCTATTTTTTTTTTTTTCCTTCTGTTTTTGGTCAATGCAAAAATGCAAAAAAATAATGCGGAAATAATTTTTTTCCCTTTCACGACAAGTTTATCAGCCCGGCATGCTCAAACTCACGGAAGGCAGGACGACGAAAATCGAGGTGACTTCTGGCGGAAAGAAGGCACTGCACTGATTTCTGCGTGTATAATTTTCGCATTGGCCGGTAACAAAGAAAAACATGGGCCAACAGACAGCAACAGAGCAAAAAGGCAGGGAAATAAATTTAAATAGGGTCCTAATAATTTAAATAATCTCGAGCTTTTCGGCTCTTGCTTAAAAGAGGTTCACGGACGCCTTGATCCGTTGCTGCTTCCACTGCGGCATCTCGTAGAACTGCTGCGGCTGCATCTTGAAGACGTGGATAAATTCGTGTTGGGCGAGGTACCGCTCGCGCTGAAGCGGATTGATGAACTCGGGCCACCGATTGAGCTTGAGCGCGAGTAGTTCGTATGGGATCGTGCCGTCGCTGTTGGGACCTACGCCCTCGGGCCACTGGACCTCACGCACTTGGCCCTTTTTCAATCGCAGTCGGTCCGCCAAGACTTGGTTGTGCGATCGCATGAGACGATCAAAGGCATCCGCACCCAGGGCACTCTCGAGCAGCTCATCGCCCAGGAGGTCTCTCAGGCCGACAAATGACGCGTTGATGAACTGGACGCACCGGTCCGTCAGTGGCGGGCTGTTGAGCACCCTTGCAAGCTGTCGGTCACCGCGATGACGTGTACGTTTTATTCACCTTCGTTTGAACGAAAAAGAAAAAGAACACACCTCGTAGACAAGGAGGACATTGGCAATGGACAAGGCGCAGTCAAGGAAGACTTGGACGGTCGTGTCAACGCATTCGATGGGCAAGACGACAATGTCGTTGATCGTTATCTGTTGTGGTCATGATGGTCAGGAGTTACGTTTCTCACTTTGTTTACCTTGCCCTTTCCGAGCAGTGCAGGGAACTGCCGCGCGGCAATCTTGCCGAGGTGCATTGGCCGACGCTTGAAGTTTATGGTTGTCATGGAGAGGTTTTGAAGGAGGGAAAGACTTGAAACAAAAAAAGGTCAAAAAGAATAATGACACGCTTGGTGGTTTGGCCACTCACACCACGTACACACACGCACACGCACACACACACGCGCGCACACACGCACACACACGCACACATGCACGCACACACACAGAGAGCTTTGGCTTGCATCGCCTTTCTCAAAGTTCAGAAAACTTCAAGAATACGACTTCAAGAATACGGCTCTATGTTTAACAAAAGATAAAGGAGATCGCCCCCCTCAAGCCACGTTGATTAACGTGAGCCCCGTTGAGGAGGACACAATCCGAATGCGACGACGGCAAAATAAAAATAAAAATAAAATCATGAAAAAAATTAGTGGAAAAAAAACGTCATTTGGAGACCACCTCAACGGGGCTCAACCGGACAGGGCGATGGGTGCTGGCCAAGGCAAACACGTCGCGGCAGAGAACGTGTGCTTCATGGAGGATGAAAGCGCTTGCAAGACATGTGCCGAGCCCTGCGAGGAGCATGCACAGTTTCCGTCGTACCTTTCGTCCAGGATAACAAGCGAGAACCAGGAGGTACGTCGTATAAATTAGCGACAGAGATGGGCTAAACCTCCTCCTCCTCCTTTGTGCACCCTAGGGCTCGTTTGGCAAGCCGTACGGCAAGCATCTTATCATCTGCAGCAACACCAACGACTGGGTGTCAAAGATCCTCGAAGAGCCGCACTCGTTTGCACACGCACTCAACCACGAGGTCAACGAGGTCGTTGCCGCCAAGCTTCCCTGGCGAGTATGATGACCGCATGTGCCCAACCAATCCATCGTCTAATCCTCCGCCATATGCCAACCAAAAAAAAAAAAAAAGGTGGTCATTACTGCGTCGGATGAGCCCTCCAAGCCCGTGCAGCTCGCCGAGGGCGCACAAAAGGACTTGACCGAGGACTTCTTTGATGTGTACGTGTTCCCAGACATGCTGAGGATTCGCTCGGTCTCTGTCAGCCGGTGCGCCGAGGTCGCCCAGTTCCTGCTCGGCCAGGCCCCGCGCGAGCTCATCGTCGAGCCGGTCGAGTTCAAGTACTATGTCGCCGTTTGCTCACACGGCAAGCGCGACAAGCGATGCGGCGTGTCCGGGCCAATGATCATCGACGAGTTCCACAACCAGTTTGAAAAATTCAATCTCCTTGACCAGGTCAAGGTCGCCGGCTCCAGTCACATCGGCGGCCACAAGTTTGCCGGTAGGGCGATTTTTTTAAATTTAAAAAAAATATTTTTTTTTTTGAAGTACTGATAGTTTTTACAAGGAACTTGCATTATCTATCCCGAGGCAGATTGGTTTGGCAAGCTCGTCCCCTGTGATGTACAAAATGTCGTTGAGCAGGTACTCTCTTTATTGTCCTGACATGAAATTGAAAAATTCTCTCTAGTATTGCCAGTATGGTAAGGTCATTAGAAGCAAGTGGAGGGGCCGCCCCCCAGTCGTCGCTGGGTTTGGCAGCCCTCCACCGGCGCAGCCACCAGCGGCAGTCGATAATTCTTCATCTGCATCAGTCGGGGCATTGGCATCGACATTGGCGGAAGCAAATCTATCATAGTAACATCGAGTGCGCACACACGAGTGCACACAGAGAGTGCACACACAGATGCAAAAAACCAATGTAAAAAACAAGCGTCGCAGTTCGATCAATGACGTCAGCAACACCGTGGGAAAGACCCACGTCATCATTTCCCCCCTCAAACATTAGTTACACAGCTTCAGTACTTTTTCTGCAGGAAGGGGTCACAAGGCCAAAAAATATTGTATCAGCCGACCTCACTTTTCTTTTTTCTCCTCCACCACCAGAAAATGAAGGTTGCCGTCATCCTGGCTGCTGCCCTCTTCGTGGCGTCGGCTCTTGCCGCCCCCGTCCGCCGTCTCCCCATCTTCAAGAACGGCGACCTCATTGCCAACAAGTAAGTTATTTTTCTCTCGTCTTTGTTTGTTTGGGAAAGGAAAGAGGGAAAAGAAAAGAAACCCTAGTTACCGCCGCTTTCGTCCCTCCTCTTTCCTTTTTCTCTTTTCTCTGTCTCTCCTTCTGTATGCTCTCGTCTTTTTTTTTTTTCCTTCTTTGTCTTGCTCGCTGTTTAAAAAAGGAGGGAGGGATTGACACTCGGAAATCTATCACGAGGTGCAAACAAAGACTTGTCTTATCTCCTTTAAATCGCTGCCAACCGTTCAAAGGTTTTCGATGATTCTACGCTTTTTTCCCTCTGCTGCTCTTTTCTCGTTCTCGTTCTCGTTCTCACAGAGAGGAGGACTTTTTTTTTCCTTCCCAGTCGGCCTATCTATGTTTCGCCTTTTTTATTTTACCCCTCCCAAGAATTTCTAATTCTTTTTTTTTTTTTTTGTCCAGCTACAACCTCCTCTTCCGCGAGGACATCTCGCTCGAGCGTGCCAAGGCCTTCGCCGAGTCGATTGGCGCCGTCAAGTTTGTCAACCTCAAGAAGTCGTTCAAGTTCGCCACCATCGTCGCCAAGGAGAGCGTCATCCTCCGCCTTGCCGAGCGCACCGACATTTTCGAGGCCATCGAGCAGGACCAGGTCATCACCATCGACTACAAGAAGAGCAACCAGACCACCAACGGCCGCCAGACTGGCGCCACCTGGGGCCTTGACCGCGTTGACCAGCGCAACCTCCCCCTTGACGGCATCTACAACTACCCCGACCAGGCCGGCTCTGGTGTCACCGTCTACGTGATTGACACCGGCATCCTGTCCACCCACAACGACGTACGTGCTGGGATTTATTTTTTTTTTATTTTAAAAAAAAACTTTGTTTCTAATTTAATAATTTCCTTACAGTTTGGTGGCCGTGCCACTCTTGGCCCCAACTTCCACGACAGCGCTGCCGACTCGACCGACGACAACGGCCACGGCACCCACTGCGCCGGCACTATTGGTGGAACCACCTACGGTCTTGCCAAGCAGGTCTCGCTCATCGGCATCAAGGTCCTTGGCCGTCTCGGCTCGGGCTCGCTCTCCAACGTTGCCGCCGGTGTCAGCTGGGCTGCTGAGGACAACAACAGCGGCAAGGGTCTTGCCTCGATGTCCCTCGGTGGCTCTGTCTCGACCGTCCTCGACCGCGCTGTCGAGGCTGCCATTGCCGATGGCCTCGCCGTCATTGCCGCCTCGGGCAACAGCGACGCCGATGGCTGCGACTTCTCGCCCGCCCACGTCGCCTCGATCTCGGTCAACGCCGCCGACGACAACGATGACCGCGCCTCGTTCTCCAACTTTGGCTCGTGCACTGACATCTTCGCCCCCGGAGTCGACATCACCTCGACCTGGATCGGCTCCAACTCGGCCACCAACACCATCTCGGGTACCTCGATGGCCTGCCCCCACGTTGCCGGTGCCGCCGCCCTCCTCCTCGGCTCGGGCTCGTACACCCCCACCACCCTCGCCGCTGCCGTCCTCAGCAACGCTACCCCCAACGTTGTCGGTGACGTCCAGGGCTCGCCCAACCGCCTCCTCTACTCGCCCTACTAAAGCGGTCGTTTTTTCCCTCAGACTTTTTTTTTGTTCATGTCGAAGCGAAGAAAAAGTTATTTTGAGACTTTTTTTCTTTTGAAGGAAAATTCGAAAAAAGTATGCCGGCAGACGCCAAGGTCATCCAAGCAGACTGGGAGAACCGCGAGCAGGTCGACCAGTTCACCCAGGGTATCCAGAAGATTGCCGAGTTCCTCAACCGCTTCGGTACGCTAAAAGCATACATACATAGTATTATGTATGAGAAAGAGCTCAGGGTTGGGGGCTTGGTAGGGGATTGAGGATTGCGGTTGGTTGTTGCTGTATTTGTTGTTGGCGCTTCAGGTGTGCATGCTTCGCTCTTTGGCGCTGCGTGTACCGCGACCGGTGTAGGGTGGTGGGAGTTGGGTATGGGCTGGTGCCTGCCGCGAGTAGCGAGGGGCTGTGATGATTACTGTTGTCCTCTTCCTCCTCCCTCTGTCTAGCTTGTGTGTTCTCTCAGTAGTTGTATGGGTTGTGTCTCTGTGTTGTGTCTTGTGTTTATCTGTCTGTCGTGGCGCGCTTTGCTCTTCGATAGTGTTGCGTCTGCACATCCAAATAAACTATTGTTTTGTTGACATGCCCTCTCTTATAGATATGCACGTCCGATACCAGCTCTCTGTCGTCGACGACAAGCTCAACCTACTGGAACGGAAAGTGTCCTTGATTGAGGCTCAGGTGCGAAAAAAATTTTTAATTGTACCACAGCATATCTTCTAACAAACGATCCCGTCTTTTTCTCCCCCACAGCTTAAGACCGTGCCATGATCGCGATGCCACTTCTTCCTATCCATGCAGCTCAAATGCGTCAACATCGTCCCTGTCTTTCGTTTTTGTTGGCCCTTGTACAGTAACGTGTTTTAATATTTTCTTTTTCTATCACCACCAAGTGTTCATCCGAGCAACCGTATGCTCTCGTATGCACATCTGCGCGTGCTGATTTGCGTTCACTTCGTTGCCCAATCCCCAGCCTGTGTGGCGCTTTGCTCACCCAGTTAAGTCTCCGTCGGAGATGGTATTTCGATTTTTCACGCCGACTCGACTCACCACGAGCAATCAAAGCTCACCTTTGGGCTGTCGCGTTTGTGCGCTCTTGCTTTCCTATTGTCGATTGTCAACGGCAGTCGAGTTACGCAGGTCCCTGCCACTGGAGCCTGTCATCTGGGCCGAGATAACAATTTTATTTTTATTCTTCGATTTTCACACTGCTAGCCCAACGTGACTGCATTACGTTTCTCTTCCACTTTTGGTCCCGAGTAACCCCAACTCGGACCGCCCGGAACATCCCCTATTTCTCACGCGCTCACTCGGACTAGCAAGCAGGGCAGCGGGACCATGAGCGCTTCGACCAAGGCGGCTCCGCCGCCGACAACGTTCATCGTCACACCAGGTGCCCCGCTGACAACCTCCTCGTCCAAGACCACGACGGCAGTCGCCGCAGTCGATTTGGCTGCGTTCGCCTCCTCCTCATCGCCCACCCCTCGTGCTGCCAAGAAGCAGGTAAAGGCCAAAGCGGCATTTCGGGGTGAAGAGAAGGCGGCATGGTGTCTTTTTTCTTTTTGGGCATGTGAATGCGCATGTTCTCACGTTGGTTCGTCGTTGTTTTGACTGTTTAGAAGCACTCGTCGTCGTCGCCTCACCAGCAGGCACCCGCACCCGCACCGGCACCGGCACAACCTGCCGCGGCGTCTGTCCCCTGGTACCCGTACACGGCGCCCTCAATGACCAGTCCGTTTCAACCTGCGCCATTTGGTATGATGTTTTCACATGCAAGCTGCATTTTTCTTTTTCTTTTTCTTTTTTTCTCTCTGTTCGACTGAAATAGTTGCGCCGGCCATAAACAGGCTATCCCGTGTCCATGACGATGGCAGACCAGCAGCAGATTCACCATCACCAGCAGCAGTACATGGCAGCAATAGCAGCAGCAGTAGCAGCGGGCGCAGCATCGGCAAACGCGGCCACAACGGCCACCGCAATGCCAATCGGAATGCAAATGCCACCGACATTACCACCGCAGCACCTCCCGCACCCACAGTATTCGATTCCCGTCATGCCTCTCCCGCCGCCGCCGCCACCACCATCAACTGCCATCGCACCCGTGCCCGCCACCACCTCCTCGTCTACTACTGCAAGGATCGCAATCAAGAAGGAACAACCAGGATCAACTACTCCCCCGAGCAGTAGCATCAGCAACGCAAAGCTGTCGAGCGAATTGCTGCTCAAGACCCGCCGGGAGAATCACCGTGCGGTACTGGTCCCCACCCATATGAGAACAGTTTTTTTAATACATGATTTTTTGTTTCATCAGGTCGAGCGGAGGCGCAGAGACCACATCAACGTCGGCATCGAGGAACTCGCTCGTGTCGTGCCCGGATGCCAGCGCAGCAAGGGAAAAATCCTCCATCGGGTACGCTCTCTTTCAACTCTTTAGATCTTATTTTAATTTTTTTTCGACAGACAAATGAGTATATCCGCCAGCTCCTCATGGTCGACCACAAGCGATCGCGGCACGAACTCCGCATGCAGTTTCTCCACAATGCCGTCGTCAACCATCTCCGTGTATTGATTGTTCAGCTCATGAACACCCGCGCCAAGGCCGAAGGTATGCCCACTTTTTTTTTTTTTCCCCCTTTATAATGTATATTTTGATTGTCAAAAAAAGGACGATCGACGCCGACCGACAGTGATGTTAATGCTTTCTGTGCATTCCATCCACCAACATTCCCTCCCGAGCTAGACGAGGCCAACGACGAGGCCACTCTGCCGGCGATCGTGGACCAGTCCCTCATCTCCAAGTCGGGGTTCCGTCGCTCTGGCTTTGGTGGATCCATGACATCCCCTGCGGACGACGACGACGATTCTGACGGCGACGATGACGATGACGACGCAGAAGGCGCCGGGAGCATCGCAGGAGGAGGAGGGAGCGAGGAGAGTGCCGTCGAGGAATCCGGCAATCAGCCTATACCCCCAAGCAATAGCAAGAAGCAGCAGCGATCAAAATCATCATCTCATTGAGGGCGTTTTAAATCAAACAACGTAACCATTCCATTTTTCAAAGTGCTTTTTTTTTTCTTCTGTCTTTTTATGATGCAAACAAACAAACTTCTGAGGGGTGGGGTGGGAAAATACTTTATTCACGCTTAGTGCTGGTCCGTCTCAAAGACAGAGATGATCGAGTCGGTCGAACCTGCTGCCAGGAGCATCTTGTGTGGGTGGAACGCCATGGCAGAGATTGGCCCGATGCGTTGACCCAAAAAGCCGTCGTGGTAACGGATGGTCGAAAGGGGGTTGCCCTCCATGTTGAACACCTTGACGTACTGATTGTGCGAGCCGCTGGCGATAACGGGGGCGTGGTTGTGAACGGCCATGGCGCTCATGCCAGTCGAGTGCGCCTCGATCGTCTTGGTCGAGTGCGAATGGCGCAAGTCCCATATCCTCACGTCGCCGTTGACGCTGCCCGTGACCAGCTGCCCATCGCCGAGCTTGTGCAGCGACGCATTCACGATCCAGCCGCGGTGCTCTGTCAGGGTCCTTACAAGACTGCAAAGAGAGGGAGTCAATCTTGTGGTCAACTACCAAACAAAAAAGGTTACCAGTCGCGCGAGGATTCACGTCGGTCGTAGATGCGAACAGCGCCATCACCACAACCGGCCACAATCACATCGCCACGGACCTTGTCGCTCGTGAGAACGGTCACGCAGATATCGGAAAAGGTGGGGATGTCCTATTTTTTTTTAAATTTTTTTTTTTATTATATTGGGGTTGAAAAACTTTTCTAAACGTTTTCTCTTTCTTACCTGAACACACATCTCGCGCTCAAGGTCCCAGACACGGAGGACTCGGACATCGCCCGAGACGATGAGATTGCCCTTGCGCTGTTGCCACTCGGTGACCAGACCAGATCCTCGTGCGCTCAAGGGCAGGTCGTTGAGCGCTCGCCAAGACGAGATGAGCTCGGTTGCGTTCTCGTTGTCATAGTTGCGCCAGAATCGCACGATGCCGTCGTCCGAGCCCGTCATGAGCAGCGCGTTCTGCTCCTCGTTGATGAAGCTGGACAGGGACAGGGACACGGACACGGACACGGACACAATAAATAAGTTCGCAAATTTCTCTTGTCTGTAGCGTACCGCAAGGACGTGAGGCGAGCATTGGTCGACGCCGACTGGATCGTGAACGAGTTCTTCTTTGTGCCCGAGTTGAGATCCCAGACACTGATGCCGTCGCGCGCATCGCCCACAACGAGGAACGGCTCATAAGGGTGGAACTGAAGGAGCGAGATGTAGTCGGACTCGTTGTCGAGGATGTGCACTTGCTCATCGAGCTTGCGGTATGGAGCAATGTTTTGCACAGGGCGTGCATCGTGGATCACGCGGAGAGCCCTCATGTTGCGCCATTCTCGCTCGATCGCACCTTCGCTCCCCGGCAGTTTAGACAAGGTAGCCCTAGACGGCGGCAGGGCAAACTGCTCTGAGCACCAGTCGTAGTAGGACGACGACAGAGGCAGGATGGACGCGTGCTGGCCAGAGGACGCGCCAAGGGCAGGTGAACCGACGCGTGGGCTGTTTGCGGCGCCTCCCTAGGTGCAAGTCGCTTTAAATAAAGCCAATCATAGATGGATAGATACCCTTGGAGACGCTGCGACCGGTACGGCATTGAGACTTGACGAGCTCGCGCTGTGGCCAAGCGTCGAGCCTCCGCCAAAGCGGAATGCCGAGCTGGTCCGCTTCATGGTCTGCGCGCTGTCTTTGCGTTGGCTGTTCGATCGGGACAGGGTCGAAGCGGGAACGATGGACGCAAAGATAACGTCGACCACGGCCTGGGCAGCCTCGGCGACATCGGCATGCGGGTCCACCGACAGGTTGAGGACGACCTTCCAGATGCACTGGTACACCGAGAGATGGCTGGCAAGGCCAACAGGGACGGGCTGTGAGGCGATAGGCGTAGTAGGGAAGACGCCCGCATGATGGCCAACAACATCGATCGTGTTATTCCGCTTCATCTGCGCCGGTGACTGCAAGTGATCCTGGCTGGCAGAGGACGTGATACCACCACCGCTGGCAGAGCCGGGGGTAGCCACTCCCGCTGATGCGGGGCCAGAGGGTGTCCCCGCGCTCGCCGATCGTTTGAGGTCCTCGTCCAGTAGTTGGCTTGCGGTGTAGCGGTACTCGGGCTCATACTGGTGCACAATGGCAGACAAGGCCACGACGAGCTCACGTCGCACCAACGGAGATGCATCCGACGCCATTTGCACGAGCGAGATCCCGATGTTGCTCTCAAAGTTGGTGACGCTGTCCTTCTTCTCCATGTCGCCAACAAATCGACCGAGGGCGTACACTGCCGCGGCACGGACAAGGGGCGATGGGTCTGCAAACAGCTCGATCAGGTGCTCGTGAGCCCGCTCTCTGGAGGCGACAGTATATTTCAGGTTGTTTGCTGGGTTGAAAAAAAAAAGTATACCTGATCGCTGCAGCTTTCGCCTCGCCGTAGCCTGCCCAAAGCTCGCCCATGAGCAGGCACAGCCACTGGCGCAGTTGTGGATTGTAATCGCTGAGTTGGGCCAGGCAGTGCGCAATGATGCTTGCTTTGAAGCACATCTAACAAGAGCGAAAAACAGGGACTTTACTCAAGGCGCTCTTTTAAACAGTTTTTTTTTAATTACTGTCTGGCCATTCCGGTGGTCACGACAGATCATGGCAAGGACAAAGGCGGCCATCATACGCTCGGACGACGGCACAGACGGATTCCACAGGACCATCACAAAGTACTTGTAGCCGCTGTCCTTGACGAGATCAACTTGGCACGTCCTAACAAGAAGAGTGAGTCAAATTCATGTTGGTTGGGGGGGGGGGGGGGGGGGGGGGGGGGGGGGGGGGGGGGGGGGGGGGGGGGGGGGGGGGGGGGGGGGGGGGGGGGGGGGGGGGGGGGGGGGG
>Ga0302233_10000551_pt1:5000-30355 | contig 30355 bp, 25 predicted proteins | sample II_Palsa_N3_1_FD_193516 | JGI IMG/M metagenome (GOLD analysis project Ga0302233, IMG submission 193516) | Peat permafrost microbial communities from Stordalen Mire near Abisko, Sweden - II_Palsa_N3_1 | ecosystem: Environmental > Terrestrial > Soil > Palsa > Peat permafrost | place... | reverse complement strand
ATGATCAGCAGGCCTCCGACGATCAGAATCCAACAGAGCATGGGCAGGATCACTTTCTTCTACCATGCTTCTGTCGATTCTCTGCCTGCTAATCGACGTGACTTTTTCAACACCCACGCCTGTTTACATCACCTAGGCCAAAATCAACCGCGGCTCGGTGCTTGACTCATGTGAGCCTTATAGCTCAGAAGTTCATTTCCCAGCCGATTACCTTAGAATCGGAGATATGCGTAAACGTCAAACAGGGTCGTAGGCTCCGCTGCCTGGCACCTAACTAAAGTCGAGTTCTGGAAGGACTGTTCACCGATGGCAACGCGGGAAAAGACTCCACTTTTAAGTGTGCTTCTTGCTGTCTGCTGCCTTCCTGTAGCGGTGGTCTCACAAACGATGCCCAACGGCGCCGCCATCGACGGTGAAGTGAGCAAGATCATGGCCCAGACTGGCGCCAAGGGCATAGCGGTTGCGGTCATCGATCACGGCAAGGTCGGGTATGTCCACGCCTACGGTATCCGCAACGCCACTGGAGATCCGCTGACCGCGGACACCGTCATGTACGGTGCGTCACTCACCAAGACGGTGTTTGCATATACGGTGATGCAACTAGTCGATCAGGGCAAACTCAATCTAGACACGCCGCTCAAGGACGATCTCGGCAAGCCGCTGCCGAGCTATGGCCCCGATCCGGTTTTTCCGGACAAGTACGGGCCCTATAAGGATCTAGCCGACGATCCACGCTGGGAAAAGATCACGCCGCGCATGTGCCTGACCCATTCGACCGGCTTCAGCAACTTCTGGTTCATCGAACCCGACCATAAGCTGCACATCCATTTCGAACCCGGCACGCGCTTCAGCTATTCGGGCGAAGGTTTCATCCTGCTGCAATTCGTCATCGAACACGGTCGCGAGGCTCAGGGGTTGGGGCTCGATGTCGGCGATCTGACCAAGGTCAATTTTGATCGGCTGGGCATGACCCGCACCAGCATGGTATGGCATGACGGTCTCAACGCCAATGTCGCCGATGGCTGGAACGATCAGGGCCAGCCGCAGGCACATGAGAAGCGCAGCAAGGTGCGTGTGGCGGGCTCAATGAATACCACGATCTCCGACCTGTCGAAGTTTGCCAACGCTCTGGTGCGGGGCGATGGCCTGAGTGCGGCCTCACGCGCCGAGATGACGAAGCCCGGCCTGCGCATCACCGTGGCTCATCAGTTCCCCCTTTTCCTCCCCGACCTGCCGGTGAGTGAGCAGCGCAAGGATTTGTACGCGGGTCTCGGGGTCGTCGTTTTCGATGGCCCGCAGGGGCATGGCTTCTACAAAGGTGGCCATGACGGCCAGACCGCCAACACTGTGGTCTGCATCGAGGCCGGTCAGCGTTGTGTTGTCGTCCTGTCGAACGATGTTCGCTCCGAGGCGGGTTTCGCCGATCTGGTCAGGTTCATTCTTGGCGACACCGGCGTGCCCTACGACTGGGAATATGGCGATCACGGCGGTAAGTCCTGAGTTCACGGTGAGTGGCAAAAGCTAGAAGCCAATAACTATCCAGTAAGCCATTCGTGCTTTCGCCCTCAAGTGGTGAGAAATCCCCATAACACTCAAACCCCTGGAACCGGCATCGACTACCTGCGCCAGCAATTACCCGGCCTCGCGCTCGCGGCAACGGCTACCGCGGCATCGGCGCAGGATTGCGTGCGCTCCGGAAGCGAGCTGCCCGGCAAGTCCTGAGCCTCACACCTTACCGTAAACTATCGCAAGAACCCGAGGGACCACCCCCATGCGATTCATCGACCGCGAAGAAGTAGCCCGGCGGCTGACCTACGAAGTGTGCATTCCCATCGTGAGGCAGGCCATGATTGCATTTTCGCGAGGCGAGACAAAACAACTTCTGCGCTCGATCATTCCTCTCTCCGAAGGCCGCCTATTCGGCATCATGCCCGGAGCCATGGGCGCGAACGCTGCCTTCGGCGCCAAGCTCATCAGCGTCTTTCACGGCAACTTCGCCCGCGGCATCCAGTCTCATCAAGGCCTCGTCATCCTGTTCGAGCCTGAAAGCGGCGCGCCCGTTTGCGTCCTCGATGCCGGCGAGATAACGGCCATCCGCACCGCCGCCGCCAGTGCCGTCGCCACCGACGCACTCGCTCGCCCGGATTCCCGCCGCCTGGCTCTTCTCGGCTACGGCGAACAGGCCGCCACCCACGCCCGCGCCATCGCCAAAGTCCGCGATCTTGAATCGATCGTGGTCTGGGGACGTTCGCCCGCTCGCGCCCAAAATTTTGCTGAGCGCATGCAGTCCGAGCTCGCCATCCCTGTCGCGGCCGCCGCAGACGTTCGCGCCGCAGTCGCCAACGCCGATATTATTTGCACTCTCACTTCGGCCACCACGCCCATTCTGCAAGGCGACTGGGTCCCACCCGGAACTCACCTCAACCTTGTCGGCTCCAGCTACGCCGGAGCTACCGAGGTCGACAATGCCCTAGTCGTCCGCGCGCGCTTCATTGCCGATAGCCGCGAAGGCGTTTTAAACCAGGGCGCGGAGTTTCTCCGCGCCAAAGCGGCCGGCCTGATCTCCGATGAACACATCGTCGCTGAGATTGGCCAGGTTTTGGCCGGCGATGTCCAGGGCCGCCAATCGCCCGAGGAGATCACGGTCTACAAGTCCCTGGGACATATCGTCCAGGATTTGGCGAGCGCTTGGGCGCTCTATTCACAACCCGAACCGGCATCGTGAAGCAACAATGCGGGAAGAAGCATGGCCGCAGAAAGATGAAAATCAAGCTCCCGTGACACCCGGCCGTTCGTGACGAATCCGATAAAGAAGATATCCCACCACCGCAATATTGATAACAAGTACCAAAATCTTAATCACACTCGGATGGCGGTAGATTTCGTAAATCTCCACCGGAACCAGCGAAGTGGTGATGATGACGCTAAACCACTCCGCCCAACGTTTGACCATCCAAAGCCCGATCCCCTCGGTTAGAAATAGCCCCGCATAAACAAAACTCACAATTCCCAAACTTCTTATCTTCCGCGGCGTCAGCGTTCCCGATTTTTGCAGTGCTCTATCGATAAGCCGGTTGCCAGGATCCAGTCCGAGCCTCGCCACCAAATGTTCCATCACGCTGGTTACATCCCTGTGGAGCAGATGCAGCGCCCCCAGCCCGACAGCGATTAACAGAGCCGCCTTGAGCAGCTTGAACACTGCAATCAACCGCACCAGCCTGTTATCGGCGGATTTCATGGAGGGATCAATATACAGTGAGGTTGCATCTACAGACGAGCGTTATTGTCGTCCTGAGCGGAGCCGCTTTTCAGGCGCAGCGAAGGATCTCAATCTCAACCGGCCCCATGCGTTAGCCAACCAACCCACGACACGTCGTAGTCGTCCCTTATGCCGGAACATCGGCCTTCATCAAACTCCGCACCCGCCGCACCTTCCCCACCACCAGCTTGATCTCGTCATAACTGATCTCCGGCGGCAAAATATCTTTCAAGGCCTTCAACCGATCCATCCCCACCTTCGCGCACGCCGCCTCGATCACCGACTGCTTCTCCTTGCTCACCCAGGCGGACTGAAACTCCACCTGCCCCGTCTCCACCAGATTAGCGACCGCACTGACAATAGTGGAAACCTGCCGCCCGCGAGTTTGCGCGATTTCATCCAGCGTGCGGCCCTCGCTCAATAGACGAAGCGTCTCATCGGCTGGCTTGGCCGCCCTTTCCGCCTCAGCGGCCCGCCTGCCCTGCCGGAATTTTCCCAGCGCATCCAGAATTTCCTGCCCGTAAAGTTCCGCCTTGCGCTCGCCAATCCCCGGAATCTCCAGCAGCTCCGCAAAATATTTCGGTTGCCGCCGGCAAATTTCTTCGAGAGATGAGTCATGCAGCACAATGTATGCGGGGACATTTTTCTCTTTCGCCATCACGCGCCGCCACTCGCGCAGATACTCCCGCAACTCCGCCGCCTCGGAACCGGCGGCCGGCGCGGCGAGCGGCTGCAACGGCAGGCGCTTTCTTCCAACCGCTCGAGCCGGCAGCGCTTCCGGTCTCAGCAGCCACTCCGCCGCGCTGCCGCACACATCGCAAGCGTCGCAGGTCTCCCACTTCGGAGTCTCTCCAAAATGTGTGCAAATCTGCCGGTGACGGCACTTCTTCGACTCCACAAACTCGCGAATAATCCGGTAGCGTTCCCACGCCCGATTCCGCTCCTCCGCGTCGATAATCTGATTGGCAAAAAATCCCAGCAGCCCCGCATCTTTTTTCTGCCACAGCAAAACGCAATCCGCGCTCAGGCCGTCGCGTCCCGCGCGCCCCGCCTCCTGGTAATACTGCTCAATCGATTTCGGCAGCGAAAGATGAATCACCGCCCGCACCGCCGCCTTGTTGATGCCCAATCCAAAAGCAATCGTTCCCACCAGCACGCGTACTTCGTCCGACATCCACCGCTCTTGATTTCGCCGCCGCTCTTCGGCACCCATCTTGCCGTGATATCCCACCGCCGCAATATCGCGATCTTGCAAAAAATCCACGGTCTCTTCCACGCGATTAATCGTGGGTGAATAAACAATCACGTTGCTGCCCGCGTAGCTCTGCAGCGCCTTCACCAGCATTTCCATCTGCTCCAGCCCGTCGCACTCGCGCACCAGATAACGCAGGTTGGACCGGTAAAAGCTGGCGATATATTTATCGGGATTGCGCAACTGCAACTGCGCCAGAATGTCGTGCCGCACATGCCGCGTGGCGCTCGCCGTAAATGCCGCAATCGGACGATCCGGAAATTTCCCGCGCAGCTTGTTCAACTGCCGGTACTCCGGACGAAACTCATGCCCCCACTCGGAGATACAATGCGCCTCATCGATCGCAAAAAAAGTCACCGGAACCTGCTGCATCCAGCCCATCGTATCGCCGCGCGCCACTCGCTCCGGAGACACATACAGCAGCCGGTAAGCCCCTTCCCGCGCCTTCGCCATCACCTTATTCTGCTCGGCTTCGTTCATGGTGCTGTTAAGCACCGCCGCCGGAATCCCCATCTGCGCCAGTTGCGTGGCCTGATCCTGCATCAGCGCGATCAGCGGAGAAATCACCACCGCCGTCCCTCCCGACACCACCGCCGGCAACTGATAGCACAGCGACTTGCCGCCCCCAGTCGGCATCACCACGCAAGTGTCGCGCCCGGCCAGCAGGCTGCGCACAATCCGCTCCTGTAGCGGACGAAACGTGCTGTACCCCCAGTACCGCTTCAGCGGCGTCAGCAAGTCGGTTTCTGCGCTCATAGAAAAACTATAGGCTTGGGCGAACATTAGGAGAAACTTAATCTCAGCTGCTTATTTGGAAGTCCTAAAAGAGGAACTACCCTGTGATCCCCGGTGTCCTCTGTGTTAAAGATTTTTCCACACCATACCTCACCTCCGGATACCTCCTAGCAAACGCCGCCCCAATCATCCCAATCACCAGAAAGCACAGCACGCTCCCCTCGGGACCCACCATCCCTCCCGTAAGCCATTTCGCCCCATGAAACGACGAACTCAGCAGATGCCCCGGAAACATCGTCCCGCTGTCCGGCACCGAATAAAAAAAAGTTTCTCCCCAATCCCACGCCGCATGGAATCCCACCGCAAACCACAAGCTGCCCGTGCGCCGCAGCGTCAGGCAAAAGAAGAAACCAATCACCACCACCGCCAGCAGCCCAGGCCACTGTTCGCCTTCATTCCTGATGTGGATCAAGCCAAACACGCAGGACAGTAACACCGCCGCCGGCCAGAACCCCATCGCCCGCGTCAAAGTAAATTGCGTGTACCCGCGCAACAAAAACTCTTCAAAGAATCCGACCAGCAAAAACATCGCCGCCCAGAACGCCGCAAATTTCACGATGCGCACTCCATGCATCGCCAGATGTCCCAGATCGAAAACCCGCAGCCCGTACATCAAAGCCATCAGCAACGTAATGCTGGCGAACCCCCACACCGCGCCAACCCAAAACAATTTTCCAAATGCCTGCGTTCCCGGAAGTCCGTACCCTCCCCAAACTCGCCGCTCCACTCTTGCCAACAATAAAGCCGGAATTACCGCCGCCAGAAATAACCCCAACTCCTCCAGTATCATCGACCACAATCCGCCGGCGCCCAACTCCAGCGCTCCCGCCCAGCGCAGCACAAAAAATTGCAGCGCGTAATACATGGCCACGTAAAATGCCACGCCCCATCCCGCCCTCAGCCCGTTCGGGTCAAAAAACACCGTCCGCACATACGAGCCCTGCACCGCAAACTCCGGCCCCGCATCCTCCCGCGAGACGACGCTCTCTTCCTGCTTCTCTTCGTGCACCTTAGTGTCCTTAGTGGTAAAAGCTCTTCGCTCATTTCCGCAAACAGCCCCGCTCATGGTAAAACACTCGGCTCACCCTTATGACGGGATTTTTCACGCGCCAACGCTTCGGCCGGCCTCAATTTCTCGCTGGAGCCTTGCTCCTTCTCTTTCTGGCGCAAGCCGTCTGGCTGGTCCATTCCGAGTTGATTCACTCCGAGTCACGCACCCCCGAATCGAGCGCTCTCAGCGCCTCCGAGGAAGTCCGCATCGCCGCCGGCTGGCGGCAAATTCATGGTGACGGAATCGCCGGAGCTCCTTTTCCCGACGCTCCCGGCTCGCTGCCCATGGAAGTCTCGCGCGATGACGCGGGCTTCGATACCGAGCACTCTCCACTCATCCCGCTCATAACCGCAGCCCCGTTGCTCGCCTGGCCGCAGCCCCTGCAAACCACCTCGCAGACCTGGCGCTGGCTTCCGCGCATTCCATTCCTTGCCTTCGGAGTATTCCTCGGCGCTTCGCTCTGGTACGTCGCTCGCCGTCTCTGCGGCAACACCGGAGGCTTCCTCGCCCTCACCCTCTACTGTTTTTCTCCCGCCATGCTGCAAGCCACTGCCGTATGGCACGCCGAGCCCGAAATCCTTGCCGCCTGGGGATCATTCGGCTCCATCTTCACCGCCATCGCCGTCGCGCATACACTCTACGCCCCGCGCGAAGTTGTTCTGTGGAATTGGCGTCGCATCGTTCTGCTCGGCATCTCCCTCGCCATCTCCGTTGGATCCCAGTTCTCCATGATCGTCGTCGTCCCCATCGCTCTCGGATTTCTGCTGTATCTCGCGCCCATCCGCCGCGGCGCAGCCCTCATCATCTGGATTGCCGCATGTCTCGTGGCTCTCGCCATACTATTCGCAGCATACTTCTTCCACGGCCACACCTTTGTCGAAGCCATGCGGCACGCCTCTTTCTGGGGAGCCACCTGGCGCAGCTTCACCGTTCTCGCTGTCTACCGCCAGGTCGCGTCCCTCATCCTGCGCGCCTGCCCCGCCTTCGCGCTCTTGCTTCCAGCCGCCATCGCAACTTACCTGGCCTGGCCACGCACCCGTTACTTCGGCAACACCGCCCCGCTGCTGGTCGGACTCCTCTTCATCGCTCTCGGCATGGCCCATCCCCGCGTCGCCGGCGCCGGATTTCTCCTCGCCTCCGTCCCCTTCCTCTTCCTCTTCGTTTCCGGAGTCCTCGCCGACCTCATGGAAACTCCCTACCGCTCCCTCGTCACCGCCTGTGTCTGGGGATTGGTAGGAGCCTATATCCTCTGGAGCCTTCTGGCCCTGTCGCACGTCCCCCGCGGGTGATGAGGATGCATGATGATGGTGCGGTTGGATGATTTCGGTGGCGCAGTGCTTCCAGTCTGAGACCGACCTTCAGATTCGCAGTGGGATTGACTCCCCAGGTTCAGCCGCGAAGCGGCGCAAGAATGCAGCCCACGGCGCAAGCCGTGGGTCGAAATTGGGGCAAGAATGAGCCCCGGAGGGGCGAAAGAGCAAGCTATGACACACTCCCCATGGACGGCACGAGTTCTCCCGCACACGCCTCTAGCGCTGCGGTTAAGCGCCATTCTGAATGAAGGCCTCTGAGGGGACCTCTGCACGGATTACCCGCCCGTAACAATTCTCTACAATTCCCGCGCATCTCATGCCAACCTCCACCGATCTAACTTTGTAGCAGTCCCTCTTTGGAGGTGCGCCATGACCCACCCGTTGGAGTATCATAATGTCGTGAATCGCAGCTCGATTCCAGCCTCGCTCGTAGCGCTCTTGCTTCCACTCCTCGTCTCCACCAGCCTTGCCCAAATCGGCGGCGCGTCTGCCGGCTCCGCTCACTCCGGCGGCGCAGCCGCTCCCACCGCCATGAATGTGGCGCCTCCAACCGCCATCGGCGTAGCGCCTCCAACCGGAGTATCGGTCGGGCACGGCGGCTTTACCGCTTCTGGATCGGGTTTCTCGCACACCACGAATTCTTCACATTTCCCGAACGGCACGCACGGCAACGGCAATGGACATCGCCCGCACCACACCGCCAACGGTACCGCCTATTACCCCTATGTTTACGCACTGCCCGTACCCTACGCCGTCGATGTAAGCGCCGCTGCCGATAACGACAACAATGATGAGGACGACGCCGATTACCAGGGCGGCCCAACCATCTTCGACCGCCGCGGCTCCGGCCCGGATTCCTATATTCCGCCCTCTTCCGACGGACCAGCCCACGATTCGACAGAAAGTGCCGCCACAGCCGACGCCGACGAACCCCCGCAGTCTCCCACCACCCTCGTCTTCAAAGACGGCCATCAAATCGAGGTGAACAACTACGCCATCGTCAGCCAGATTCTGTATGACCTAACACCCGGTCATCCCCGCAAAATAGCTCTCGCCGATCTCGATCTCCTGGCCACGCAAAAACAAAATGACGATCACGGCGTCGTCTTCCAACTCCCGCCAACTTCACAGGCCAACTGACCATGCCTCTTCCCGCGATCTTCGATGCTCGAATGTGGCGCGGGCGCCCCCGCACGCGAAATGCATACAGCAAAGCAGCCCTCGCAGGAAATTACAGTCGCCTCCTAGCCCTTGGCGCCGTGCTAATGATCGCCCCGTACGTTCCCGCCCAGAGATCCGCATCTGGAGCCCACGCCTCCGCAGCCCACGCCTCCGCTCCGCCCCACACCGCTCTGCACTCCACTTCACCCACAGCACGCTTTCCCCGCGCCCGCACTGGATATCCCTTCGCCTCGCGCCGGCCTTCGCCCCTTACGTCCCTGCCATTTCCGTTCTTCGCCGACTCCTTCAATCCCGATGACATCTATTCCTCGGGATATCCCGTCGCCTCCGACCCGCCCCCGTTTCTCATGCAGGCTATGCAGCAATTTGCCGGTTCGGGACTTGGTTCGATGGGACAAGGTTCTATCGGAAAGGCGCTCAACGGTTCAGCCAATCATCAGCCCTCGTCCTCCGACCCGCTGATGATCGAATTGCAGAATGGTCAATATGTGCGCGTGAACAACCCCGCAATTGATGGCGAAGCCCTGCCGCTCAAGTTGGCGCAGGACCATTCGCCAACGAACCCCGCCCGCCCGCCAATGATTGCCGTAACAAAGTCTCAACCGCTCCCGCCCGCCCTTCTGATTTTTCGTGATGGCCACACCGAAGAAGTCCGCGACTACACCATCGCCGACGGCATCCTCTACGCCCGCGGCGACTACTACACCGACGGCTACTGGAACAAGAAGATCACTCTAGCCACGCTCAACATCCCCGAAACGCTGCAAGCCAACGCCACCCGCAACGTAAACTTCGTTCTCCCCTCGTCGCCCAACGAAGTCATCACCCGCCCGTAGTGACACGATCCTTACGCTATTTCCTGTCATTCCGAGCCGTTCTTTGGCGAGGAATCTTGGTTTTTTCTTTTGGGTGGCGCAGCGCTTCAGCGCTGCGATTAAGCCTCAAAGTTTTTAACCCGGGCTTCAGCCCGAGCTATTCAACTCGCCGCTGCGGACATCCTCAAACCGCTGCACCGTGCCCCGCACAGACGCCAGCTATCGCGCACTATCCCCGTCAAAAAACTTCCTGATCCCCTTCCAATACCTCCGCACCACATCCTCCGTCCGCAAATGCCCGCCGTGCCTCACCGTCTTCAGCAACACTTCCGTCTCCTCCGCAAACCGCACGCTGCCTTCATAAGGCACATACGGATCGTCATCGCATGAAAAATCATCACCTTCCCCGCATCGATCTCCGCCCTGCGCGCCCACGGACTATAAAAATCCCCGCTCCGCAACTTATTCCAATTCGCATCCGACAGCCGATAAGCATTCCCAAACGCCTCACGAATATAAGCCGCATAACTCTCCTCGGAAGTTTCCAGCTTCTCCGAGCGATCCAGAATCGCCCAATCCGTCACCGGACAATTCGCCACCACTCTATTCACCCGCGAATCGAGAGAAGACAAAATCGCCGCCGCTCCGCCAAAACTTCCTCCAATCACAAAAATCCGATCCGGAGTCACTGCAAATCTCCGCCCAAACGCACTCTCCACCAACCCCTTCGGCAACTCATCGATGACATCCAGAATGTCCTCATGCGGCGACCGCCGCAAAAATTGGCCCCCACTCTCCCACGCTCCGCGATATCGCGGATACACCACCCAAAATCCCTGCCCCGCCAAAAATTCGCACAGCCCCTGCTTGCGCGGAATCGAGGGCATCCCATCGCACAAAATAATAGCGCGCGCCTTCTTGCGCGCCCGCACCGGCGGCAGAAACTCCGCCACGATTTCCTTCTTGAATCGAGCTCGAAACATGATCCTTCAGCTCCAACGCGTTCAGGTAGGCGCAGCGCTTCAGCGCCGTGATCAAAATCCTATCAAAGGGAACCCACACTTTAGCCTACGAAGCACAATAGATCCAATTGACACTGTAAACCATATAATTTACACTAGGGGAGTGATTGAGAGCTTCCGTCATAAGGGGCTTGAAGAACTCTACTCCACGGGGAAGTCCCGGCGGATTGGCAGCGAGTCTATCGGGAAATGCGCGCGCATCCTGCAATTGCTGGAACTGGCCGATAAGCCAGAAGATCTGAACATTGCGGGGTTTCGGTTCCACGGCCTGCACAGCGATCCGAAACGCTGGTCGGTACGCGTGAGCGGGAATTATCGAATCACATTCGGCTGGTCTGGCGGCAAAGCACAGGAGGTCGACTTTGAGGACTATCACTAAGAACGGTGCCACCAATAAACGCAACGGCTTACCCCCCATTCATCCGGGGGAGATCCTCAGGGAGGACGTGCTCCCGTCGGCTGGCCTGTCGGTCATAGCAGCGGCCAAGTCCCTGGGTGTGTCGCGGCAGATGCTGCACGGTATTCTCGCCGGGCGCAAGCCGCTCTCGGCGGTGATGTGCCTGAAGATCGCGCGCTTGTTCGGCGGCTCTCCAGAACTGTGGGTGCGCCTGCAGGCCACCTACGACCTAAAGAAGTCCGAGCAGAACAAGAAGATCATGGCTCGTGTGGCAAGGATTGTGCCGATCACATCGGTCGAGAGTAGGATTTAGAGAGTTCAGCGAGAAGTCGGCGGACCGAAGGGCTTCCCTCCTTTCCCTGAAAGCGCGAAAGGATGGGCACCGAGCGGTTTCGCCACATTCCCTTAGATTCCTAGGACGACCCGTCTGCGCCAGCGATGCGAAGAATAGAAAGCTCGATGCTGTTGGTTATCCAAGGATAAATTCTGCATCCGGGCCAAGGCTCTTTCTTATATCGAGAGATCTCCCAATCGTCGCAACGAATTCCTCATTAGTTGCGGGCCGCATATTCACTCCATGCTCGGCGGTTACCCTCGGACGAGCATGAAGCTTCATGGTTGTATAACCATATTCATAATCATTACCAAGTTTGTCTGTCCGACCTTGCCACCGAGTAAGAGGTACCTCGCCGAGCAGGTTGAGACCTTTCTTGCACTCAGAGTCGAAGATCTTTGTGTACCCCATCCGCGTGAGAAGTGCGAGCGTTGGCCTAAACGGCTCAAACGGAGGGTCGCTGTCCTTCCTGTAGGTAAAACCCTCTCGACGCCACTCTTGCATCGCGACGGTAGCATCTTGACCCACCTCGTACTGCGTGCCGGTTGAAACGGCCGTCTCGACACCATCCGCGAGTTGAACCAGTTTCATTGCGCTCGGGCTGTGTCCCACAATCAACAAATGGCGGACTTGTGCGCCCTTGTTCATAGTATGCAGAGTTGGATAGCTGCCCACCATAGCGAAAGTCTCCTCGTCAGTTATTCTGCGTAAAGAAAAAGCGAAAGTCAACCTCAACAGAGTTGCGAGCGTCGTTGATCTGCGGATTTGCCCACACCACACGAGAAGGGCCTTACCTGATATAATCAGCCCGTAACTAACCACCTGTAAATGCAACCGCTTAGCTCAATAATCGCAAATTGCGACCGCGAATCAACCACGGACTAAAAGCTAGCTGCTAGAAGCCAATTTCATGCCTGACGAACAAAACCCCGAACTCCCCCTGACCCCGCCCACGCCCCCCGGCGATGGCGGCAGCTCCGGCGCTCTGCACATTCAGCCCGTCAACATTGAAGACGAGATGAAGAAGTCGTATCTCGACTACTCCATGTCGGTCATCATCGGCCGCGCCCTGCCCGATGTCCGCGATGGACTCAAGCCCGTGCATCGCCGCATTCTCTACACCATGCAGCAGATGGGCCTCCAGCCCAATCGCGCCACCCGCAAGTGCGCCCGCATCGTGGGAGACGTCATGGGTAAATACCATCCCCACGGCAACCTCGCCGTGTATGACGCTCTCGTCCGCCTCGCGCAAACCTGGAGCCTGCGCTACCCGCTGATTTTCGGCCAGGGAAATTTCGGCTCCGTCGATGGCGACCCTCCCGCCGCCGATCGTTACACCGAAGCTAAACTCGCTCCCGTCTCCACCGCGCTTCTCGAAGATCTCGACAAAGAAACCGTCGACTTCCGTCCCAACTACGATGGCAGCGAAGTTGAGCCCGACGTTCTTCCCGCGCGCATTCCCAACCTGCTCATCAACGGCTCCGACGGAATCGCCGTCGGCATGGCCACAAAAATTCCGCCGCACAACTTAACCGAAATCATCGACGCCACTATTACCCTCGTCAACAATCCGAATGCCCAACTCGCCGAGATTCTGAAATTCGTCCAAGGACCAGACTTCCCCACCGCCGGCATCATCCACGGCCGCGCCGGAATTTTCGAAGCCTACCGCACCGGCCGCGGACGCTTCATGATGCGCGCCAAAGCCGCCATCGAAAACGTCACCAAAGATAAACAGGCCATCATCGTCACCGAAATTCCTTATCAGGTAAACAAGTCCGTCCTCGTCAAACGCATCGCCCAACTCGTCAACGACAAGGAAATCGAAGACATCTCCGACGTTCGCGACGAGAGCGATCGCGACGGTATGCGCATCGTCATCGAACTCAAGCGCGGCACCGAGCCGCAAATCGTCCTCAATCAGCTCTACAAACACACTTCCATGCAGGAAGGTTTTTCCATGATCCTGCTGGCCGTGGTCAACGGCGCCCCCCGTGAGTTGGGCCTCATCCCGGCCATCAAGCATTTCATCAATCACCGCGTCGAAGTCGTCCGCCGCCGCACCGCGTTCCTGTTGCAGAAAGCGAAAGACCGCGAGCACATCCTCGAAGGCTATCTCAACGCGCTCGATCACCTCGATAACGTGATCGCCATCATCCGCGCCAGCGCCAACCGTGCCGACGCCCGCGAAAATTTGGTCGCCTACTTCGGCGGCAAGAAAATCGATATCAACACCACCGGCCGCGCTCCCAAGCTCGATCCCGAAAAGCCTTTCACCGCGCGCCAAGCCGAAGCCATCCTCGAACTCCAACTGCACCGCCTCACCAAGCTTTCCATCGACGAAATTTCCAACGAGTTAAAAGAAGTCCGTGCGCGCATCGAAGACTACGAATCCATCCTCGCCTCCGAAACCAAACTCCGCAAAGTCATCGTCAAAGAACTCGAAGAAGTAAAAGATCTTTACGGAGACGAGCGCCGCACCCGCATCGAAGACGAAGCCGCCGAAATCGTCCTCGAAGATCTCATCGCCGACGAGCAGGTCGCCGTCACCTTCAGCCACTCCGGCTACATGAAGCGCACGCCGATCTCGACTTACCGCATGCAGCGCCGCGGCGGCACCGGCCGCACCGGCATGAAGACGCGCGAAGAAGATTTCGTCGAGCACCTTTTCATCGCCTCCACCCACGCCTACATTCTCATCTTCACCAACAAAGGCCGCGTCTACTGGCTCAAGGTCTATGAAATTCCCGATGTCAGCGCCGCCGGCCGCGGCAAGCACATCGGCAACTTAATCGGACTGCAACCCGGCGAAACCGTCCGCACCATGCTCGCCGTGCGCAACCTCGAAGAAGAAAACAAATACATTTTCTTCGCCACACGCAACGGCCTGGTTAAAAAATCCGAACTCCGCGAGTTCATGCACGTCCGCTCCAACGGCATCAACGCCATCAACATCGAAGAAGGAGACGAGCTCGTCGCGGCCCGCATCACCAACGGCACGCAAATCGTTTTCATCGCCTCGCACGAAGGCATGGCCGTCCGCTTCGACGAGAACCACGTCCGCCCCATGGGCCGCGCCGCCTACGGCGTCAACGGCATCAACCTGGAAGAAGGCGACTACGTCGTCGGAATGACCGTAACTCCCAAACAGGGCACAGACCGTGGAGCGGCGGGTGCCTCCGCCCGCCCAGCAAGCGAAGCGAGCGCAGTCGATCTCGAAGTCCCCGCCGGCGAAGTGGTCGACCTAACCCAAAAAGGCACCCTAATCCTCTCCGTCACCGAAAACGGATACGGCAAGCGCACCCCCGCCGACGAATACCGCCTCACCAACCGCGCCGGCAAAGGCGTCATCAACATCAAAACCACCGAACGCGTCGGCAAAGTAGTCGCCATCGCGCTCGTCGACGAAACCTCGCAAGTCATGCTCATCAGCCACTACGGCAAAATCATCCGCATGGATTCCAAAACCATCCGCGAATCCGGCCGCAACGCCCAAGGCGTCCGCCTCCTGCACATGGAACCCGGCGACCGCGTAGCCGCCGCGGTCGTGTTAGCCCCAGAAGAAGAACCCAACGGCAACGGAGGCGGGCTACTTCAGTAGTTGACGCGGAGGAACGGAAATCAGGTGTGGTTGTCCGCGACTCGCCCGGTGGGGAAATTTTTTTGTTTTGTCATCCCGAGCGTAGCGAGGGACCTTGGTTTCGCCGCCACCATAGCTGCGCCTCGCTCCTGCAATGATGCCCTACCGCACTCCCTGCTTCCGATTAATCTCTCTCGAAAACTCCGTGAAGAAATTCAACAGCGTCCCCCATCCCACCTGCCCCGCTACCGCCCGTCCGCCCTCGGCAAACGCGTTCCTCGGCTGCGGTTTCCACGCCGTCGACAACAATCCCCCGCCAAATGCTCCTCCATACAAAGCCAACTGCGGACGCCAGTGCTCCTCGCTGCGGTCGTAGGTCATCAGATTCCTGACAAAGGCATGCCGCGTCCTTGGCCACAGCCCATCGCACTTGCACTTGTCGTAACGGACTTCATATCCCAGCTTCGCATTGCCCAGAGCCGAGAGCGAGTTCGCCGCAATGAATTGTCCTTCCCGCGACGCGAACCGCTCTCCATACCCTCCAAGTCCACCCTGCCACTGCGGCGGCGTGCCCCGCGCCTGATCGATCAACGCCCCGAACATTCGCTTCATGTAAGCACCCGGAGTCGTCAGCGTCTGCCGCAGATAAACGTCTTCTCGTTGCTCTCCCGTCAGGGTAACCAGCTTCCGGTTCCGCCCCACATAAACTCCCGCGATCCACCCCGATTCCCAGTCCCGCGCCTTAATCAGCCCCGCCGTAGCCGCATCCTTCGTTTTGTCGGCCACCGCTTGCACCGGATTCGCATCCTCTTTTTTCTTGTTCTCCGGCGAATCCGGAAGCTCTTTCCCCGGCGCCTGTCCGGATGTCTGCGTAGGATTGCCCTGCTGCTCCTGACTTTGTCCAGTCGAACTAGCCTGTGCCCGCCCACGCTCCCCTGCCAGCAACGCGATTACGCACACCACCGCAACGCCGCAAGCCCGCCCCACGCCGCCAGCACTCTTGAGTCGCATTCCTCTAACATACTCTCCGCGAACCTGGCGGCCTTTCCCTTATAGACCTTCGTGCACCCTGCCTGCCCTGAGCGAAGTCGAACGGTGTTGAATGACTTTGACTTCCCCAAAACACCCGCTAAACTCCCTTGGATGCCATCCCTCTACAACCGTGTTGCAGGACAAAGCGTCGAACGCATGGCCGCCCTCAGCGACGGCATCTTCGCCGTCGCCATGACGCTGCTCGTCCTCGACCTCCACGTTCCCGCCGCCCAGGCCATCCACTCCGAGCACGACCTCCGCTATGCCCTTATCGTTCTCTCCCCGCGCCTCATCATCTTTCTCATGAGTATCATGACCAACGGCATCTTCTGGGTCGGCCAGCAAACTCAGCTCAACTACTTCGCCCGGTCCGACCGCAATCTCGCCTGGATCCACATCGCCTTCCTCGGCGCCATCTGCCTCACCCCGTTCTCCACATCGCTTCTAGCTGAATTCATCCACTACCGCACCGCTCTCCTGGTCTATTGGAGCAACATCCTCCTCCTCGGACTCCTGCTTTACTGGAGCTGGAGCTACGCCACCCGCGCGAAACTCCTCGCCGACGGTCTCCCACCCGAGATTCATCCAGCCATAGTCCGCCGGATCGTCATTGCGCAATCTCTCTACGCTATCGGCGCGGCGCTGTGTTTCATCAATACCTATTGGGCCATCGCCGCAATAGTCCTCATCCAAATTAACTACGCCATCGCCCCAAGATTCTGCTGGGGACTTTTCTCAAGAAAGAGATCAGAGTAATCGCGGACTCAAATCGCGAAAGTATTTGCGGTGGAATAAGAAAACCGGGAAGGGCACGACGTTCAGTCGTGCTTTTAGGAAGAAAAATCAAGAGGAACAGGCTTCAGCCACGGAGGTGAACTACTGCAACGATCCTCTCGGTACCAGCAACTCGAGTCGAGGAGTGATTAAAAATTAAAGATAAATAATAACGATGAATTTACTGCCGTGACTCTTTATCCGTGGAAATCCGCGTGAATCCGTGGCGAAGAAGTTCTTCCTACCCTCTCTCAAACGCATGCTTCTTCTCCAACTCCTCCACCGCCATCCGCATCGCCGATTCAAACCGCTCATCCTGCCCCATCAACCCCGCAGCAGCCTCCGCCCACTTCCCATCCAACCGCACCAACCCATCCCCCGCCACCAGCCGCGCAGCAACCTCAATCAAATGCTCCGGAGTCGTCTCCAAATACTGCGCGTCCGTCGGATCGGCAACCCAGACTCGCTTTTCTGTCTGCGCCGCATCGGACGGGGGTGCCTCATTTCTCGCGTCCTTTGCGAGAAGTGGGGATTTCAACTTCGTCCCCCAATAAACCTTCCGCTCCAAAAAAGTAGCAATCGCCTCGTCGCTGGCCTTCCCAAATACCCACTTCTGCCGCTTGAAGTCATAATGCCGGCTGGAAAACGCCACCGGCTTCAGTTTCCCCGATTTCAAAAACTCCACCTGCCGTTTATCCACTTCTTTCCGCAGCGCATTGATCACGGGAGCCTCCGCATCCTTCGGCTCCAGGGACGCCATCACCTCCCGCACCGTCGCCGACAAATTCACCGCCATCGGCGCATGCAGCCCATCCGAATTCTCCAGCCGTATATCCCCATGCAGCACCCAAAAATCCGCCCCCGAAGTCGACCGATGAAACGGCCACTCCAGCTCAATCGTCAACGGCAACCCGGTCAAGGTCACCCAAATCTTTTTCTGCTCCATCATGCCGTCCTGCCCTCCGCATTTATCGCACTCTTCTCAATTCTGTCGCGTCTTCATCTTACGATTACCGAACAAACCCGCCCAAAGCAAACGCGGACTAAAAAGGTAATGTTAAGGTTTTTCCGATCGCGCAATCGGAGGTTTGCATCATGGCATGAAAAAAAACCATCGGAGGCCAAAGTTGCTGGCAGGATAGCACCATGAGCTGCGCCTTCGGGCGGTCAGGATAATCGGCAACTATTGACTTCGCCCATCCCCATCATCGGCACCGAATCGCCAGCCCTGAGCAAAGATTCCCATCCCTGTCCTTACTGTTCCCCACCGACCGTAAAGAATCTCCTCTGTGTTCCCCTGTGCCCTCTGTGTTTAGTTCTTGCCTTTGACCTTCCTAACCTTCGCCCCCATCCGCAACAACTTCCTCACCGTCCCCGTCGGCAGCCGCTTCATCTGATCGTGCAGCTCCGTCACCGCATCGAAAAATCCCGCCATCGCCGCCAGCCGCTCCCGCGTAAACTCCGCCCCGGCTTCCTTCGGATCCAGCTCCTCCAAGCTCCGCCGCAGCATCTCCCGCGTCGGGTCGATCTCCCGCCGCTTCCTCTGCTCAATCACCAGCCGGAACATCTCCCACACATCCTTCATCGACTCATAATGCTCCCGCCGGTCGCCCAGCACATGCACCGCCCGCACAATCCCCCACCCCTCCAGCTCCCGGATCGACGTGCTCACATTCGACCGCGCCACGCTCAGCGTCTGCGCAATCTCCTCCGCCGGCAGCGCCCGCGGAGACAAATACAACAGCGCATGAATCTGCGCCACCGTCCGGTTAATCCCCCACCGCGTCCCCATCTCGCCCCAGTGCAGAATATATTTCTGCTGCACCCCAGTCAGGTTAGCCATGTCAGTACTTTCAGTTCAAACAGAATCTACAGAACCAACAGCCGCCCTGTCAACCCACGCAGCCCCTTAGTCCTTACTTGAGGAAGTCTTGCAGGCCGAACGATAACCTCTGTCATCCCGAACGAAGTGAGGGACCCTGGTTTCCCCGCCGCCGACCTTGGGTCGCGCAGCCCCTCAGCGCCCCGATAAGATTCAGATACTCACTGCGGCTTCAGCCGCTGAGGGATTACTCGGTACTGGGTACTCGGGACTCTCCACCTGTCTTCCCAGATTCCGCCGCGGCCTTTTTCTTAGGCAGTTTCTTCGCCGCCTCCGCCCGCTTCCGCTCCTGATACCGCCGATCATGAAACGACTGGTCCGACGCCTGTTTTTTCATATCCCTCAGCTTATCACTCATCGAAACATAGCCCGTCCCATGCTCCAGCCCCTCGGCATTCCAACTCCATAAATTCTGTCATTCCGAGCGGCCCCATCGCGAGGAATCCCTTTCGAGACCGTGTTCCCCGACCTCCAGGATTTCTTGTCAATAGGCAGAAACTACACGATCCAGCTTATCTCCATGAAACCACAAGCGAAATATTCATGGCTATCATGTCGCATTTACCCATTGCTTTATGATATAACACGAACATATACAGTTGGAACTCAACGCGGCCCACCCGGCCGCGTTTTTTACATCCTGACAAAAAACTCTGTCATTCCGAACCGGGCGTCAGCCCGGTGAGAGCCTGCCCTGAGGCGACGCCGAAGGGAACCTGCTGCCCCTGCGGCGGCAAGTCCCTTACCACAACCGCACCGACAAAGGCAAAAACGCTATGCCCCACGGCCAACACATCGCGCACCCCAAACTTCGCGGAGAGTGGGCCGAACTCCGTTTCATGCAATACGCCACCGAGCGCGGATTCCGCTGCAACAAGCCCCTGGGGAGAAACCTCCCCCTACGACGTCGCCAAAGCCTGCCCTGAGGAAGCGACAGCGACGAACGGGGCCACCGCGGCCTCTTCCGCCGCGTCCAGAGCCTGCCCTGAGGAGCGACAGCGACGAATGGGTCAAATGCACCGTCTACCAGCGCCACCACTCCGGGGCCTGCCCTGAGAGAGCGATAGCGACCGAATGGGTCTGCACCATTTGCTCCAGCCACGTCATCTACCGCCCCGACCAGCTCGACTTCTTCGCCGCCCTCGTCATCCCCACCGACACCTGGTACATCCTCCCCATCCGCGCCACCCACAACCAACCCACCGTAGTCCTCTCCCCCCACCTGAAAAAATCCAAATACTCCCCCTACCAAGAAGCCTGGCACCTGCTAACCCGCTGATCTAGATAACGCCCCATTGAGCCGTTGTCCAAAAGTGCCCATATATGACATCATTTATGTTGACAATGTGATATCACATAAGTGACAATATCGCTACAGGAGGAACCAAAATGGCAAAAACGCAGAGGGTCGTGTTCAGTTTTGACGAGCGCAGCCTCGAGAGCCTGCAGAAAATCAGAGATCAAGGACGCTTCTCCTCAATGGGGGAAGCTGTCCGCGATTCTCTCCAGATCAGTCGAGCCTTGCAGTCTCAAGCAACGCAAGGATTTAGTGAAATCATCGTTCGCAATCCCGAAACCAAGGAAGAGCGAGTGATGGTAGTGCCAAACCTGCACCCGTCAGGAAAGTGAGACGCAGTGGATGTTCCCGCGGTACCACCACCCCGGTCGGATCCCGAAATCATCGAAGGCGGCGACGTTGAACGAGTCGCGGACCTGCAAATCGAAGAACGAAAGCATCGCGCAGCTACCGCCCGCGTACTCGCGTACTGCTTGCTCGGACTTCTCGCCGCAACCATCGCAATCCAATACGGATTCACGCTCTGGTTGATTCTCTCGGGGAAAGAGTCCGACGTTGCGGCACTCGACAAGTTATTTAATGCGCTTCTGCCGATCCTTTCGGGGCTTGTCGGGGGTGCGGTCACGTACTACTTCACGAAAGAGAGAAGCTGATGGCAACGATCCTAAGTACTGTTACAGCCGAAAAAATAGCAATAGAACCCGCCCAGTCGTTTTTGTGTCTGAACGGCTTCGAGCTAATCGGCGCATCTAGTTTGCATTGGCCGGTACAGGTTCTGGAGATCACGCTGAAAGATGTGAGCCAGCAGACGCACGCTGACCTGGGAAAACTGCGGAACATCGTTTGGGATCTCAGAAAAATTCACAAGTGCCGCGGCTACGGTTTCGTTGTGGATGCTGGCGAATCCGCGATTGCTATACCAGCGACATGGAATCTGCCGCTGCCGATCGAAACCCCAGAGTTCAGCGTCCGGCTGAAGCGCGAATTAGTCGCGGACTCGTCGACTGCGGTTGGTCGCCGCATTGTCGCGAGAATCGTGAAGGAAGCAATCAAGGCAAGGTTCAAGAAGGATCAGAGCCCGGCCTTGGGTTCCCTCTGGCAGGATTTCGACGGCTTCGCCCAGTCGCCCTCGCCATCGAGCGACGGGTTTCTGATGTGTCGCAAGCTCTGGTTTCAAATTAATGAAGTCGCAGAGGGCCGTCTAGTCCTGCAATGCACGTCGGTACCCTAACTGTGGACAACCGCACCTTTCATGAGCACTACGGCGCCGGAGCCGTCTCGGAGCTCTGCGACATGATCGAGGCGAAGCGTGCTGGCCGTGCAAATCGCGACAACCGCCCAGTTGCTATTCGGGCGTTGCAGCAGTTTCCCGGCGGAGGCGTTCGGGCGGTAGAAGTATTGGACGTAGATGCGATATTCCAGGATTCCGATCTGAACGAGGCAGACCAAGCCGCGGCAGCTCAAGTCAGACAGCTGCGATGTACTGAATTTGCCAAGCCTCCAGCACACGTGCCACTTTCGGAACTTCGACTCATTCTGGATTCCCAGATTACCGGCGAGGAACACAGGGACACAATTCTGGAACCCACTGAGCGAGCTGACTGGATCTTTAAAATACGCGAATTCATTGACGGAATAGACGCATTCGGATGTACGCTGCACCTCGCAAGTCTTCCGTATGCTCCCCCTGCCGACACCGTAATTGAAATCGTACCGCCGGCAATCCGACTGCGCGGTGCCAATGGGCGCGAAATCATAATGCCGGCGCCCGAGCGCTTCGACCATGCGCTGCTCCAGAAGCGTGCACGTTCTCGGGCGGACCACATCCGCAGGAATGGTTTCCTTATACGTCGGCCTATTAACCCGGCGCTCGCATTTCCAAAGCACCTGGGAGAACGCCGCGCCGTCAGGATGAAGCAGGATCTTGAAGCGATTTGGAAGCTACAAGGAATCGAAGCTGCTTTCGGTTTGTGTCTCTACAACACCGTGGAAGAGATACATCACTTCATCGAAATTAACAATCACGATGCCCTGCTGGCCGTGCTTCCAGAGAACTCCCAAAGCAATCAGGGCGATGGTGAAACGCACGATCGCCTTAAGCGCAGAATTGAGGTTCCGTCACAATGCATACAGCACAGCAACACATTACCGTTCAGGTTTCTTGGGCTAAGCCCTAACGATTTCATGCGCACGGAACCCAGGAAGGCGAAGCGGGTAACGAACACTTACGAGCTATGCCTCGCAAATTTGCTCGTCAAACACCACTGCTTCCCCTTCGCCCCACGCGACGCTTTCCATTACAACGTTCAAGTTGGTCTCGATGTCGGCGGCGTACACAACTCCGCGGTAATGGCATGTCTAGGTTACGGCTTCAGCAGTCCGCAAGAAGGCATAATTTTCCTTCCAGGGGAAATCCCCATCTCGGGAGTAAAGAAGGAGCCCATACCGACAGACCAACTCTACAACGGATTGATCGCGCTCTTTGACCGAGTGCATTCGGAATTAGACAATCTGGGTATGACACCGGATATGTCGACGGCAATCTTTTATAAGGACGGCCAACTGTTGGGTGACGGCGACTCGTGGAACGAGCGCGACGCCCTTGATCGTCTTCATCGGGAGCTTCTGCACAGAGGCTGGATAACCGAAGACTCTACATGGACAGCAGTTGAAGTGATGAAACGTGGGCACGGCTGGCGACTTCTGGGCAATTCACGCGCAGAGGTGAATCCTATTGTCGGACAGTGTTCCTTCCCATTCGACGAGCCCTCAACTGCACTGGTGGCAACAACGGGAGATCCTTATCTCACGCAAGGTACCGCTCAACCTTTGTTAATTCGCATGCACGACATCCACGGCCGTTTCAATCGATGTTCCGTCGTGCGGGATCTCGTTTGGCAGGCGGACCTGTGTTTCACCAAGGTCGACATGGGAATGAGCCTGCCATGGGTGCTGAACGTGGCTGACGAAGGGGCGCTCCAGCTTGCACGCGCGTATTACATAACCGGCATTACAGCGTGACAGAAGCAGTTAGCTTCCCGAGTACGCTATGCTGCCATTCAGCATAATTTGAGGAACCAGTCTGCGACTTCTTGAACGCCGCAGCAAAAAGGTCTAAACCGAAGCTTGGTTCGGCGAGAAATCGGTCGGGGTCGACCTCCCTCCACCTGCGCAACTCAAAATTGCGGGCTACCGATATAGCCGCGTCCACGCAATCCCGAATCAAGTTGTCCGGCGCGAAGAGCAGCAGATCGTTCTTTTTGCGGGCTTGCTCGACGGCTCCGCACTGGTTGCGATAAGTGTCAGACAGTCCGCGTAGGTAACTGTCGAAGCGGAGCTTCTTCGCCGCGTTGATGAGCGCGGCCACTCGCACGACATAGGGAGGGTGATCCTGCTTCTTGACGAATGGATCGGGGTTCAAATCTCTTAGCGTGTTATGGAACGCGCCTATGAATGCGGGACCACACGTCCACAAGGCGAACACGTCAAAGGCAATCTCGTGAGCCCAATGCTGATCCTCAGCAGGGGTCCAGAACTGCTCGGCTTGCCGTAGTGCTGCCGCCTTCTCGCGAGTACGCCCGCGATCTGCCACTGCTAACAACCGCAAGTTCCTAAAATGACTCTCCAACCCAACTCGGAAAGCATCCGGAAATTCGCTAGGGTGCAAGTGCAACAAACAATGCCCCATTTCATGCATGATCCAGGGATAGTCAAGGAGATCCGCGTCGTCGAGGGCGTCTCTACCTGGCAGGAGGAACAAATCAAAGACCAGAGTGGATTGCCGGCTTAGAGACGGTAACGCCAACCGTCGATATCCCCATCGAGGATCGTAAGCGGGAAGAGCCAACCGCCGCAGCTTAAGTTTCGGATTCCATTCGTCCATGAGCGTGAGGACGAGAGCGGCGTCGAACACGAACCTTTGCCCGAATGTCTTAGGGAGGGCTGACAATAATCTGTTGAGATGATCGATCAAATGATTCACAGGTCCGGTAACATCTATTTCCTGTGCAGTGAGCAACGGATCGAGCGTCTTTTCAAGCTCTGCCCCGATAGCCAGCAGAGGAGTTCCATGCAATTGCCTAATCTCCTCGGCGATCTGTCGCATTCGCTTGTACTGATTGGACATCAGTTGGGCCACCGTTTTGAATGCTACTCCCCGCACCAGCCGGAACCATGGGAAAAAACAAATCCCAAACTTTCGCTTGCATTCCCTCTCATTCATCTGCTATAAACAATCCACCGAGAGCAGATGTGTGGCTGAGCCGGAATTTGTTGCAACTCTCGTGCGTCCCCGGCATCTAAGTTTTCAGAGAGCGTCGTAAAAGAAGTTCTCAATCGTCCCGGCCACGGGACTTCATTCGGAAAGCGTTAAATATCCGAAGGGTACCTTCAAAGCAAGGACCTCCAAGTAAGCAAAGTTCTTTTCTCAATTTTTTGTCTTCCGTCCGGGCTGTCGCAAAAGCGGCCGTTGCAGAATATGCGCGCCGAAACTGGCGTTCCATCCCGACCGGAAGACCCATACGGTTGCGCGCAGTCGTGAGCGCCCCATAAAACCTTGTCATTCCGACCCTGAGGAAACGAAGGGGAGGAACCTTGGTTCTTGTCGGCAGCTCTCCCGTTTCGTTCCAGAGAATTCCCGATGTGGAAATCATCTGGAAATTCTGTGGGAAGCGGCGATTGACGGGATATAAGCCGCACTGTATGTTTGTAAAGTTTCGAGGACAGTCGGAAATGCTTTCGAGCGTTTTCGCCTGGACTGAATTCGCGCCGCTCCGGCGGATCGCGATTCGGTCTTTGACAACTAGGTTGAACGTGCCAGTCGTGAGAAGTCGATTCGGGCATAAGTCCGAGCGATCTCACAAGTTAGACCACCACGGTCTTTCCCTCGCAAGAGCGAAAGCTGAGTGGTGGCGCCATCCCGCGTTGTTGAAACCAGAACAGCTTTTGCAAGCTGCCTTGGATATGCGGCGATGGCAGCCTGCCAACTACCCGTCGGCAGGCATCAGGTTTCAAACGAGAGTTTGATCCTGGCTCAGAATCAACGCTGGCGGCGTGCCTAACACATGCAAGTCGAACGAGAAAGGGGAGCAATCCCCGAGTAAAGTGGCGACCGGGTGAGTAACACGTGACTAACCTACCCTCGAGTGTGGAATAACATCGGGAAACCGATGCTAATACCGCATAACATCGCAAGATCAAAGGAGTAATCCGCTTGAGGAGGGGGTCGCGGCTGATTAGCTAGTTGGCGGGGTAACGGCCCACCAAGGCGAAGATCGGTAGCCGGCCTGAGAGGGCGCACGGCCACACTGGAACTGAAACACGGTCCAGACTCCTACGGGAGGCAGCAGTGGGGAATTTTGCGCAATGGGG
>Ga0302233_10000551_pt1:0-2500 | contig 30355 bp, 25 predicted proteins | sample II_Palsa_N3_1_FD_193516 | JGI IMG/M metagenome (GOLD analysis project Ga0302233, IMG submission 193516) | Peat permafrost microbial communities from Stordalen Mire near Abisko, Sweden - II_Palsa_N3_1 | ecosystem: Environmental > Terrestrial > Soil > Palsa > Peat permafrost | place... | reverse complement strand
CCGCAAGCAGGCATTGATCCGGAGATTTCCGAATGGGGAAACCCACGGAGGTAAACCCTCCGTACGGCGTGATGAATCCATAGTCACGCACGAGCGAACCCTGGGAAGTGAACCATCTCAGTACCAGGAGGAAAAGAAAGAAACCTCGATTGCGATAGTAGTGGCGAGCGAAATCGCAACAGCCTAAACCAGTCTCACCTTCGGGTGTGACCGGGGTTGTAGGGTCGACAACAGTAGAGTTACCAATTTGGCCGTTAACTGAAGCCCTCTGGAAAGAGGGGCCATAGAGTGTGATAGCCACGTAAGTGAAAACGGACCAAACTCGAAGTCGATACCTGAGTACCGCGGAGCACGAGAAACTTTGCGGGAAGCTACGGGGACCATCCCGTAAGGCTAAATACTAGCTTCTGACCGATAGTGAACCAGTACCGTGAGGGAAAGGCGAAAAGAACCCCTGCGAGGGGAGTGAAATAGTACCTGAAACCGTGTGCCTACAAACGGTGGGAGGACTATGCGGCGCAAGCCGAAAGTCTGACCGCGTGCCTATTGCATAATGAGCCGGCTAGTTATTCTTGTCAGCAAGGTTAAGCGAAAGCGAGCCGTAGCGAAAGCGAGTCCGAATAGGGCGAATCAGTTGGCAGGAATAGACGCGAAGCGGGATGATCTACCCTTGGCCAGGCTGAAAGTGGGGTAACACCCACCGGAGGGCCGAACGGGTGTTTGTTGAAAAAAGCTCCGATGAGCTGAGGGTAGGGGTGAAAGGCTAATCAAATTCCGTGATTGCTCGTTCTCTCCGAAATAGCTTTAGGGCTAGCCTCGTATGATTTGTCGTGGTGGTAGAGAGCTGAATGGACTAGGGGGCTTTCCAGCTTACTGAATCCAATCAAACTTCGAATGCCATAGAACAACCAGTACGGGAGTCAGACTGCGGGGGCTAAGCTTCGTAGTCGAGAGGAAAACAGTCCAGATCGCCTGCTAAGGTCCCAAAATACAAGCTAAGTGGGAAAGGAAGTCGGAACGCCCAGACAGCCAGGAGGTTGGCTTAGAAGCAGCCATCCTTTAAAGAAAGCGTAATAGCTCACTGGTCAAGCGGTCCGGTGCCGACAATTTAACGGGGCTTAAGCTTGTTACCGAAGCAGCGAATGCATCACTTCATTGTGGTGCGTGGTAGGAGAGCATTCTCAACAGTTTGAAGGTAGACCGAAAGGACTGCTGGACGGTTGAGAAGAGACCCTGCCGGCATAAGTAGCGATAACGGAGGTGGGAACCCTCCGCGCCGAAAGTCTAAGGTTTCCTGAGAAAGGTTAATCCGCTCAGGGTCAGGCGGTCCCTAAGGCGAGGCCGAAAGGCGTAGCCGATGGACATCCGGTTAATATTCCGGACCTCCCTTGTTTTCGTTATTACGATGGGGTGACGCAGGAGGATAAGCAGGCCGTCCTATGGCTATGACGGTCGATGCGCGTAAGGTGTCTCCGATAGGCAAATCCGTTGGAGAGTTATCACTGAGGCGCAAAGCAGTACTCCGTATGGAGGAAAGCTGCCGATTCCACGCTGCCAAGAAAAACCTCTAAGGAGAAAGTAAGGGAACCGTACCTCAAACCGACACAGGTAGACGAGGAGAATATCCAAAGGCGCTCGTGAGAACAGTTGGTAAGGAACTCGGCAATATAACCCCGTAACTTCGGGAGAAGGGGTGCCCCGGTAGAGTTCATAGCTCGAGGGGGCCGCAGCGAAATGCGCACTGCGACTGTTTAACAAAAACACAGGTCTCTGCAAAGTCGAAAACGACGTATAGGGGCTGACGCCTGCCCGGTGCTGGAAGGTTAAAGGGAGAGGTCAACCGCAAGGTGAAGCTTCGAACTGAAGCCCCAGTGAACGGCGGCCGTAACTATAACGGTCCTAAGGTAGCGAAATTCCTTGTCGGGTAAGTTCCGACCTGCACGAATGGCGTAACGAAAGTGCGACTGTCTTGCCGACTGACACGGCGAACTTGTAGTGCCGGTGAAGATGCCGGTTGCCCGCAACTAGACGGAAAGACCCCGTGCACCTTTACTATACCTTAACTATGAACTATGGCCCTTGCTGCGCAGGATAGGTGGGAGGCTTTGATTCCAGGCTCTCGGGCTTGGAGGAGCCAACGGTGAGATACCACCCTGCGAGATCTGTGGTTCTAATCTACTCCCGTAATCCGGGAGAGTGACATAGTTAGGCGGGTAGTTTGACTGGGGCGGTCGCCTCCTAAACGGTAACGGAGGCGCGCGAAGCTACGCTCAGGCTGTTTGGAAATCAGCCGTTGAATGCAAAAGTATAAGCGTGGTTGACTGCGAGACCAACAAGTCGAGCAGGTACGAAAGTAGGCTTTAGTGATCCGGTGGTTCTGCATGGAAGGGCCATCGCTCAACGGATAAAAGGTACGCCGGGGATAACAGGCTGATCGGAGCCAAGAGTTCATATCGACGCTCCGGTTTGGCACCTCGATGTCGGCTCATCGCATCCTGGA
>Ga0302233_10000544_pt1 | contig 30518 bp, 34 predicted proteins | sample II_Palsa_N3_1_FD_193516 | JGI IMG/M metagenome (GOLD analysis project Ga0302233, IMG submission 193516) | Peat permafrost microbial communities from Stordalen Mire near Abisko, Sweden - II_Palsa_N3_1 | ecosystem: Environmental > Terrestrial > Soil > Palsa > Peat permafrost | place: Sweden... | reverse complement strand
AAATAAAATGTCCGTCCTTGCCTCCTATTTTTCGAATCCCTACAGCTCTTTCACCGCAGTCTATGATTTCGAGGGTAAAAGCTACAATTACGGCTTAATTGTCGATCAATTCATCGATGAGGTTCTTGTAAATGTTTATCCCTACTCTGAATATAAAGCAGAAGTGATCGAGAAGCTTCAAAGCTTTGGATATAGCGACCGAACGAAGCCAATTACGCTTTATATGAAAGAACTAATCAAAGAAGAGTATGAAGATGAGAATAATTATTTTGAGAATAAATGGCAACACGCATTTGATAAATATCGCAAGCTTTTGACCTGGTATGGCATTGCCAAGAACGAAGGCAAGCAATTATCGTTTCCTGATGCCCAAAAGCATCTAAAAGACGTTATTACCGCCAAACTGATGATGTTGCCTTACGATGAACGAAATTATGATGAATCAGGCAATTATATTCTTGGTTTCTAAAATAATATAAAATATAATATTATATTTTATTTATTCCTACATAAACTTTTTTATAAGATGATACTATATAACGTAACCCTCTATCATCATTTTTGCATTCAATAGATTCCATCGTTACAACTATATCCTTATCTTCAATCTTTTCATATTTATCTCTATCTGTAATAAGTTCATCAACCACAAATACTTTTTTTTTGGTAACTTTATCAACTTCTTCTATCGTTGCAAATTTAGATACTATTTTTCTACACTTTCTATAATTAAAATCATTTATATAGGACATAATAGTGTTTTCTCGCTGCTGCTTATCTTCACCATTTCGCTGTTGAATACACGAATTCTCTATTTTTTGAAACTTATTATCATTTTTATACACAGTTTCGCTATTTAAAAATTTTCCATATTCATCGTAATATTTAAAATTATTGCCAACCTGTTTAACTATTGTTGCCATAAATTTTAATTTATGTTGTAACTTTTACTTAAATAGTTTTCGAACGAAAATTTTAATTTAAAGCCAAACTATTTTCTATATTAAAAAGCCACAATGCCATATCAATATATTTATGATCATTACATAAACAATTTTAACGACTATAAAGATAATAGTTACGTTAAACAGCGTCTGTATCACAATGTTGTCCTTTACAAAAATGAATACCATCATTTTACATTTACACTCGATAGAATTATAAGCAAACTGTTTAGTAACAGACCTCATGGTGAAATTTATATGCAAGAAATAGTTAATAAAATGTTTGCTATCTGTTCTCAAAGTAATGATAATTGCAAGTTGTTTGATTATATCGATGAGCTACTAAATAATGAAGATGAAATTGAACCTTATGCGTTGTTTGTTAAAAGGGATCTTTGTGTAGAACTTTTTCGAATGATAAATGGACATTTTGGGGTTATGAATGGATGTCCGAGTATTACTTTACCAACTACGGAAAGTAATGGAATTTTAAAATCATATTTCGAAATTCAATATTTTGTAAATTTTACGCCAAACTGAAATTTTTATTTAATTTAAAGCCAAGCATTTTTAATATTAAAAAATGTATCACCGAGACCACCAAGAATTTAAAGATTGTGATATAAACATCAAACGAGAAGAGTTCAAGAAAGAAGGCACTGCTATTCTAAGAAAATATTTAGTTAATATTGATTTACTTGTAGGGAGATTAAGGAATGAAAGCAAAGATTTCGATTATATTGTTTCTGAATTAAACAAAACTTATTCACGCGAAACACTTGATATACTAACTGAAGAATTAGCTCCTCTGTGGTTTAAGATTAATAAATACTTTCTAATCCTATTGTCTGACATACTATATTATGCAGACATTGATTCTGTTAGTGAATCAATAACTAAGAACTGTATATATTTGCAGCAAGATATATGTCAAGAAGTTTTTGGATATAACATTCACTACATTTTACCTATCAGAAAATTTGCTCGTGTGCGATAAATTTTTTACAAATTATTTTTTAATAATTTTGTTTTTTTGAACTGAAATTTTTATTTAATTTAAAGCCAAACTTATTTATAAATTAAAAGCCATGTTCTACACCATTACTTTAACTTTGCCCGATCAAGAGCCCATTACTGTGTCTGGCTACTCTGGGAAGGAAGTTGCTAAAGCTGTTTCAATTGAATTAATAAAAAACAATCAGGAAGAGCTCACATATTCCGATATCAAGCGTCTAAAGAATGAAAAGGTTCTTTCAAAGCGCCTGCAAGAGGTTTCTAAGCTTCTAAACATCCAAACTAAGCATGTTCGCACATGCAACGTTCCAGAAGGCTTCGATACACATATTAAAACCGTTCAAAAGAAGTTTTCTTACGTTTCTAAGAAGGAGAAGCCTACTGAAACAGTTGTAGAAGTCAAAGAAGAGCCCAAACTGAAATCTCTACTTGATAAACAGAAAGAACTCGAGCATAAAGTTCCTGTTACTTCCCAACTAATTCCAACTCATGCGCAGAAAGAACTAAACATATCTAATCCTCGCAATCTTCCTGTTCTTGACATTGAAGCTATTCCTATGAAGACAGAGCTAAAGCCTAATGATGGTGCTATGGGTATCAATGCACTCAAGAAAGCGCACAAGTTGGCTGAAGCTCGCGCTCAAAAAATTAAACCAAAACTTTAGAATTTTTTTTAAAAGTTTAAGCAATAATGATTTTAATATATAAAAAAACATGTCTCATTCCTGCCTTGACGACCTAATCACAGAACATGCTCAAGCCATTTTAATAGCTGAGAATCACAAATTATTTGAATCCTCTTCCGGAGTATTTAACAGCAGTGAAAAGGCTGCAGCTCAGTCTGGGATATGCCGTTCATTAATCAACATCAGAGCTAACCGACTTCTCGACATAATCGAGAAAGCACGTCAAGATCCTACTACCAAGATAGAAAATTTTGTTCGTGAGGTTAATTTGGCGAGCGCTGCTACAGAAAAGTAGTCCGGAGAAATAATTAAAAATTTTTTTATTTTAAATAAAAAAATTTCCTATTTAAAAAAGCATGTCCGGCGATCAAGTCCAGTTTTATTGGGATCCTATTCTCGAAGAGAAGGTGAGCGTATATGCAATCCCTACAGAGCAAGAAAAAGAACGAAATATTGAAGCAGCGATCAAAGCGAACGCAGAAGCGGAGATGACCGCTTTTATCCAAAAAAATTAAACCAAAACTTTAAAAAATATTTTATTTTAAATAAATTATATTTTAATATATTAAAATATAATGTCCTCGTCTAAACATGTCAATGTTGCTAAAATGCTTTCTTGGCTGACATCAGAAACAGTTTTGCCAAGAGTTAAATTGAATGCTCTTCATAATGTTTTTATGTCAATGCCTGATGAGGAAAAGACCTATCAATTATGCGTAGAATTCATGAAAATAGATGGATCTGACTTTCAAGCAGTTCCAGAGTATTTTAGAACAGAAGAAACGTGGTTACTAAAGTTAAAACATAGAATAAATGTTTTCCATAATATAATGGAAATTAATGAAAATTTAGTAACAGATGAGTTTATTGAAAAAGCATTAGCTGTTGTAACAGAAAATAACGCATATTCTGTCGAAGATTTTGTAAGTATTAAAGAAAGGCTAACTTATATAAAAGTTCGCAGAGAATTATACGAATAATTTTTTTTACAATTTAACCCATTTGTTGAACTCGTCTGAATAACCCACAAAGCTAACAAAGTATTCCTTATTTTTACCAGAACCCCTTTCATCTAAAACTTCTTTCACGCGATAATTAGCAGGTCTTTTAACCAGTTGAACCTCGTTCTCGTAGAAAGGTCCTTCTAAATTGTCGCCTTTGTCATCTACTAACAAGTAATACCCAGGAAACCTATCATCTTTGACCTCTCTAATGGTGAAGAACTCGCTGCTCCACCTATCATGCGTGCTTTCTTTAGCGAAAGGGTTTCGAATCTGTGTAATTTTAACGCTATCTCCAACATGTAACGTTAAATTAGCATTCTTTCCACTGTAACGTCCGTTAAGCTCTGCTCTGACATCTTCCTCGTAACGTTCGTCCTTCAAAACCTCGTCAGGTGTTAGCTTAAGTCTCATTCTGTTAGGCGTGTTGTTCATGTTTTCGACCATATCATCCAGTTTATCCACATATTTCCAGTTTCCTGTTGAATCGGCTAACCGAGCCATGATTTGACGAAGAAATCTTATTTTGCGTTCGCATTGAGGCACTTTGACGCCAGAATTCGTAGAGTAAAGTTCAATCCCTTTCTCTTTCAAAAAAGATTCCACTATTTTGTTGTAAAACTCTTTACCTTTGTCTGTCCAAATTTTATTGACTTTACCGCCATCTTCCGCGATTGCTTCCAAGCATTTTTCCATTGCGTCCTTCGTTTCCTTGGCGCTCTTGTCTTTTATTGGAAACACCCAAGCGTAACTGCTAAAGATATCGACGCACATCAACAAGTATTGGACGTTGTCATTCGTATTTATGTATCCTTTGATTGTCTTATTGCGGACATCCATCAAGTCCATGCCAATGGTGTCATACGGTGCAACAACATTAACAATGTTATGATTCTTGACATTCACGGCACTTGGTCTATTCATTGTGTAAGCCTCATCGCCAATCAAGGCTTCTTTGACTTCTTCGACAGGTTTATCGATGCGTTTTGCAAATGTATTCAAACCGACTAAACCAATCTTGGGATCTTTGTATTGAGCAAGTATTTTACGACCTTTCGGAGGCATGTTTCAATAAAATTAATTGCAAACTCTTAGAAAATAATCGGCCGAAAGGGTTTAAATAAGTTCAGTTTTTTAAATAAAAGTCCAATGTCCTCCTCCACTCCTGCAGCCACTCAAACTCCAGCAGAACCTAAAGCAGAAATAGTTATGCAAGAAATTAAAACCGAATCGACCTTAACTGAGGAAAAAGCACTCAAATTACTTGATCTTTGGGAAAATGCATGGCTAAATCAAGAACAATCACTAATCATTAACGATGATACTAAAACATGTGAGTATTCTTATTGTTTTGATTCTGATCAATGGCAAATCTAATTCACCTTAAATATTACAAATTAATATTTAAAAAATGGATAAACCCAGGCCAAATCTTTTCATATCTCTAAACGATGTCTCTCAAGCTCGATTAAAACTTGAAGCAAAGCAGAAAGAGCTGATTGATCATCTTCGTTCTCATGATCCTTCCAAGTCGAACATCTCGTTAGCCATTCACGATAAATTACTTGCAGAAGTAGAGAAACTTCATGCAGATTTTGTAAGAGTTTGTGCTGCTTTTGAAGCGAAAAAAAAACACGAGATTGAGGTTTTTCTGCACTATAAACGCAATCCAAGGCGAAGCCACTATACCACCTATCATTAAATGATGCAATTAAAATATAAAATTATATTTTAAAATTTAAACTTCAAACAAAAAGTCCCTGACCGCTCACTTTCTCACTCACAATACCATTTCGCAGCCTGCTTCCTGTGGCGCGATCCAAGTGCTTGGGGTTAGGTCCGTTCCCTGGTGTATATAAACCAACACCATCTTCTTCCTTTGCTTTCTTTGACCTGCTCGCTCGCTTCTTCTTAGGCACTTCAAGTCCCATTCCTTCTTTAGGCTCGTTGTCAAGAACAGCGAGTTTGCGCAGGTCTTTCAAGCTTTGCCTTGCCTCATCTAACGATTCTGTAGCTTTACTGCGTTGAATGCTTGTCACAGCCTTTTCAACTTCCTTTTTAGCCTCTTCCACCACTTTTTGCGGTGTTTTAGCTTTAGGGAGTCCTTTCATCCTGATATTAGGATTGAACCTATTCCTGATGAGTTGAGTCATATACGCGTTAGCAATAACCACCATTTTAAATTTTTTATTTATTAAAAAGTATTCATTTAAATTATAATTTATTCGGGAACGTAAATTTTGTCGAATCCTTCCCGGATGTGTAAGTTGGGTCTCTGTTCATCGACGACCATAAACCCGTGTGGCTTCTGCGTGATTTCTTTGTATATTTTATCGAATTCTTTGAATGGCATGTTGTGAATCCAATCAGAATGGAAATCTTTGCGGTCGTCTTCAGTCATTCCGTTGAACAAACAGAAGAAATTAGCTTGCTTTCTTGCTTTAGCAGGCAGAGCCTTATACGACTGACTCAAATAAAGCACGCTCATGTTCTTGTGCCTACCTCGAATAAAATAATCGTTGATCGGTTTGTGCTCGTGTTGTTCTAACGCGGCCCAATCATCGAACACGACCAAGTTTGCGTTTTCTCTGCTAAAATCATTTACTGCAGGTAATTCTGATAAATCATCGCTGAAGAAGGCGAACGTCTCCTTTCTATCTTTCTCGGTTTGCTCAACAATGTCCATCAGATCCTGGTATTGATCATTGTCCAAATGTCGCGCAAAGACTGTCAAAGTGTTAAAATTAAGATAAAGCTGAATTAAATTCATCAACACGTTTGTTTTACCGCTGCCACTGGCTCCAATGATGATGCATCGAAAAGGCCACTGCGGTGCCAATTCATTTTTCGCTTGGATAACGCTAATTTTGCTTTTTGGTGTCAAATCTCTTATTTCCATGTATGCTACGAAAAGCGTTTGTAATATTTTGTTTAAATACAAATATCTTTTGTTAAAGTAAAATAACAATGCCCTTCATCAAGGTTACATCTCCAAAAGATTTGCCAGCTTTAATGCGATCTATTGCCAATTCTTACAAAGAAATTAATCAAAGGCTTGCAGAGCAGAATTACGGTTCTGTTGTCCTTAACACAACGGAAGCTCGCAATTTTACTGAAGTTCAAGATAAAATGAAAGAATTAAAGGCTCAGAAAGAGTTTGTCAAAGAAGCTTCCAAGGATACAGCCGAGAAATTAGCAGATGCGGAAGCTGCAAAAGCAGCAGCAGCAGCCAAATTAGCAGCTTCCGATGCAGAACAACAAAGGTTAGCAGATAAAATTGGTCTAAAGATTCCTGGTGCCGCAGCCCCTTCATCCTCAGCAACTCCTTCTGCTCCAGCGGGTTCTTCATCCTCTTCAAGTTCATCCTCAGCCCCAACTGGTAAGTCTGCCACTGATATGTATGAAGATCTGTTAGCCTATGCTGGAGTTTTAAAAACTAACATAGATGATACGTTAAGCTCTATTTTAATCAATAAACAAGGTGATTTCAAGTTATACAAAGAAAATGTAACATATGATGATGCTGATAGAACTATTACATTGGGAAGCGATAAGTCATCTCCAATAACAAGCGGAACAGCTAAGCTTTTAACATCCAAAAAAGATGACATAGTAACTTATATAACTAAGAAAGACATTACGGCCGCTGACATGGCACATTACGTTAGAATTCTTATTCAAGCAAAATTAATAGATGATAAAGGAAAAGTATTGGCGACAGGTTCTAATACAGGAGGCCCTAAAATACAAGTTCTTGTTAAACCTATTTTATTTGATTCAGCAACTAATAAAAATTACAATGATCAATTTAATGTTGCCGTCAGAGCTGCCATGTCGAAAGTAGGTTTCGGTCTCAAAGTCTCTAAAAAGCGCAAATATCAATCTCGCCTTGCTAAAAATTCTGATCGATTCGGCAAACTGATTATTGACCGTGCTCACCTCGCAGGAGGTTCTTTGACAGCTCGAGATGCTGAAACGAATGAAATCAAGATTAAAATGCCTGTTTCTGAAGGTCTCGTCTATCTTCTTACTCACAACACACATTCATCACAAGCAGGAAAGAAATACACCAAAGAAGATCTACTTAATTACCATAAACTAATAGAACAAGCAGGCCTATCAATCCCTTCTCACAATAGAAAGAATGCACTTCTAAAAGAAGGCTCCTCAGTCTATTTTATCGACCGATCCAAACCAGAAGAAATTATTGATCGTTTAACAATTCTTACAGGAGAAATTAAAGCCGGAAACAACTCCAAAGATGTCCATAATCAAGCTGTCTCTTTAGCGGACATTGCACTAAAAGAAGGCCTACTTTCCAAAGTTCAGCACAAAAACATTCTTAAGGAATTGTAAATTAATCTTCTAAAATAAACTAATATCGAAATATGGCCTATCAAAATGTTGATTCCATGGTTGTTACGCTATCATCTAATTCAGGATTTTCTGTTCAGCCTGCTTCTAAGTTCAGCTATATAATGTCCAAAGATTTGCCTTTTGATAATGGCTCATGGTATGTCGCTGTTGTTTCTCTGTCTGTTTGGAACACAGACTACAATTTTACTGCTGCCCTCAACAACAACACTATTCGCTATTCACCAGATTCTGGATCTACCTGGTTTTTAGCCGTCATTCCTGATGGTGTTTATTCAATGAGTGAATTGATCGATGAATTTGATGCAATTGTTCTATCTCAAGGCAATGATCCAACGTCCATTTTCCTCGGAATTGTTCAGCCTCAGATTACGACCAAGTGGATTCTTGAGAATGGTTATCAAGTGGATATGTCTTACGGCAATATTTATCAAAATCTCGGTTTTAATCCTCAAGTTTATTCAGAAACAACAGTCGGCCAAAATCAAGCTCAAATTACAAACGGAATATCCAATTATCTGGTTAAATTGAACTGTGTTTCTCCTAATTCATCGATTGTTGCAGGTCTGCAAAGCACAGCTGTTTATGATTATTTCCCAACTGTTCCAAATGGCAGTCTTTTCGTTGAGGAACGTGCTTATCCTAACTTTATTTTATGCACACATTCTAAAGTTCATGAGCTTGCTGTTGAAATTGTGGATCAGCAAAACCGTCCAGTCATTCTGGAAACAACTACAGGTGCTAACCCAACGACTATTCAACTGAAGTTTGAGCGAAGAGGTCCAATTAAATTTTAATTAGAAAATAAGCCCAGTCATTTAAAATATAATAAATTTTATATTTTAGTTTAAATAATAATTGTTAGGTAAAATAAAATCAAAATCAATCATCATGTCCTCTGATTTCAGCTATATGTATGACGTCTTTGAGCCTACACCTCAAGATAACTCAACAGATCAGTATTCTAATTTTCGTTTGACTCCAACAGGTCGCACTTATCAGGAACAACCTTGGAGTTCTGTAAATCTTCTTGAGTTTTTCCTTCAAGGGCAACAGAGACCAGTAAATTTTGAGCGTTCTTATCTTAATTTGAATTGTCAGATTGTGCAGAGTGGAACTCAGACAGCATTCCCTGCAGGATCTGCAGTTGCACTTGTCCCTTATGTTGGCACTCAGCTTTTCAGCAAGGTTGAAGTCGTTATGGGTGATTCTTCGACGATTGAATCAACTCACGGTAACCAGCATCACACTAATCTTGTCCGTAAATGGGTTTCAGGAGACGGTTCTTATTATACTTCTCGCCATGGAACCGGTGCTCATGTTAGCACTTTTGACATTCCTGACGATTGTAACCAGCAACAGAACTCTGCTTTGTCTGGAAACGTCACTTCTACTGTCTCTTTGAATGCTGCTGGTGCATGGTCTGCTGTTACTGGAACACCGGCAAACATTCAGCCTAATCCAACTGGTGGTGCTTTTCCTACTCCTCCTGTTCCTGCTAACTTTGCGCTTGCTCCTGCCAACTTTACTGTTACTTCAAACTATCCTGCTCCTGCTATTAATACTGGTTTCGTCAAACGTCAGAAAATGACTGACAATGGTCGTATGGTGAATATTCGTGTTCCTCTTCGTGAAATTTGCTCTGTTTGCCAGATTGATCGAATTAACATGGGCCGTAACGTTACTTTCCGTTTTACCACTAATAATGTCAATCAGCTCATTCAGAATTACACAACTACTGGTGCTGGTGGTGCTATTACGCCTGCTGATATATGGATTAAAGCTGTTGAAATGACCATCATGAGTGTGAAGGGTTCGCTTGAAGTAAGCGCAAAACTCATGGAGCAAATTAAAGATAATACCTCTCAGGAGATTGTCTATCCTTATTGGGACACCTGGAATTACCCTAATTTCATTGGATTGGGTAATGACAGTAATCAAGTTACTATTACGAACGTGAATGAGCGCCCACTTTGGGTTATTCTTCGTCTTGTGCCTTCTGGCTATCAAAGCAATCAAAACGTCAATCCTTGCTGCAGTTATTTCCCTGCTCAAGGTGCTACTAACACGCTTCCACCTTTCACTGGCACGTATATTCAGTTTGGTGGTTCTCGCATGCTTCCTGAATCTCAATACGGAACATTTATTTCTGATTCTAACCGTATTTACCAGCAGTATCTTGATATTTGCAGCAAGCTCAATGGCGATCTTCCCATGGTCCCCATGCTTGGTTACGATGACTTCTTTAGCCCTGATATTGGACCTTCTCCAGTGTATCCTCCTACCGGTGCTACTACAGCTATTATTGGTCAAGGTGGTGCCGCCATGCTTGTTTTCGACATGCGTTACGTCGGTGACTCTGATCTTAAGTCGTTTAGCAAGAACACCAACAAACAGCTTCAAGCCAACATTAAGTTTAACAACACAATCGCAGCTAATCTATCATACGACGCTTTCTTCACTATTTGCTTTGAGCGTCGCGCTGTTATTGCTGCTTCTGGTGAAGGTGTTGTCATTACTCAGCCGTAAATATTTTAGTATTAAATTTTATTCAATAATAAAATTTTAAAATGAAAGTCTTTTAGGAGATAACATTTCTGAAGATAAAAACATGCCTCTGCCACGCGATTTGCTTTACGACCGAATTATCCATTCTGGAAAAGGTGTTCATTCCCATTCTATACCTGACCATTACAAGGCCAAGAAACTTCAGGGATGTGGAGTTACCAATTACGATCTTGAATATGATCGCATTATTCATGGTGACAAAAAAAACTCGAAAAAATGAACGGCAGCGGAATAAATAGTAATAATGAACCACTATCCAATTTCCAATTAGACGACAAATTAAAAGATGTAAAAGGTTATTTAGGTTGTTTTTCCAGAGATGAAATCCCAACGTTAAAACCAGGACAATCAATTATTATTAATCTCGAGCCTCACACAGAATCAGGCTCTCATTGGGTTTGTTTGATCTGCCGACCTAATAACAACATTTATCTTGACTCGTTCGGTGTTGCACCGCCAGAAGAAGTATTGAAATTAAGGCCTGGAAAGACGCTTTACAATGCGCAGCAATATCAAGAACTGACTTCATCGCGTTGTGGTATGTTTTGCGCTTACTTCATCTCTGAAATCGAAGGAAAACATAAGAATCCTTTAGATGTCCTGTATTCGCTGGACATGGGACCTTCCAATCACAATGAAGAGGTTGTTTCTCGCGCATATAAACAGCTTTAAGTGTAATTTGATTAAAATATTAAAAATAATATTTTCATGCAAATTTATTGTGTCAAGTGCAAGTCGAAAGTGAATATTCCCAAACCTGATTTCAAAACTTCAAAGAACGGGCGTAAGATGGCAACTGGAACATGTCCTAAATGTGGTATTAAAGTGTCTTCATTTGTGAAATCAGACGCTGGAAAAGGTTTATATGCGGCTGGTCTTTTTGCTTAAGAAAAAGTAAAATTCTAATAAAAATTATGTCCTGGTTCAATCCACAATATACAGCTTTCGGTCATTACCATGCCTTTGAAGACGAAATTACTAAAGCTGAAGATGACTCTATAGTTCCGTATATTTTAATTATTGTAATGATGCTGAATTATATTTTGGCGATGAAACTTTTGAACTTAAATAAAGTTTAAAATTATAATAAAAAATTATAATTTTAACATGTCACTTAATGCTTTCGGTTACAATGGATTACAAGTTGGCCCTCCAGGTCCTGAAGGTCCGCCTGGTGCCACTGGTGGAGTAACAAGTCCCTGGACAGGAAATTTGGTGACAGTTGGTGATTTCACTTCTCAACAGTCAGATACAGGCACAGATCCAGTCTTTCAAGCGCAAGACGTTAATGATAACGTTATTTTTGCCATTAATACATTCACTCCTGGAATTATTGCTAATGGAAACTTCGTTGTCACTCCTGCGACAGATGGAATAGCTCTTATCGTCAATGACAATGCTGGAAACAATCTTTTTCAAATCAACACGACTACGCCTTCTGATTCTGCAGTTGTTGTTCTTAATGTCAATGATACTGACGGAAACTCAATATTATCGGTTAATCAAAGCAATGTCGATGGAAACGAGCTTGACTTCGTTACTATAAACGCTGTGACTATGGCTAATGGATTGGTTAATATTACTGGTTCTGATAGTGAGCCTGGAATTATTCTAAATGTCGAAGATCCTGATCTCGGCCAACTGTTTAATGTCAATAACTCCACCAATCAAGCTACTTTGCTGAATGGTTGTGCTTTGGTCGTCAATAATGCGAATAATTCGTCTGCGATTTTGAGTGTGGCTACTACAGTTGGAGACGAAGCTGTTAATGTTCTTGGCGATCTTGGAGTCACACCCATTGCTGATGGGGCTGTCTTTACAGTGACAGACAGTGGCTCTAACCCTGTTCTTAGTGTGGATACAGGCGGAAACCCCATTGTGACTGTCACAGGTTACCTGGGTGTGCAGGCTACTGCTGGTGCGAAAGCAAAGATAAACGCAAGTCCTCCTCTCTTTGAAATTCTGGACAATGAATCTAATATCATTATGTCTGTTGGAAACAACGATACCGTCACTTTTAACAACAATAACGGAGATGTGACTGGGCCAACGCTTAAAATCAATGAATCTGTTGGCTACGTTACTGTTGGTGCTCGATCAACATTGACAGCTAACAATCACGGTGATTTAGCCCAAGGTTTCTTTGTTGTGGATTCTCAGAACATCATTGATCCTGATAATCTGACGGTTAATATTATTGGCACTGCAGAGGGACTTGGAAATGACGTTATCTTCAACATTGTCAATGATAACAACTCTGTTCTAATGATTGACGCTAATGCGAGCACTATTAACGTGGGCGATCAAAGTAATGATGGCGCAGCAAGTGTTTTCTTTAGCGATGGAAGCGGTGGCGGAGCTGATTTCAACACTGTTCTTGTTGTCCAAGGAGGAGGCACTGAAAGCCCTGGAAACGGTTTGATTACAGTTGGCGCTGACATTGTGCCTGGTGGTTGGGGTCGTGATGAAGCAAATGTCCAACTTGGAACATTAGGAAATGCTTTTGCATCTTCTTATGTCAATGAAGGTTTTTTCAACGATAGTCTCAACATCGGTAGCGTTACTATCACTTCAACTGGAAGCGGTGGTGGTTCATTTACGGATGCCCAGCTCTACAATGCAGTCATTAATGGTGGAGGAGGGGGAAGTGACACATTTACGAACGTGTTGATTCAACCTTCCTCTGCAAGCTCCTGTTTCACAGTCAATGATCCCACTGGCGTTACCATGCTCAACATCGCTACTGGAGGACCCAACACTATTGCAATTTCAACCAATCAAAACGTAATTACACCCATCATGAACAATCAAAACACATTTACGGTGACTAATTCAACAAGCCAGCCAATTGTTCAAGTGGCGACCTCTAATGCAGTAAGCGGGCCGCCAAATACCAACTCTTCTGTGACGATTGGGGCTCAAAGTGTGGCTATTTCACCGCTTGTCTCGACAAGTTCAACATTCAACGTCTATTCAGATTCAACGAGCGCCTTTACCTTACTGGGCTGCGATGGTGTCGATCAGCAAGTTACACTGTGCGAGGAGTCTGTGACTGTGACAGAAGACAATGTGTTGATTCAGCCTGGTAGCGATGGATCCTGTTTTACAATTAAAAATGTTTCTGGAAGCACTTTGCTGAACCTAAATAGCTCTACCCCTTCTTTTTCACTTGGAAATGCTACTTGTATAAATACTACTACAGCTTCAGGCTACTCAGGCTCCTTCAAAGACTATCAAATGATCAACAAGCTTTCAGGCAAAACATACAACTTTACAGGTGGAACTCTGGGCCTCAATTATCAGGATGATGGTGAATTAATTTTCTACTCAGGAACTGGAAGTGGCGGCACGGATACTATTATTCTCCCTCTATCGTCGAGTGTTTATGCAGGCTTTACAGTGGATGTGTATAATCTGAGAAGCAACGGCTCTTCGCAGGGATTTGTTGTTGCAACACAGGGTAGTGACACAATTATCGACACGACAAGCGGCAGTGACACTTCTGTTTCTCTCACCAATCTGCAAGGCGCTTGTGCATCATTCACCTTCACAGGTGTTTCATCTACTTGGGCGTGTGTCTTTGTATATAGCACAACGTATCCTTTTTTAAGTTCTAAAGATGAATCAAAAGGACTTACTATCGAACAATTAGCAAATAAATTTAATTACCAGAAGAGACAAATCACCGAGATGAGAAACGAGAACAAAGAGCTCAGGGTGTTGATTGAAAATCTAACCAATAAATTGCTGTCACTTGAGGATAGTATTATTGAAAAAGCTGGAGTAACAGCAGAAGATCTCGGTAAATCCATTGTTCTGGACAAGGCCATTCAACCAGATCTCTCTGACGACGATGACTATGATGAGGCTCTGGAGGTGATCCGACTTTAGGAGGAAGCCCAAAGCAAAGCTGAGGTGGTTCGTCTATAATTTTAAAATAAGTATTTCTGTAGGGACCAGATCGATAAAATATTTTATACATTTATAAAATATTAAATTTTAATTATTTAAATTTTATTTTTTATGCGGTCAGCCACACATAACAACCTTCAGTGCCTCGTGCTTGAATAGTTTCCTTTCGATATCTTAGACTGAGGATTACTATGTTTAGTTTAGTTTTATTGGGTTCAATGATCTGACTCCAATCAGGATAACAAAAACTATAGTTTGCGACATCATTTACTTTCTCTTCGAACATTGAACCTTCAAATTTAAGATGTAATTGGAGTGAGCTGACAAGTCTTTGTTCTCCGAGATCAAAATAGTATTTTTCTTCATGGAAACCTCTGTTCTTCTCTAACACTAAACTATCTTTGATTGGCTTGTCAAGAAAAATTGAACTTTTGTATTTTGACATGTTCTTTTATTGTAGGAAAAAGTCTGTTTAAAATAAAAATTCAAATTTTTACTTGTCGTATAGAGTCATGACATTTGGATTATTTACGCGTGCGTTCTCACGTTTGTCTGCGTAATTCCACTCTTCCTTGAATGCAGACCAAAGATTTGAGAGCCAGTCAAGAACACCTTGTCCATGCTTGCGCTTTGAGCCAGGTCCAATACCTTTTCCTGTCAGTTCAGTCTTTTGTTGCTTGATAAAACGATCAATAAGAGCTTTAGTAGCTGTAGGATCGATTTCTTTGATGTATTCTTTCACTTTTGCGATAGTTAGATGTTTATTTTCATCGCTTTTGATTCGCTGTTCAATTTTGTAGAAATCAAGACCTGACGCCTTCTGATTCAGCTCGTTAATTCGGTTCTTCATGCGTTCGTCTAATGCATCTTGCGAAACGTCTGTAGATAGCTTCATGACTTTATCGGCAAACATGTCGGCTGCTTTATCTGTTCCCTCGAGCACTTTAGAAATTTTATCTCCTCCTTCAGGGATCTTTTTGACAAGCTCTTTGGCAACTTTGATTGCCTCGTCTTTCAGCTCTTTCGAATATTTGTAAAGCAAATTAGCAGACTCTTCTTGAACCATGTTCTGGAACATCTTTACATTGTCTTTCTTTCGTTGTTCTCGTTGCTCAGGAGTCATCTTTGCATAGACTTCTGCTTGCTTTAGATCTGCTTGTCTTTGAGCTTCGAGTTTCAGGCGATGGTTTATTTGGGATTTAGGATCCTCAAGAGCGTCCAGTTCCCATTGAGGGCCATCCAATTTGATCTTCATATACACCTCTGGCGTGGTGCCGTGTTTCTGTTGATATTGCTGAGCTGTCATTGGATACTTGAAGTCCTGCAACATATCTACTTCTGCTTTGAAATTAGCGGAGCCTTCTTGTTTCTTCGCTTTGTCGATTTTCTCATTAATGAGAGCGATCATGTGTTTTGCACCATTATACCAGAAAGACTCTTTGATGTTGTTGTAGATGTTCGAATCGAGATCACCACCTCGTCTGCGCCTCGGAACTCCTTCGTCGTCGCCTCCAACTCCATTTCCTCTAATCTTTTGGAAAATGTGCCCTAAATCAGTTAGAGCATCAAACAGTGAGTTTGTATAGCCTGGCAGCTCTTGCAAGATGCCTTTAGGCTCTTGGAAGATAAACTCATCAATCGGCTGAGACAATAGGTTGTTCGACTTGAGAAGCATGTTCTGTTGGTGCTGACAATTAAATCCAAACGCTGAATATTTCCAGAAGTTGTCTCCCATGGCTTCAAGCGTTTTACCAAAGAACTCGAACAATGTGATCTTCTTTCCATTCAGAGGCACAGGAATCGATTCTGTATTCTTTACATTCTTTGGCTGCGGATTTGGCGTGATCGTGACATATTCATTCTTCTCGTATCTGAATTTATACCCATCGGAAAGAGTAATAACACAGTAAAGATGGAAAATACGATCGTAGCCGCCTTTATTTACTGCAGCATTGAACTTTCCGAGCGTTGCCGCGTTAAGCGCAAGCTTTAAAACAGCTTGAATTGGCTCGCGAAACATCGTGATGGACGTAACAAAAGCATTGCCGTGCTCTTTGAGAAGGTTTTCCATATCTTTCATCCCTGCAAATGGATGTTTGCTACCGAAGAACCTTTGCACTGCAACCCAGCTATCCAATAGAATACCTTCACCGAGCTCTTCTACGGGAATATTTTTGCGACTTTTTTTAGACTTCTTCTTCTTGAAGTCTTTCAAAGCTGATTCAAACGATTCTTTATCTATCGCGTCAATAACACCACCTTCCTTTAGCACAAATCCGTAAGAGTTACGCGTGTGATTAGCCAGCATATCCATGAGTTCTTTTGGAGCTTTGACCATGATTTAAAAATATTAATTTTTTAGTTGTGTAAAAATTAATATTTAAGATAAACGGATTTAATTTCAAACTATTTAATAGCCAAACGGGTAAAGTTTATACGTTTCCCAGTCAATGACTTGCTTATCATAGCAGAACTTGAACTTCTTTGTGTTTTTGACTGTCTTGATCGAGTGATCTTTTGTGATCTGGAAATGCGTAACGGCGACTTCTGCTTCAGTTTTCCCTTCTGATTTAATCATATCCAACATAGTCTTCATGTTAATTGACTTGGAATTGATGTGATTCAGCGTGAAGCCTTTCAGTTTTACACAATCTTCCTTGCCATTGAATGTTGTGTAAGCATAGGATTTAGGTCCGGTCGCCACGAACTCAGTAATGTAGTTATCGCATTCAAGCTCTTTATCGTATTCAAGCTCTTTCTTCATGAGGCCAAGGTAGTCGCCAGTCTCCATTTGAACTGGGTCTGAAATTGAATCTACAAAGACGATCGAGTCGGTGTCGTAGTAGAGAACACGATCCTGGAGAAGATCCAACTTGTCGTAAAGCATGAGTCGGGCTTGCGAAGTTGTGAAGATGGCGACGTAAATGTTTGTGTTCTTGTCTTCTTGGACATAGTCCGATTTGAGGCGGAAAGACACATTCACCAACTGCTCGGCGACAATGTGGCAGTCCAAAATTTCTCGCGTGCTATCCTCGGTAAAGTTAATGAACTCGGTATACGAGTTAAATAATTTATTTTGAACCATATTAGGGCGCTGGCCGAACTTACCCCACAGAGAATTGAGGAAAAGCTTGGAGACTGAACGCATGCCTTTGTTGGGGATGATTTTATCGTAATCGAGGCGAATTCCTTCTTTTTCGTAATAAGTTTCGATAAAATCTTGCTTTTGCTCCTCTGTTACGCAGTGCGATGGGAAACCAGAACACTCTGCTTTGATCTTCAACCACGTATTAACGTAATCGGCGAAAAGGCCTTCAATTCCTTCCTCGAAATGATGAACTTCGTGGATTTTGAGGATTTTGTAACCTTTTTCGATAGCTTTGTTTAATTCAAGATGAGTCCAGGTTCCTGTGATTTCACGCTCAGCTGGCGAGTGTGTGCAAGATGCGCATGAATTGGCAGCGCAGGAGGAACAAAGAGGGAAGACAAGCTTGTCGATCGATGCGCCATCCTTAACAGGAAGAACTGGGAAACGCAATCCACGAGGAGGCAAGACATCGCAGTAGATGAGGCCTTTGTAGGAAGAGATATCGGTTGTGTTGGGCTGATAAATAGTCGTGTGATGGCCTTTCGGATACCAACCATACTTACAAACAGTCGGATAGAGAGAGGTGAAATCGTAATAATAAATTTTCTCGTCAGAAGAACATTTGTGGTAGAGCTTGGCTACATCGGTTCTGCCTCCAAAGAAGGCTTTGCGAGGGTTCAAATATCCAATTGCGTTTGTTTCTTTGGCTTTCAGAATGTTTATTTGATGAAGCTGAGAGAAATTTTTGTCGTCTTTGATCATTTTATTGTAATCGCACTCCCAAATCTCCACCAACTTGTGTTTCTTCTTCAAAGTTGCTGAGATGGCTTGTGTCGATGAATAAAGTTCGCTAAAACTCTTACCTGAATAGGGATTCAACTTGTTTTTGTTGGTGCATTTAGGACAGCCGTGCCAGAAACAACCGTGGAATTGATAGACTGTGTCTGAAGTTGGGTCGTAGCCATCGACTTTGTAGCCATCAATGGTTTGCTCTCCTCCATTCTGAGCGTGTTTAATGTTTGTTGAGTTGTTCGTGAGTGTTTGGATGGCAGCAATCGATAAATTTGAGTAGTTCTCGTGTTTTAATTGAGGATTGGAGACGTAGGCGATGGTGTTTGGCTGCAAAAAGTTTTTCTTGTTGATCTTCATGGCACAGGAGGCAAGGGTAACAGACTTGAACGGATCAAGGTGGGCAACTTCATAAGTAATCTGTTGGAAACGTTTGCATCCATCGCGCAGAAGCAGAACATCAGACTCACAGTAAGCATGGAACTCTTTTTTGAAATCGAATTGCGATGAAGAAACTTGTTCATACCAGGTGTTGAATTCTGTGCGCGTTTCCTCCATCATTGAATCAGGATCGTAGTATTCACGAGGAGGATAGGAATCGACATAGTCTTGGTTTTGAGGAAGGTTGAAGTGGTGAGGAAAAAAGCCTTTTTTCAACTCTTTGATGCCAAACATCTTGGGAAACTCACGTAGAGCTGTCGAAATAAAACTTAACGAATCAACAAAGCGAATGTTCATGCCTTTACCTTCAAGGGACATGTAAGTAATTTTTCCTTGAGCAAAAATTGTGAAAGGAGTCAAGTTGTTCTCGTGCATATACTTTAGAATTGGGTGGAAGTCATAACCTCGACCGTTGTGAGCAATGAACGTGAAGTTGTTGTGCTCTTTGATGAGAGCCCAATCACAGAACTCTTGGATCGTATAGTGTGTAACAAGAGGCTTGGTTACGTCTGCGTATGCTGATTTTGCAAGATTAACTTGATGGACTGCGTTTTCGTCACAATAGGTCTCGAAATCAAAGAATACGTAGTTATCCTTCTCTAACTCAAACGTATCCTCTTCTTTCAGAGGTTGCTGATAGCACAGATGATCCTTAATATCGACGTATTCTTTGCAATTGGGGCATTTGTCATGGCCACAAACGTGGTTGTCCCTGTTTTCAGCTACTTTGTAATCGAAAGTCCGCTTACATTTGAGGCATTTCCAACGCCTGCCACATAAGCCTGATGTAATGTGGTGATCAAAACACGCTTGCAAGGGAAAAGTGTAATTACAATCGTGGCAAGGAATATACTTCTCGTATTTAGTTTCTGGGTTTTCGTTTCGAACATTGTGATGGTTAATTTTGGCTTGATGGCACGAATTGCAGCTGAAATTTGTTGGACAGCAATGCTTTTCTTTGTGACTGTAAGCAACAAAGCAAGGCTCGCAGAAATAAGACGTGGCAAAGTAACCCTTGATACTTTTAATGTAATGGAAATGGTTTCCTTGTTTTAGGAAATATACTTTCTTGGGATAGACATTTGTTCCTTCGTAAAGACGCGAATTATTATTATCGTAATCGACAATACAGATCGAAAGTTTCAAGTGGTCTTCCATTCGTTTAATATCTGCAAGGTCGAATGGATCGTCGTGAGTGTCTTTGCCGAGAGCTGCACAAATATTTTCTGCTCCTTCGCGTTGGGATTTTGAGCCTTGTTTATACTTTTCTGACGGCTGCTGAATAACATTTTGCCATTTGTTGTAATTAGCTTTAGAATCATTTTCTTTGTATAGCATGTCAATCATGGCAACGAAGCCTGCGCGAGCGGCGCACATCGAATCAGAATCGTTTGTAATCATGATCATCGACGTTTTATTTTGAAAATCTTTCAGCATGGGAACAGACAATGTGGAGCCAGCTCCTTGAGGAACACGATAGAAGAAGATTTGAATGTCAAGCGGGGCATCTACTTCGGCTTGTTGCCATGACTGAAGTTGTTGCTCAATCGATTTAATAAATTGTTCGGCTGAGAAGTTTTGAACACGACGAAACTGATCTTGATTCCTGTAATGGCCTGTGCTGAGACGAAAAATAATGCGATCTCTTGGTTGAAGGTTGTTCTTTTGAACGATCGTCCTGAAAATATCGTCGATCGAAGCAACAAGCTTGTTGTAAATTGCTTGCTGGTTTTCTAATGCCAACAATCGGTTGCGATTGAACGTTAGCGAATAACCACTCTCACCAGCGCGGTGTTCCAAGTTTGAATTAGGTCCTGGAACTGGAAAAGCAACTGATGCTCTGTTCAGGTTGATCGTATAAAAACCATTAGTAACTGAACGATTCACACGTTGAGCAAGGGCATTTTTGTAAAGCTTTGCCTTCGTCGCATCAACAAAGGTTGCGTTTCGAGGCGTTAGAAGTGGAATTACACGAGCGTTCGCGCGGCGATTAGTAGCGTTATGAGTCGTAATAGCTTCATCAATGCCTGCGTTAATGGTATCGACAACGAGTGGAGACTTTGCGTAAGCTTTCAACAACCTGTTCAGCTTTTGCGTGTAGGACCTGTGATGGAGGATGCTATCGACAATTTCGTTATACACAGGTTGGTCTTCAGGCCTCATTTGCGTAAAAACATTGACTTGGCGACGAACCTCCTCTGCATTGCGTTGAAAAGCGTTTTGGGCTCGTGCCGTTCGCGCACGCATTCGCTCTTCGTGTTCAGCAGCTCTCTGATTGGCTTCTTGGATATGCCTGAACATAGCTGCTTGGGTTTCGTTCCTCGGAGCCGGATGGTAGGCCTGATTGAGCCGATTCTGAGTATTCTGGGCAAATCTGGTGGTCATCATGTTTTTGATTGAAGGCGGTGGTGTTTTAATATGGTTTGCCGAAAAGTTAAAAAAAAAATCAATTCGGAAGTCGAAAATTTTGGATATTTTTTTTAAAAATAAAGGGTTACTTTGGTCTGGAAATCGATTTTATGGGCTAATTTATTTTGGAAATAAAAAATAAATAATTTATTTGTCGAGTCGCCATGTTTATTTGAGTGTTGGTCCTGGAAGTAGTATGGAATCTGGCATAAAAATGCCAGATTTGACTCGGATAAACATCGGCTAAATAAAAGTTAAAAAAAAAATAATTAATAAATAAATTTATTTTTTAATTTTGTGCTCGTGTAGGGGCTCTGTAAAGGCTTTTCCAACGAGGTATCAAAGGTCCAAATCGGTAAAGAATTGAAAAAGAAACAAATACAAAGTAAAACCCTTTTTCTGGAAAGAAAAGAAAGAAGAAAGAAAAGGGTTTTTTAAAGAGGAGAAAAAGGCAGATTTACTGCTGGTGCTGGCGCATGACTTCGAGCATGCGGATGGCGCTGGCGATGGTCGCATACGCGTTGCCCTTGTTCAGCTTTTGTGTCTTGACAAACTCGAGACCAGCGCGCAGCTCAATCAAACCTTCAATGGTATTTTCAATGATACCGTTGTTACGAATGGGTTGCTGGGCGGCAGCATAGTAAGCGGGAGGCGGGTTGGCAGCGGTAGCGGCATTGGCATTGGCAGCAGTATTGGCATTGGCAGCAGCAGTGGCCTGGACGACCGCCTGGTTGATCATCTGCTGGATCGACTGTTGCATGTCGCTGAAACGGAAGACGTCACCAACGATGGCAGTCGGGGCAGCAGTCGGGGCAGCAGTCGGGGCAGCAGTCGGGGCAGCAGTCGGGGCAGCAGTCGAGGGAGCAGTCTGGCCAGTGGCGTTGATGTTGGAGGACATTTGCGCAGAGGAGAAGTAGCCGAGGAGGCGTGGAAAGTAAAGTAAAGAGACCCATGAAAGTCAGGCTTGCTTAAATATATAGAGCTGGAACGCACAGGGTTAGGCTGTAACACGCATAGTTAGGCTGGAACAGTGAGTCGTCAAGGTAGGGCCAGAACAGGATGGAACACATAACCCTGTATAAAAGACAACCTGAGTTCTCTGGGAAAAAGGAAAAACAACCTATACCCTACGATTTGAGAGGCTGGAACAGGCGGGAACAAGCAGTGTCAGTCAGGTTTTAGTCAGGACAGGCCTGTGACCACAATGGAAGGCTGCGAAGGCATTGAGGACAAGAAAGGCAGTGGCTTGGTTTTTTTTTTTGGCAAGGCAGAAAAAGTAGAGAAGGCTGGAACGGGCTGGAACAGCATTTTCCAAAATGACCGCGCACATCAATCGTGTTAGCAGTTGCGGCACACCGATGCCGTGGTCGTCGCAGACTGACCCTGCCGACCCAGCCGACTCAGCCTTCCCTACCTCGACCAAGCTGATCAACGGCCTCTCGCAAGATCAGCTTGAAACCCTGCAAGAAATCTACTTGCGGAACCGCGTCCCTCAGGAAAATGCGAAGGACAACTACCTTTCATACCTTTCACGCAAAGGCAACCAAGGCAAGACCTACAGCCAATTGCGCAAAGCAATGCTGAAACTCTCTGCTGAGCGTGCGCGCACTGACACATCCCAAAAGGCTGCATATATGCGCGAAAAGCGCAAGGGTATTTTTTTATCTTTTTTTTTTGGTCTCCTTTCTAACTCTTTGTGCCTCACAATAGAAAAAGGCCTTCAGAAAAGCCCATCTGTGCCCCAAAAGACCCAGCAGAAATCCCTGTCTGCACCCCACTGTAATGATATGGATGATGTCACCCCCAACATCACAGACACCATCCCGGATGCCATGGAGGGCATTGTTTCAGTCACTGCTGCCAAGGACACTGTTGCCCCGACTGCCAATACAGCCATTGTCCCCACCACTGGTGCTAAGACCGCCACCCAAAAGACCAAGGGCATCGCCAAAACATTTAAGACACCCATGGATGGATGCCTTACCATGGACTACATGATCCGTGCTGCCAGCGAGGCTCTCGTCGCCCTCAACACTATGGATGGCGTCATCCAGGCCAACGCAACCTACAACCCTGGCATCTTCCAGACCAACGCAACCTACAACCCTGGCGTCATCCAGGCCATTGTCGCTACCACCAACCAGGTTACTGATGACAACTATACAGATCCATTTTTTCCAAAGGTAAGTTAGGTAACAAAAAGTGCATCTTTGGACTAACATTATCTTTATAGGACAATATTAATAACTTCGTCTGCTAAGCAAGACTTTATAAAATATAATAATAATTAAATAAAAAGGTAACATATATTTATATTACCTTTTTATTTTAACCTGTGTTTCTCTTTTGTTTAGGAGCTCATCTTCTTTCAAACGCTTTTAACAAGCTCTTTGGCAACCACGAGGTCTTCGCTGGCGTCGTGATGAATGCGTTGCAGCTCATCTGCAACGAAAAAGCCTCTAATAGGCTCTTTTTCTTACTTGTGTCTCAAACTGTGTAAGCTACAACACCCTTTCTTTGATGGGCGGGCGGATTTTATAAAGTTTTGGCAGGGCCGAATTAAAAAATCAATTCGGAACAAAATTTTAATTTTTGGAAATACGGAATGGCTTGGGCCAAAAGAAAGAATTCTGGGACGGTTGGGCGAAAGGAGTAAAAAGAGGCGGAGAGAGATGGCCAAAATTTGAAATCTTGGAAGGCTGGGCGAAAGGAATTGAAATCGGGCAAGGATGGAGGGGAAAACAGTTTTGGGCGACTTTTTTATTTTTTTTTTTTGAAAGTTGGCATTTTTTTTTGCCAGGACACCCCGCCGGCAGGACCGAAAATTCGATAGCTGGGATAGAAGTTCTGGCAATGCGTTTTTACGGGTTAATTTTGGAAATGGAGCCACGAATTCGATTTTTGAAAACCTCTGAGTTTTATGCCGGCCAACAGGCGCCTTATCTACTCTCGTGGTACGCGAGAGGCTGAACAAAGGCTTTGGCGACGGCCTCGTACGTAACATCGTCATGGGTTGGCCCGATGCCTCCGCTGGTGAACACATAGTCGAACGATCTGCTCAGGCGCAGCACGGTCTCGGCGATGTCAGCCACGTCGTCGGGGACGACCTCGACCCTTTTGAGCTCGATTCCCAACTGTACATCCGAGTGTCGCTGTTATAATTATCAAGACAAGACAAGCGCGCATACGTCAAATAGGCATCCCGCCAGGACGTGAGTGTTGGTGTCCTGAACCTTGCCATTGAGGATCTCGTCGCCGATGACTAGGATGGACGCACGTTTTGGGACGGCCATGAACGTGGAAAATTTATTTCAGTTTTTTTTGTTGTTTTTCTGACGCGGAGCACGAGGATGGCCACAGAGACCACAAACTTTTTCCGCAAGATCACCTTCCGCTTTGAGCAGGTCCCCGTTGACGCCGAGGGCAACGTCTCCACCAAGGAGTTCCTCGAGGCCACCAAGCAGCTCGTTACGATCTTTGGTACGCTCTCGTTCTCTTTTCTGACTGCCACGTTGTTTTTTCCCGGTTAACACAAACAACGAAAACCAGACGAGCTGGGCAGCATGGCCTTCTCGACGATCAAGTCTGACATGCTCGGCAACGTCGAAGTACGTTTGGCTATTGGAACACGAGGAACACGTCACTAACACAACGCTTACCTTCCTCTTTTCCCTTTTTTTTTTTTGTTTCGTTTCTTTTTCATCCCTTTCTTCCCACCAATTGGGCGCGTTAGCTTATCGAGAAGCGCTACAATGCCAACCCTACGCGCATGTCGACCCTCCAAAAGGTCCTGCTGGCGGACAAGGAGGACAAGATCACTGGCCGCAACGCGACTATCGGCATGGTTTGGCTCAAGCGGTACGTCGTCCTCCGTTGTGGTTTGCAGACTCGTTAATTTAGACATCGTTATGCAGCGCGCTCGAGTTTGTCTCGGCGAGCTTCCAGAACGCACTCGAGAAGCAGAACGAGGAGCTGACCGTGTGCTTTACCAACGCCTACAACGCGACCCTCAGCAAGCACCACACGATGTTTGTCAGGCCCGTGTTCTCGCTCGGTACGAAGGGGAGATGGGAAGGATCGCATGTTCTCTTCCCTAACATTTGAATTATTTTTTTTCCCCCTCTATTTTTCATCATCAAAAAGCCATGAACGCCGTCCCCTACCGCAAAGACTTCTACTCCAAGCTCCAGGGTACCACGACCGTTCCCGAGCTGATTGAGGACATGAAGCTGTACTTCTCGCCCGTCGTCTCCGTCGTGGGCGTCCTCACCAAGTACTTTAAGGACAACAACCTTGATGGACTCAAGTAAAACGACGAGCTCACCTACATAAAGCGCACACTGTTTAGGGGTCAATTCACGTGTCTTTTTACGTGCATTTATCATTTGCAGCCTGACTCGGAGAGACTCGGGCAAAAAGGCTCTACGTGAACTAGAAAAAAAAACTCTGCGAAAAAAAACAATTGCTGCGAAAAAAAACTCGGCAGTGATTTTCCAAAGCTGATCGCGGTGATCGCCAGTTACGGCCAATGCGCTACTCGGTCCAACGCATCGTGGCCCTGGTCGGGATGCTCATCCTGCTTGTGTTTGCCGCGCTGTTTGTGCTTGAAAGGAGCAGCCGAGGAGAGCATGCGGAGATAGACCGCGTCGTCGCGAGCGATTCAGTGCCAAGGAACGTCGCGGCGGAGGCAGAGGAGCTGTTGTCGGATGACTACGTGGAGGACCAGCAACGGAAGGAGAGGATAAACGCGATGGTCAAGAAGAACATGGACCTAGGTGGCGAGGGCGAGGGCAAGGGCAAGGGCAGGAAGCCGACGCTGGAAGAAGAGACACTGGGCATTGTCAACCCGGAACAGCTCGAGGAGCAAATCGAGCAGTCTCGCTCAAGAAAGCTGGACAAGACCATGTCGACCGTGCTTGACGCGATCAAGCCGGGAGCCCACAGTACGCAACACAAGCGGGTACCAGTCGTGCAACCCTAACCCCCTTTGGTTTGTAGTCGAGGAGCCTATCAAGGTGAGGACAAAGGGCCATGTCATGTTTTGGGAGGACGTGAGCACGTCGATGGGCTACTTTCCCGATGCCCTAAAGACACGTGTGTGCACGTTCCAAAACATCTGTGTTCAAGGTGAGTACTCTGTCACCGTCCTTTACCCTCCCCTCATAATGAGAAATGACAGGACCCACCGTGCTCGTCCCGATCCAGAACGAGGCCACTCGATCAAAGCTGCAAGACGCGTACGCAAAGTGCATTGCGCACACGATTGACGTGCACGACCCACTGTACCAGCTTTGCCGATGCTTTGTATACAATTCGGCTGTCAAGTTTGTAAAGTATGTTTGGGCCTACCTTTCGTGTTTCAAATAATTTCAACGTCACGGTTCCTAGACCCACGCAGCTCTCAAGATATCCTCTTCAAACTGGTCACACATGGATGATGGACACGTTTGTCGCACGCCAGTTTGGACACTTTGTCGAAACCGTCGGATTCTTCCACTCCATTCAATTGCACCCCGAGGAGTACGATTTGCCGGCTCTAGACCAGGTATGTGGTGTTCGCTCCCTCGCCCCATCCTTTGTAACCATCGTCCTGGTCACCAGATCTACTTTCCAAAGCTGGAGCCCTCCATGCTCGAACACGAAAAAATATTCATCGACGCAGCTCTCAAGCGAACAAAGACAAACAATGGCAAGAAGCCAGAGTTGATTGAACCGGCATCACTGTGCTTTGAGCGTCTTTCATCGTCGGGTGTGACCGCGCTGGTAAGCGATGGGCCCAAGGGTGGCCTGACTCTTTTTTTTTTGTGTGTGTGTGTGTGGCGCTAAACCGTAACAAAAACATAAAGATATCTGCAAGCAAGGAGGACGCAGCAGTCTTCCGAAGCGACATTGCAGAGGGCGTGAAACTGAACCTGACACCAACCTGCCCTCCTGCGCGGGCGCTATTCCTGTTGCGTTCAGGCGAGTCGTCACTGAGGCGCCCGAGCAACCTCGACGCCATCGTCGAATTGGTTGAAGAGCTCGGTGTGAACAAGCTCGAGTTTATCCTGGTCTCTGGGTCGAATTCGTCTGCAGCACAGCTCCAGATGTTCAACAGTGCTGGGCTCATCCTCAGCTCACATTCTTCACAGCTCGTGAACTTGGTGGCGATGGTCCCTGGCTCGGCGATCGTAAGCCTAAATGTAATTTCGATTTTAAACCTGAATTGTTGACTTGCACAGGTGGAAATCACACCGGCATTCCACAACATGGACTTTGCGCAAAACGCCTTTTTGTTTGATGTCAACTACCATTTCTCGATCGGACACACGGACAAACTCAGGAGTGAAAAGGCTGTCTCCAACACGATCATCACATGCAACAAGGCCCTCCAAGCGTGCAACTCTGAGGGGTTCGAGTGCTTTCAACGCACGGTACGCTAATTTCTGTATTTTAAAATAATAAGAAAATTTTCGGTTTCCGTACAGTTTTATGCCATGGAACAAAGCTGCAACTCGAAAGAGTACCGATCTTGGGCCAAATCCATCAAGTATGAAAACTACTTCCAGGCCGATCTCGGTACGCTTCGTCCATGGTGTGCATCTAATTTCTAACTGATTGCGCACAAACAAGACGCATTGCGGGAAAACCTGAAGACAGCAATCAAGGAACTGAACAGCGCCTGCGATGGACATTGGCCCGGTCTTTCCGAATGATCGCATCTGAGTAGTATGGTACACTACGAAGTACAAAAACTCGAAGTACCAAAAGTAAAAAGTACAAAAAAAATACATTTGCGATGTGTTTAGAATAGGGAAACGAGTTTGAAATGCATTCGGGGCGTCGAATGTGGACAGGATGGGCGACGGAGGTCGAAGGACATGTTACAATTGAAGAGAGAAACTAGGGTTTGATGTAATGTATTGTGCACCCTAGGTTAAAAAGTCGCATTCAGTTTTTTTTTTCAACTTTGCTTTTTTTTTTTTTTTTTACGCGCCGTTAGTCCTCGTCCTGTTGGACTCCTTTCATGACCCTCCATGCTCCCGGGGCTCACTAGTCTAACTCTCTCCGGTTGCGCAAGGGCAGGAGAGAACACCTCAAGTTTGGCCAACCCAACTTTAAGGCAAGGATGGACGTCGCAGCCGCAGAAAACAGCAAGGCTCCCAACGGAGCACCAGCAACGACGCCAGGCGCCAAGGTAATGAAGAAGCATGGGTCAGAGTTGAGGCGGTGGCGGGGGGGCGGACACTGTGCGGGTGAGAGGGTGCAGGCGGCCGTGGGTGGAGCTGTAGCCAGGAGACTGACAGTCCAGCGCGAAACGCGACACACTGATTTTTTTCTTTTCTTTTCTCACCTTTGTTCTTTCTTCACCGCCTGTTACCTCCGTCCACCGGACCCACGCACACACGCACACGCACACGTTTCGTCAAATGCAGGCCCCCGTCGTGACAACAACAAAGGCGACAGGAGCCGCCGGGCTACCCGTCGAGCCGCTGACACCAGCGACCCCGAACCCAAGCGCCGCTGGCAACGAGCCCGATAGCAACCCTTACATGGAGGTCGTGTACAAGAAGCTGCGTGCCCTGAAGAAGCGTCTGGTGCGTCTGGTCCCTTTGTCTCTCAGCTGACCTGACTTTTTGGAACAGTCCAAGCTCACATCGTACGAGGACGCCCAAAAGCAAGGGAAAACGCTCGACAGCGACCAGAAGCAGTCGCTGCAGAGAAAAGGCGAGGTCGAGCTCCTGATCAAGGAGTACGAGGATATGGAGAAGCAGCTGAAGGAAGTGGAAACAGAGGTAAAGACGTGACGGTCTTTTGTGTCTTTATTTATTTATTTATTTAAAATTGTCTTCATCAGGTCCAAAAGGCCGAGAAGAAGGCGCTCAAGAAGAAGCAGGCCGATGATAAGAAGCTTGCCCAACTTGCCAAGGTTTGCGAAAACAAAAATAGTCATAAAATAAGAATTCTTGCTCGGGCCACAGGAAAAGGAGGACGAACAGCTACGGCAGGCACTGGAGATCCACTACCTTGTGAAGCAGTTTGGAGACGCCTACATCCGAAACGGTTTCATTGACGGCACTCACACCCGCCACCCGCTGACTGAGGCCGAGGTCAAGCTGCTGGACACGCTCGGTGAGGCGATCTCGCCTGCCTATGACAAGTCGATTGGGTATATTTGCAACCCTGACGCATGTCGTTTGGCTTAATGCACGGATGGCAGCCTGCACCAATTGACTCAGATCATCCAGCACCACTTCCTCAAGCTCCAGTCGGAATCAGAAGACTCATTCCAGGGCCTTGCGACGTGTGCGTGTTTTCATTTTTATTTTTATTTTTTTTAAAAAATTTTTTTTTTGTTAATGGGTGCCAACGCTGGTGTACACAGACAACCAAATCACCAAGATCTTCCAGTCCCTCCTCAACTCGCGGTTCTTCAACCTCGAGGTCGCCCAGGCAGAGATCAAGGCTGCCGAAGAGGCGCGAATTGCAGCCGAGCTCGCTGCAAAGAAGGCCGCCGAGGAGGCGCAGCGGTTAGCCGAGCTTGTGGCGACCTTTATTATCGTCGACAAGGCCGACCTTCCCCATGCTGACGACAAGGCTCCTGAGCAGAGTAAGCGGTTGACTTGCTTGTTATTTACTAATTTTTCCCGTTGGATTCAAGTCAACGGGACCCTCGCGCCTCCGATCTCCTTCCTTAACGACTCGGAGCTTGAGATTGAGGAGCCCAAGGTAGTTGTTGCTCCAGTCGTCAAGTCAGCGTCTGCACCTGCTGCTCCTGCGGCCACCACAACTGCGGCTGTTGCCCCGGTTGTCAACGGGCATGTTCACAGCCCTGATGGTGTGTTGTTTGTTTATCAAGGTCATCTCTTCTAAAGGCAGGAGTAATAATTAAAAAAGGCGACAATAACACGGATGACGATGGCTTCCAAGCCAAGGGCGGCATTCGTCGACCTCGAGGCAGCAACGGCCCCAGCCGTGGTCGAGGTGCTTCTAATGGCGATGGCGGTTCTCGTCGAGGTGGCCAGGAAGGTGGTCGCGCTCCAAAGATGCCCACCACTCCCAAAGAGTCTAGCGACGGCCAGGGTATTTATTCTATAAGATCAGCAAAATAAAATAAAATGAAAAACATTGTCGACATCAGTGGGTGGCGAGGCAAAGCCTTCACCGCGTGGCGGCCGTGGTGGCAGCAACAGCAGCAGCTCCAGCGGTGTTTCCCGTGGCGGTGCCCAGTCCGGTCGCGGAGGTCGTGGAGGAGCAGCTGGCAAGCCCGCCGTAAGTCGTCGATTTTTTTTTTTTTTTTGCTCAAAATGCA
>Ga0302233_10000536_pt1 | contig 30838 bp, 29 predicted proteins | sample II_Palsa_N3_1_FD_193516 | JGI IMG/M metagenome (GOLD analysis project Ga0302233, IMG submission 193516) | Peat permafrost microbial communities from Stordalen Mire near Abisko, Sweden - II_Palsa_N3_1 | ecosystem: Environmental > Terrestrial > Soil > Palsa > Peat permafrost | place: Sweden... | reverse complement strand
ATCTGACCATTTTCCAGCGGCTCGCGCAGCATTTCGAGCACGCGTCGGTCGAACTCCGGCAGTTCGTCGAGGAACAGCACGCCCAAATGAGCCAGGGTAATTTCGCCGGCCAGCGGTGGGTTACCGCTGTGAATTACATTAAAAAAGGCGACTATATTTATTGACTTGTATAGCTTATTCGGCAATATTAACAATAATTCACGCGACTAAATTCTAGATATAGGCGCGACTGACTTGCGGATCACGTTAAATGACACGACTGGATTTAAATCGGCCTGTGAGAGAGCTGAAGACTAGCCGCAGATGTCTTACTGGCCGGGTATCTTTGGCGTCCGGCGGGACCGCGTCGTTCGAATCTTCTTTGGAGCGTGACTGGCTGATCGCTCTGGATTTCGATCCCTCGATTTCACTCATCCGGGAGCAACCGTTCTCGATTTATTACGACTACCTGGGAAGGCGGCGGCGCTACACCCCTGATGTTCTAGTGGAGTCGTTAGCGTCGGACGGCTCCGTTCATACCACCGTATACGAAGTAAAGCCGCTCGATGAGTTGCGCGCGAATTGGGAGCTTTATCGCCCGCGTTTCCGAGAGGCTGTTCGTTACTGCCGCGCTCGAGGTTGGCGATTCAAAATCGTTACCGAAAGAGATATCCGCACGCCCTTCGTTCAAAATGCCAAATTTCTGCGCCGCTACCGCACGATTCTCGAGCAGCCCTTATTGGCGAAGCAACTCTTGTACACCCTCAGAGCCCTCGGCGAGACCACCCCGCAAGCGCTACTCGCTGCGGCGTATCTAACTGAGGAACGGCGTATGGCGGCAACGTCCGAACTATGGCGGCTGGTGGCGTTAAGGACGGTCGTCGCGTGGTTGGACGCGCCCTTAACGATGTCCACGCCGATTTGGTTGCTCGGAGGTTGATATGAACGGTATCTCGAAAGCTTTTTTCAAAGCCGAGCCGGGGCAGACCGTTCAGTCGGGCGGACGGCTCTACAAAATCACTCACTTAATGTCGATCGACAGCGTTTTGGCTGTGGACACCGAAACCAACGAAAGTCATCGCCTCTTCGTAGACACCCTGAAGCAGACTTCAGGGGACCTGACGGCCGAACCGGAGAACGAAAACGGTTACCGAGATCTCGCGCTATACAGTGAGGATGAATGGGCTGAAGCACAGCGGCGTTTTCAGGCGATTAAACCTCTATTGGAAAATCCCATTCGTACGCGTGAAGACGCTGAGAAGTTAGCGGCCAAGCAGGGCATCCATGCCGCGACCCTCTACAAGTGGCTAAAACTTTACCAGGAAGCCGGCCATGTATCGGCATTGGTGCCGACGAAACGAGGTCGAAAATTAGGTACCAAGCTTCTCGCTGTTGAACAGGAAAAAATTATCGAATCAGCGATCGAAGACATCTATTTGAGCAAGCAGCGGCATAAGCCGCAAGATGTCGTCGAGGAGGTTATGCGAAGAAGTCGTTTAGCAAAGATTGTGGCGCCGCATCCCAACACTGTTCGAAATCGGCTAGCAGTGTTGCGTCCGGCTGAAACGCTGCGCCGTCGAGGCTTTCGGGAGCAAGCCAGAAACAAATATGCGCCTATCCTCGGTCAGTTTCCGGGCGCCGATTTCCCATTCTCCGTGGTTCAGGTTGATCACACCGAGGCGGATATAATTTTGGTCGACGAAGTGCATAGAAAGCCGATCGGCAGACCTTGGTTGACGCTTGCGATAGATGTATTCAGCAGGATGATCGCAGGGATCTATCTGACGTTTGAGAAGCCTAGCGCCACTTCGGTCGGTATGTGCTTGGCTCAAGCGATCTGTCCAAAAAGAGAATATTTAGCGGAACTCGAAGTTGGCGGCGAATGGAGTGTGTGGGGCGTGATGAGCACGGTACATACGGATAACGCGAAAGAGTTTCGCGGTGCCGTTCTGGAGCGAGCATGTAACGAATACTCTATCGATCTCCAGTGGCGTCCAGTCATGTTGCCGCACTTTGGCGGCCACATCGAGCGCTTGATGGGAACGATGGCAAATGAAATCCGTAAATTGCCGGGCACGACCTTCTCGAATCCGACCCAACGTAAGGGATACGATTCCGAGGGGCATGCCGCACTGACTCTTAAAGAGTTCGAGCGGCATATCGTCGAATTTATCGTGAATGTGTATCACCAGCGGGTTCACTCTCAAATCGGGGTTCCCCCGAGACGGAAATGGGAGCTCGGTGTGCTGGGCGATTCGAGTTCAACTGGGACCGGTGTTATGCCTATTCCGCAGGATCCACTGAGAATCCGGCTCGATTTCATGCCGTTCTTCGAGCGTTCGGTCCAACAATATGGCATCCAGATCGATGGGATTACCTATTACGAGAAAATTCTCGACCAGTACATCAATGCGCCAGACCCCGATAATCCTAAGGCCAAACGCAGTTTCCTGGTGCGCCGTGATCCTCGAGATATCAGCAAAATCTATTTCTTTGACCCCGCCAATGGGCAATACGCTGCTCTGCCATATCGTAATATCGGCCACCCAGCTATGAGCGCATGGGAGCTACGGGAGGTGCAGCAAGTGCTTAAGGTGCAAGGCACTAGCAACGTCAACGAACATGTGATCTTCGATGCACTGGATCGCATGCGTGTTCGAATCGAAGCCGCAAAACATAAAACAAAGTCGGCGCGGCGCCAAGCTACGCGTACGCCGGTCGCGACGATTCCAAAGGCTACAAGCTCGCATCCCGGTTCGGATCAAATCTCCCCGAAGGGAGCTGACGAAATAAAGCAAGATCAAGATGATCCTTTTGCCCAGCCAGTCCAACCATTTGATGAGATTTCAATCTCTCGATGAACACGTATGCACACCTAGAGCAAGAAGTTGCAGAAGCGCTGACGCTGCCTACCCCTGAGCGTATTGAATTTTGTCGGTCCGACAGATGGGTCGGCTATACGCGGGCATCGCAGGTGCTGAAGCAATTGGATCAGTTGTTGATATATCCAAAAACACTCCGGATGCCTAATTTACTAATCGTTGGTCGCAGTGGAAATGGAAAAAGCTCCATTCTCGAGCGATTTGCGCATCGGCATCCGGTGCAAATCACTCCCACCGGTAGCCCTCTCGCCCCACTGCTTTACATCCAGATGCCGGATACGCCCGATGAGACCGAGTTCTGGTCGACGATTCTTTGGTCCTTAGGCGTGTCGCACCGTGAGAAGGATCCGGCCGCAATTAAAAAGCGGCAAGTGAAATCAACGATGCAATACGCATCGGTGCGCCTATTAGTCATCGACGAGTTTAACAACCTAGCAAACGCTGGCAAGAAGGCGACGGATCTTCTTGCCGCGATTAAAGGCTTGAGCAATGATTTGAAAATTCCAGTTGTGGCCGCGGGAACTCAGGCCGCAATCAACGCGTTGAATTCAGATCCTCAAATGAAATCTCGGTTTGAGCCGGCCGCACTCGATCGATGGAAGCTGGACAGCGAGTACCTGCGGTTTCTCGCCAGTTATGAAAAGCTGCTTCCGCTGGCGAACCCATCTAACCTCGCGTCTCGTCAGCTCGCACCAACCCTCTACGGCATGGCAGGCGAGACGATAGGTGCAACTGTTAGGCTGCTAAAAGCAGCCGCATGTCACGCGATAGAATCGGGCAAGGAGCAGATAAACGAGCACGTGCTCAAGACCTTGCCCTGGACTAAACCGGGCGAGTGGGACGACATAGCGAGGCGGGTGTGATTCACGACGGTCACTGGCGCGTACAAGTTGCTTCCGCGGATGGTGAAATTTTAAGTTCCTATCTAGCCCGCTCAGCCGACGCGCATGGCCTCAGCCCTTATCGGTTTTTTGCCTTCTTTCTTCCGAACATTCCAATTTGGAATCGCGATATTGATCGTAGTGCGTCGGACCCGCTGTTGGCACAGATCGCTGCGCATAGCGGACTTACCGTTGAGCAGTTGTCATCGATGACCTTGCGGAAAGCAGAAGCATCTTTTAAGGGCGAGTCCCGAGGTGGTTCCTTATGCGGCATCTCCCCGTGGATAAATTCGCTGGGAATATTCCATCGCGATAGAAGGCGTCATGGGATGCAGTACTGCGCGGAATGTCTGAAGGTTGACCGAGCTTTCAAGCGCGAATGGCGACTATCCTTTGTCACGGTATGTCCGATACATGAGTCTCCGTTGGCGGACTGTTGTACGCATTGTGACGCGCCGGTGATGTTCCATCGCAACGACACCTTCGGCCCAAACTGTCGCGAATGCGGGCGATCTTTCGCAGGCCACGGCTCTACAGGCATCCCAAAGAGGGAGTTCGATCAGAGACAAATGCTGCAGGCCTTTTGTTTGGATGCCATCGAGACCGGAAAGGTCGATGTTGCCGGACAAGTTGTTCCCGCGTCCGAATTTTTTCGGGGGCTCGCGATAGTCCTGCGCCTGATTAAATATAAACTCAGAAGCGAACCAGCGAGTAGGCCAACACCCTCAGTTGTTAAAGACTGTCCCCGTGCTCAGCCGGAACTATTACGAATAGAAGGTCGAGCCAAACTGTGTTTGATGTTGGCATACCTTCTTGAAGACTGGCCGTCGCGTCTCTTAGATTTCGCGACTCTGCGACAAGCGCCACCATCCGTCGTTGGCGCGAATCAAGTGCCCGCCTGGCTGCACTTGACCACACCGCTGTTCGAGGCAACGCAGACGCGTAGACGCAAAGTCGCCACGTCGCCTATGCGGCAAAAACTCCGTCAGATACATCGCAAGAAGCATCCGGGCTGGCGGACAGCGAGGGCAGTTTTACTATTCGAGGCCGCGGGCGGTAGGCTATGAGCATTGATGAAAAAAATCGCCGATTTTGCGATGAATGCGGGCGGACGATCGCAAAGGCTCATCGCGTCTATCAGGGTAATGATTTCTGCTCTACATGCTATCCACGTGTTTTTATCCAAGCCGCGTGCTCGGAGTGTGGTGGGTCCGTTCGGCACCACAAGTTGGCCACTGAGCCGCCGGTTTGTCGCAATTGCTTACGAATTGATCGGGTGTGCATTCGCTGCGAAAAACCGGTCCCCAGGGCGGCAATGATAAACGCCGGAAAAGCCGTGTGCGCCTCGTGCGCGCCCTTTTTCCGCATGCCCCGTCCATGCGTCACCTGCGGAAAGCTGAGTTCAAGGCTATCGGCAATGCCGTCGTTCGGAATTCATGAAAAAATATGCGAATCTTGCCGTGCAAAGGTTACTCATAAGACATGCTCTGTCTGCCGAAAGTATCGACCGGTTGCTGGCTATCGGCATGGCGCCGCCGCGTACTGTAAAGCGTGCCAGCCCGGACAGCAGGTTACCCACCGTTGCCCCACATGCGAGACGACCGTCGCCGGCAGCGGGAGATCGCGCTGTCGCGCATGTTTGAATCGAGCGCAAATATCTCGTGAGTCGGATTTGGTTCAAACGGTATTTGCCCACAACTGGGTCAAGGAGCTGCACGGAAATTTCTCTAGGTGGCTGTATGCTAAGCAACCGAATAGTCTCGTTAATGTGAAAATCCTTCGCGCACATCAGTTTTTTTTCGAACGCATCGATTCGCACTTTGCTGACCGTGAGAACCTAACGGAGATGTCCCTGCTAGAGCATTTCGGCACCTCGGAAATGCGAAGACATTTACTACCCGTTCGGTTCATCGTTGATGAAATGGCAGTGACGATCTCGCCGGAACTAAAGATAGAAAATTCCGATCACCGGCGTATCGAAAATAAGCTGCGCGAAAATAAAACGAAACCATGGGGACTCCTACTCAGTGAGTACGAAAGCTCTTTGACTAACTCCGGCGTTGCGGTCCGAACCAGGCGGTTATACCTTGGCGTTGCAGCGTCATTTTGTTCATTTGCGGAGGTCTCACGGACACCGTGGGAGCAAAACACCGCTTGTCGTTTCCTTAAAACCAAGCCAGGACAGAGAGCAAATCTGTCTAAATTCGTTGGTCATTGTCGACAGGCATATGGGTGGGACGTGGTAATGCCTCCACGTTCCGAAATGAAGGCGACGCCGGCTGTGCACAAAACCGTACTGGACCTTAAGAAGCTATTAAAACAAGTCTCTATCGAAGGAGTCGCCAACGTCAGTGACGGCGTACTAATTCGCATTTTGGCGAAGGCGTTAGGGTATCCAATAAATGTGATACGGCGAGCGTCTAGCAGTCAATTTGTCTCAAACCACAATAAAGCTACTTTTGAAACCGACGGGGAAACGATCGATATCCCGATTGAATTGATGCTGATCGCAAAAACCTACATCGCTAGATTGACCAGATAAATCACAAACCGGGAACACCGATCAAGATCGGCAAAGAGCGACCAAGGTACCTCGTCTGGCCATCCTTTAGATTTATCGCGGGCGAGGAGATGCCACTGAGGAGGATCTTTCTATGGACCGGCTAACGGCAGCGAATCGCAGTGCCCTTATGAGCCGCATAGGCTCGAAAAATACTTTGCCGGAAATGGTTGTTCGGAAATTCGTACCTTCGCTGGGGTATCGATACAGGCTTCATGCAAAAGACTTGCCGGGCAAACCTGATTTGGTATTTCGGAAGCAAAAGAAGGTAATTTTCGTGCACGGCTGTTTTTGGCACGCGCATTTCTGCAGAAAAGGGCAACCGCCAAAATCCAAGTTGAATTTCTGGGGGCCAAAGTTAAAAGCCAACGCTGAACGCGACGCACGGGTATTGGCTGATCTGAAGGAGCTCGGATGGGACTCGCTTGTCATCTGGCAGTGTGAAATCAGAGAGCCGGCTTCGATGTGGGAAAAAATAGAACTGTTTCTTACGTAAAGCGGGACGAATTATTTTTCGTACAGCCAATGTCACCTAATTAGAGTACGTCGATATACTATTGTATAGTGGCTCAAATTCATATATCGGCCCTGGTCGATGCAAGCCGTCTGGCAAAAAAATAAGAGAGTGAAAAAAATGGCAGTCGTTTTGAAGCGAGTGACGCGGACTCCGATTATAGACGGAGTCGACGAGATCCCGGCGGCAGGAACTGAAGTTCGATATTCGATTAGCCTGGTTAGGCAGGGTCGCCATCGCTTTTATACGCTTACTATTCCCTCGCACATTCTTGCTGCCTGTTCTTTTGCGACAAGTAAGGATGAGGATCCTCAGGCCGGCTTTCAACGTGTTTTGGACGGTAAGCGTGCCAAGGAAATCGCAGACTATATAGATGCGGGAGGAACGATTCCCAGTTCTGTCGTCCTGTCGGCGCAAACCGAATCAAATTTTCGAAGCGTTGATCGGGCAAAAACGGCTGCGTTCACGTTTGGACCACATTCGTTCTTAATTCTCGATGGCCAACATCGCATCTTTGGATACTCACGCGCAAAAACCGCCATCCGCGTCCCGGTAGTCATTTACGATAATTTGACGAAAGAAGATGAAGCACGCCTCTTTATCGACATCAACACAAAGCAGCGCCCTGTTCCGAAAGAGCTGCTTCTCGCCATACGTAGCCTAGCGCAAACTCAAACAGACATCGAATCTCAGTTGGGACAGGTTTTTGACCTCTTTCATGGAGACGAAAAGAGTGCGCTTCTCGGTTGGACTAGCTCCACAAAAAAGACCGCGAACAAAGTCGATAGAGTCACATTTAATGCTGGATTTCGACCGCATCTGGGATTGTTTGAAGGCAAGGACGCCTTCCATATCTACTCGATCTGGAATGAATACTTTGCTGCACTTATGTCAGGATTGACTGAGAAAAGAGTAAAGACCGCTATAGCAAAGAAGACCACTTTCAGGGCCTTCTGCGACATATTTCCAGACGTGGTGCAACGCGTTCAAGACAGGTATCGCGCGAGATATACCGCGGAGAATTTTGCGACGGTGGTCGAGCCCATTTTCACTTTGGCGTCGACGAATTTTTCGAACCCGAAAGTGACTATGTCCGAATTGTCCTCAGACATGAAGAAGAAGCTGCGGTCTGGGCTGACGCTTTAATGTCACTCTCCACCCGTTCTCGCGACTGCTGGTTGCCGGGGGTACTTCGACGGCAGCCCGGCTTTTCCGGGGGGTTACGTGACTGGCTTGCGAGTTGTCAGTGGGACCCCGAAGCTGGGATGACGAAGAAGAAGGTCTCGATGGCTATTCACTCGACCGATGCATTCGCAGACGCATGCGTGAATGATGCCATTCGTCTTGCAAGCGTCGCGTTCGAAAGCGCAGCTGCGCGAGAGCCTCGAGCAGGGAACGCAAGCGCTTGTGCGTGGCAATTTATTAAATATTATTATGCTGGGTACTTCGCGGCCAATGCACTAATGCGGTTGTGTGGCCACGCGAGCACGAATTTAGGTGCCGTGGATTGCACCTCGATAAACGAGCAAGCCGCGCTGTACAGCGTCGGAGGTCACGACGACAGAAACAAGTTGGCACCCGGCGTGTTCAATGTCCAATTCAATGGAGGCAGAACGCCACATGTGATGTTATGGTCTGCCTCGGGAAAAGGTGGCGCGCACGTTCAATTTTGGTCCGGATTTCAAAAATTTCTCGTTTCACTTAGGCAAGATATACGCGCTAGCACTGCGCCGCCTGCTGAACGCGACGCAGCGCTTGCCGAACTGGCGGCCTTGACTGCCGAACTACAACGAGATGGGAATTCGAATGGGGCGTGGCTTTCTGAAATGCGCAATTCCGTGAATTATCGATTTGAGCATGGTCTATGGTATCCGTATGAAAATTCCTCAGCAGATGCTGAAACGTTGCTGGACGCTTTTAGCAGGGGCGCGGCGCGGTCCACGCCCATAGTCGGCATGGCAACTGCGCTTCCGAGCCCCATTCGTGCCGCACGCTCTTGCGCGTTTTTATTATCTTGGCTAAAGGACTCGATGGAAATTATCGAGGGCGTTTCGCGAGGTCGCAAGAAAACGCTTATTGCGAGAGGCGTCTTGTCGTTTGCAGCGAATGTGTGACACGCTTTCACGTCGGTGCGGGCGCACACCTTTTTTAGCTACTGGCCTTCGGTTTCCGCGAAGTGCGGCAGGTATCTGTAAAAGTCGATGTACTTCTGGATCTCGCTTTCCGGAATCGGTATGTTCGCAAAATCGTGAGCTTCGAGCGGAATCAGCGTATCGATTCTTCGCATCTCTTTATACGTGAGCAACGGCGTTTCAATCTTGTAAGGCATGTCACCATCACGAAAAAAATCGAGCTGGTTGAAGCCGCATTTTGCCAAGTTTGCTTCCTGACCTTCGTCATACAAAATTCCACCGACCGTTAGCATCCTCGCACCATCCTGATAATGGAAATTAAATAGCTGGCGATAAACGAGCTTAGCGCCGGCAGATCGCGTCCGGTTAACTGTTACCAGCGTGTCTGCGATTTCGCTATCAATTACCGATCGGAGGATTTTTGCCACGTTCCACCCGGCCAAATCGCTGTCTTGCAAGCCCGCAGGAATTTTTTCGAGTCCGATTTGTGCTTCAAGCTGATCGAGAGGTTTCCTCGAGGCAGTCTGTCCGTCCTCGGTTTGACTGGAGGGGAGGCTGGCATTCGCCGATATAAGAAGCATACTTCCAGATACCGCCTTTGATACCACGTATGCGATGTCCTGAAGTACTGATCTATTGAGGCGACCATCGTAGTCCAACCAAACAATCGACCTCACATCCCATGGCAATCGAGGAAGCACCGTGCTGGACGAGCCGAATTCCATCTTCACATGCTTGTAAGGGAGGTTATAGTCGAATCGACGCTGCTTGGTCGCATCCTCTTCGTTCTCGATGCTGACCATCGATTTGAAACCAAGAAGCTTATGGAACAAGACAAAGTCCATAAAATAAAGGGAACCAAACCCGATGTATCTATAAGCATCTAGCCGACCAAATTCGGATAATTTACGAAACGCGTCGGCCAACATCTTTCGTTCGACCGACTTTGCCGGTCGAAGCCGGTAGTCAATTCTTTGGTAGCTACCGGCCATGTTAATCTTTCTCTCGCGCTAAAAAATACTCGAATGCCTTTCCTCCAGCAAGTGCCGCCGTGGAGACCTCAAAAAACTCTTTTGCAAAATTGACGTCATCGACGGGTTTAATAAAACTTAGACGAGTACTTTTTGGCTGGCTCGTCGGCGTGCCGGTTGGAAACACGAAGGATATCGAAGGAGCAATAGAGAATAATTTGGCCGGCTTACTTTTCTCGACTGCTGCTTGTAATAGCGTATCTTCCGAATCGGATTCGGTATCGAGTTTATTGAGAAAATCTATCACCTGCCGCATAGCCGCGATCATTTCAATCTTTGCCGATTGGTATATCCGTGATTCGCTTGAAACACCGCTTTTAGATGTGTTCCAGGGAAGGGATTCGGCGTCCTTACTCTCGAAAAAAACATATCCACGAAAGCGAGAGAATTGATAATGGGCTTTCGGCGTGCGTACTTCGTTGGTGGTCTCATCCCAACCCGTCACACGAGACTTATCTGACCGGAGTACTTGACGCCCATTACAAATGACATACCATCCGGAGGCCGCCAAATTTGGCTCGGATATGCCAGCATATATCGTAGCAGTAACATCTTTCGCCGGGTCAGGATGGTCGGGGTCGAGCGGATAATTAAGCGAAATTTTTAGTGGGCGAACCTGATCTGACACAAGCAAAGTTGCCAGTCGATGTTTAAGCTGTATTTCATTTACAGAGATCTCCAAACCATTCTCCATCGATTGCTCGTGCGACGACTGCAACGAATCTGCCAGCCGGTTCGCAAACGTATTCAGCTTGAATTCTTCGCTAATAGCCGAATGCAACGGATAGACGGTCAGGATGGTGCCGCGCTCGTCTTCAGGAAACGATGCGCCGGTAGTCAGCTCGGAAAACTCGAATTCCCAAAGATCCTTGCCGTCGATGTCCGTCAACCGCTTCCATTTCTCGACGTCAACGTTAACCTTAAATTTGGAATTTTCCGAAGTCGACTGGAGTTCGAAGGCACTTCCCATCTTGAACAGCGCCCGCTTCATTCCAACGCCGAATTTTCCAATCGAGCCATCCGTCGACGGCGCCCCGGCCGCCCGGCCGAATTTGAAGGCATATTGATAAGCGACGTCGTAGGGGATGCCTCCGCAGTTGTCCATGATAGTGAACTGGGTATCGGTGAGCTCCATTTCGATGGTCAGCCCTTGATAGTTTCCATCGGGCCGTAGTCTGCGTGCACCATCGATGCAGTTGTCGACAAGATCATTTATCGCATCGGCTAGAGTGACGTCGCGCGTTATTACGGAAATGAAAAATTCTTTTGTGGGCGATACATCAATAACCGGAAAGGCGGGGTTTGCCATGGCGCACGCTCAAGTATTTAATATGCACGGAAATCTTTCTGCTTTTGTGGCGAAATTTTGAGACCGTTCATTCATACCGCAATGGAAATCTAAAGCGCCAAAACGATGCTAGCTCTCGATCAAATGCCTCAAAATGGGTAGCACCTCGTCTCGAATCTGTAATGCTTCAGATCGGTTGATTGGTTGATACGCATTATGAGCTGCACTGTTCAATAATTTTTTATGGTGTTGCATCCGGGAAAGACTGTGCTTTAAATACTGCTTTTTCCCACCTCCAAAAATGCCAACGTTGTTAACCAAGTAAGCTATGGCTTCATCTAGGCTTGGGAGCATGCTCGGATTATCTTTTTCCGGAGAGTCGTTCGATTTATTCGCTTTTGCCCGTTCGGTTTTTACATATTCATTAAATTCGTCGAATGCATTATGGCGAACAAGATATGTGACAACGGTCGTTTCAAAGAGCACTCTTACGAGAACTAATCCAGCATAAATAAAATTACCTAGTATTAATTCTTTCGCCTCATGAACAAGGGCGAGGTGCTTGTCATTGCAATACCTTTCATCGACATCTGCGGGTAAAATTGTCGCCAGCTCGTGATGATCGACTTTTTTAATCGTCTTTTTTTTAATAATTATCGCGGTCTGACCGGACGCGGCGTCCTTTCGAGCGGGTTTCGCCGCAGGAGGTTTGGGAGCCGGGTTCAGCGTTTCATTCCGTCGTTTCTTTTTCTTCGCATCATTCGCATTGCTGCGCCATTTCTGCGCAAATCGCTGCATGTCTTGCAATGCAGACTGATATGCGGCGTTATTAAGATCGACGTCTGCCTTGGTCGTGGTCCATGGAAGCAACGATGGATCACCAACGAAACTCACGGTACCGACGAAACCGTAAAATTCAGTGTGAAATTTTCCGTACCAACCGGTTTTCGAAGTTCGATCTTCGCTTAACACTACTCTATCATTACAAAGGATCGTCCACCCGAATTCGTTTGTAAGCTCGCTGTTTACATCTTTATCGTAATCCGTCTCGGCTCCGAAGCGGTGCTTTATGTGTTGTCCCGAATTGATATAAATCGAAACACCATCTTCCGCTTTGTAAAATTTCCGATCCGGTGCATAAGGTCCATCCTCTCGAATTTCGACCTCTTGGCCTTTGACGGCCACTTTGTTTACGAAAATTTTTAATTTTTTTCCAATGAATCGACTGTAGATGCGTCCGATTTCTTCTCTTAACTCGTCGATTTCACCTTTGTCAGCAAAGCGTCTGGCAATATCAGTCGGCAAACTCGTAATTTTGATGACGGTACCAGCCTTTCCTGTCGACGTTGTCGCGACAGCGGGTAAATTCCATCCTTTTGATTTCAAGTATTTGGCGGTGTCCAAGGTCAACTCCGCGCGATTGTTCCCGGTGTCGGTAAATATTTGCGCGACGCGACCGATTTTGAAGAGAGCTCGATTTAGACCGATACCGAAAACGCCGATCCCCAAAGGATGCGACGAGCGCTCACCAAATCGGAGTACCGATTTCCTTAAAGCCTCGAGGGAAATTCCACCGCAATTATCTTGAATCGAGAAACTATCCGTTTCTAGAAATAATTTTATCTCAAATCCCTTATAGGAATCAGGCAGTTGCTGAGCCGCTGAGCCTGTGTCGTCGGCCGCGAAGATTGTGTTCCTGGCGGCATCAATGGCGTTGTCGATTAGATCGAAGATACACGCGTCGACAGAAATGTCTCTTGTGAGGCTTTCGACGATGACTCGCTTACTCGGGGTGGTATCTATCTGAAATGGCGTATCTGCTTTTGTGGCCACAAAAAATTCCTTTTTTACGCGGCATACTGAATTACGGGTGCTCCATCCTCGGTAATATATCCCAGACTTTCAAAAATGGTGGAAAGAATTCGATAAGACACGCTTGGAGAGACGCTGTTTCCAATCATGCGAAAGCTATGCCACTTTGTTGGATGAAAAATGAACCAGTCCGGGAAAGCCTGCATTCGCGCAGCCTCGCGGACCGTTATAACCCTGCCTTCGGCTGGATGAAGGGGGCGAACAGCCTGGAAAGATCCTTTGTCGGAGCCGGTCCCCGCGCGGAGCGTTGTGCATTGGCCACCCCATTGGAGACGATGTGACTTACTAATGGGATCGCACTTACCCCCCAACGTTTCGGCATAGCGCGTCGCGACGACAGGACTATGCACGGTTTCGAACATACCGGATACGAAACCTGCCTTTTGGCGTTCGCGAGCTTCCTTCCAACCAAGTCCTTGGGGTGGGGCTCGACGAAGACCCCGGGCATACTGTGAGAGCGTGCGGGATGTGGCCGCGGGATATGCTGCCCAGCCCAGATTGGTTTTGTCCTTCGGGTCCATTGCGATCGGATTAGGTAGATCGCTGATTGCGTCTCTGACGGTCGCGCTTTTGGCCAAAACCACTCCGTCAAATGAGCTTTGTTCGAGCGCATCGATTTCGTTAGGGTTGTAGCCAACGATGACCGTACGGTATCTGTTGGTCGCCGCGCCAAAATCAGCAGCATTTACAACGAACGGCCCGATAATCGTGTAGGTGTCGGAGACCGTTTCGATTGCCGACATAAGCACGCCGATATTTTCGTCGTCGAGCAAACCCTCGACATTCTCCATCACGAAAAACTTAGGCTGCAGAAGATTGATGTGGCGATAGAAGTGGTGGATTAGCGTATTCCGAGGATCCTCTTTGCGACGCTTGCCGATTCTGCTAAAGCCTTGGCACGGGGGGCCACCTATGATGCCGTCGGGACGGGCTTTGCCGATCAATAAACTCCAATCGGCCAACCCGATTTCCGCAACATTTCCCTCAATGGGCTTAGATAAAGGGAAGTTTTTAGCAAACCCAGATTGCAGGGTCGGGTCAATATCGATTGCTACGAGGGAACGGAATCCTGCTAACTCTGCGCCGAGAGAGAACCCGCCGCAACCACAAAATAGGTCGACGATAGTAGGTTTTGATCTTGTCATTGTGGTCTAGTTGGAGTTGTTTGGCGGCGGAAGCCGCTCCTTTGGAGCGGAGCGTACCAAGTTTTTGATCTTTTGTCGATCGGAGAATGGGTTTTCCGCCATAAGCCGGGCCGGATCAATGCTGAATCACGGTGAAACACGCCCCGTTACCCAACGCCTGAGCAATAGCACTAGCGCGTGGTCAGCCGGACCAACTCGGTGGGCTGTGGCGCCAGCGTGTGGTCAGCAGATCAGCGCGGGGGCAGCATGAGCAGTGCCAAGTGCGTTAGTGCCAGCTTGACAGGCAGTAAGCGCCGGTAAGGGTCGGCTCGGGCTAGTCGCCCGACGACTCCTATCGGCCAAGAACCGACATTCGCCGGCAACCATTTTTGGACATTCAGGCGTCGGTTGTGTCCAGGAAGTGGTCATTCGTTTCGCGAGCGTAACGGTCCCATCCGTCGTATTATCTGCGATCACACGGAAACGGAGGCTGGCAATCGAACATGCAAAGCGTCACCAGATAGTCGCACTATCAGAACCGTTAAGGTGAACGTTCCAAGAAATCGATATAAGCCGCGCAGCATCACCGTCTGCGCCAAAGACCGAGAGAGACCAAATGCGCCCACGCTCTAATTCCCTGTTTCATTTCACGAAGAACATGGACCACCTTAAGGCTATCTTTAAGGAGGGATTTTGGCCTCGCTACTGCCTGGAAGATGTCAGATGGCAGGGCAGACAAGCAAACGAATTCATTGCGTTTCCGATGGTTTGCTTCTGCGACATTCCGATCAGTCGACTTGAAGAACATGTCGGCTTTTACGGTTCGTTCGGTGTCGGATTGACGAAGGAATGGGGTGCAAAAAACAACTTGAACCCCGTGATGTACTTTGCAGGCGATAACCCGCTTCACGGTGCTGTCAAAAATTTGACGAATGCAATATTCAAGCTGGAAGATGGGGAGAAACAAAAAAGGCTAAGAGATGTCCGATTTATTCTCGCGCACTCCAAACCTACTGCCGGCCAGATGATTGTCTCTGGGAAGCCAGTTGAAAAGGAGTTTTATCAGGAGTCTGAATGGCGCTATGTTCCTCAACACGATGAGGTTGCGTTACATCTGCGAAGGAACGAGTATGACGATGAAGCGCAGCTCGCTGCTCGGCACGACAAGACGTCCGAATTCGCGCGGCTGAAATTTTTGCCCAGTGATGTGAGATACATCTTCGTGCCGCGAGACTCGGATGTTCCCGGCATCATGAATTTTCTCCAAGCAGATCTGGATTTCTACCCAAACGCGGACTTGAAGCTTTTGATGTCACGGGTGACGTCTCTAGAAAGCGTGTCGGTTGATGTCTAACTGGCCTTCACAAGCTATCCAAGCATCCAGACGTGTTGACTGAAGAGAGACATCGCCGCGCCCCTTCTGTGCCTGCCTGCGCGAGTAATTTTGTATGCATTGTTTACATCAAAAATCTTCTCAAATGATAAAATCGAGAAATGCGACGATCGAATCAAAATTAATTGATATTCGTTCGAGAGGAACCACCGGGGTCATAGAGGGTAGTTTTTTACCCACTCAGAATCGACTTGGGCAGTTATCTGCCTCGCTCGAATTGCTGGAAAATACTGTTGACTCAGAATTGTTTCGATATTTTCCCGTGGCAGCGATTGCCGTTTTGGAAAGTCACTTTCGTCACGTGATTGCTTCGTTCATCGATGCAGGGGAGCCATACCGATCTCGCGGCCTACTTCTTATTAAAGACTCTCAAAAATCAGCAATAGAAGTTTTGTCTTTGGTTAAAGGAAGTGTTTCACTCGGAGAGATGGTTGCTTTTGCGTTACCTTTTAATTCGGTGGCGAACATCGAGACCGCTTTGGATGGTTTGCTTGGCGAAAGCATAAAAAAGTTGATTGCCGGAATTCGGTGGCTTGGTTATTGGCCGCAAAGACATCCAGACTACGCCTTTGTTGGTCCGGACCAATATGATCCAGGGCCGTTGATAGAAAATGTCACCGAATTGTGGAGGGCATTGGCGATAACATTCGAGCATCGTCACATCGTGGCGCATGAGGCTGCCCCCAGCTTCCAAGTCTCTCATCAAAACGCAAGTCAAGCGATATGGGCCGTGAGTGCGATTACTGATGCGTTGGATGTCGTCTTATGGACGACGGCTTGGAAAGAGGAGCCAATAACATTTCCGGAAAGGAGGGACAAGGCAGTGCTGCGAATCATGGCGGCTCGGCGCTCCATTGCTGCAGTGCTTCGTCAAATTCGAAAACTGAATGTTGCGGAAAGAACTGCTTCGCTCAGGGCTCTACACTTAGGATGGAAACGCCATCGCAAGAATCTAGTGGATTTTGCGAGCATCGGCATGGTCGGCAGCCCACGTGTCGTAACGCGCTGTGAAATCGATGCGGACGCGTATGAGACCTGGCTTGAAACGGTTCGAGCACTATAGTGTTTGCGACACGGCAAGCGGATCATACGCGGCCGTCCATTACTGAGCGCAATGGCCGTTGTAGGCAAGTAACTGCCATCGAAGCATCACTGGGTCGAGTGTCGGTTGAGGGTCGGTAGCGTGAGTTCGCTGATACAGGAAGCTGCCATCCGGCTGCCCGACGCCGCCACAGTCAGCAATCCGCCACATTGCCGACGTAAAACTCAGCCCACCCCAATGTCAGCAATGGCCGAATTTCGGCCTGACACAACGATTGCTAGTGCGGTCAGGTTGGTGGGCGTTGCGGTCGTTGAGCGAAGCCAACATCCGAATGTCGTACCTGTATCGCGAGCGAACGATGCTTCATGGCCGACAGCACTCCGGTAGCATCATGTCTCAAACCAGATTCGCACAATTTACAAGTCTTTCAGGCAACCGGGAATGACGCGCTAAATCTCAGTCTGTTTTGATGTTTCCAGGACATCATCGACTTCGATGCTCACGCAACCAGGCCAATGCCGGCTCCTCCATACTGTTCGGATGTATGGAGGAGCCGATGAACGCGATCCAACGGTGCGCCGCGTGCGGCGAGTCATTTAAATTACGCCCCCAATCCCCCACGCAGAGTTATTGTTCCTCCGCTGATTGCCAGCGAGAACGCCGACGGCAATGGCAAAAATCTCAGTTGCGCAATGACCTCGATTACCGCGATAACCAAGCTCGTGCGCAGGCTGCATGGCGCGAACGGAATTCCGACTACTGGCGCCGGTACCGCGAAGAGCATCCCGACTATCAAGAAAGCAATCGCCAGGCGCAGCGAATTCGGAATGAAAAACGTGGCCAGATTGCAAAGATGGACTCGTCAACCACGGATGTACCTGTGCCATCAGGTATTTACACGCTGTGCCCCGTCACCGCCGCCGGCATTGCAAAGATGAACGTCTGGACGGTACAGATCACTGTGCTGGCAAGGTTAGCGACTCGGTGACCGCTGATTGCAAAGAGATGACTTGAGGAATTTTTTGCACCGATTTACTAATGTATGTTTTATGTGCGCGTAGACGGCATTGCGGTGTCAAATGCCTAGCGGGCGCATGAGGACGTCAGGCGACCCGAGTCGATGACTAAGAGTGAGTGCTAATTGGCTGCCAATATCATGTCAATCGATCAAATAGACCCGGCAGCCGCCACCCAGTCGACGACGCTACGAGCGGCCGAATACGTTCGGATGTCGACGGATCATCAACAATATTCGACTGAAAACCAGCGCGACAAAATCCGAGAATATGCCGCCCGACGCGGTCTCGATATCACACGAACCTATGCCGATGAGGGCAAAAGTGGCCTCCGAATCGATGGCCGCGAGGCGTTGCAGCGATTGATCCGTGATGTGGAAAGCGGTAATACCGATTTCCAAGTGATTTTGGTCTACGACATCAGCCGCTGGGGGCGATTCCAAGATGCGGACGAGAGCGCCTATTACGAATATATCTGCCGACGCGCCGGTATCCAAGTCGCCTATTGCGCGGAACAGTTCGAAAACGACGGGTCACCTATTTCGACAATCGTAAAAAGCGTAAAGCGCGCCATGGCGGGCGAATATAGCCGTGAACTGTCGGCGAAAGTGTTCGCCGGTCAATGCAGGTTGATTGAATTAGGATTTCGTCAAGGCGGTCCCGCTGGTTATGGCCTGCGCCGCTATCTTGTCGATCAACATGGACTCATGAAGGCGGAGCTGAGCCGCGGCGAGCATAAAAGCCTGCAAACCGATCGTGTCATCCTGATGCCAGGGCCGGAAAGTGAAGTTCGCATGGTTAATCTGATTTACAACTGGTTCGTCGAGGAATCTCTGAACGAGCAGCAGATTGCCGCTCGCTTGAATGGCATGAGAGTACGTACCGATCTCGATCATGAATGGACCCGGGCGACCGTTCGAGAGGTCCTGACCAACGAAAAATACATCGGCAACAACATTTACAACCGCCAGTCGTTCAAACTCAAGCAAGTGCGTGTGACCAATACGCCCGACATGTGGATCAAGAAGGAAGGCGCTTTCCAACCAATCGTTGAACGTGACGCGTTCTATACCGTACAGGGCATGATGCGCGCTAGGGCACGCCGGTTTAGCAGCGAGGAGTTGATCGAGCGACTGCGCAATTTATACCAAAGCCGTGGATTTCTTTCCGGCCTCGTCATCGACGAAACGGAGGGTATGCCGTCCTCCTCGGTCTATATGTATCGATTTGGGAGTTTGATCCGGGCCTATAAGACGGTCGGTTTTACGCCCGATCGAGACTATCGGTATGTCGAGACAAATCGTTTTTTGCGTGCCTTGCATCCGGAAATTGTCGCTCAAACCTCAAAGATGATCGCCGACCTGGGCGGCTCGATATTTCGTGATCCTGCCACCGACATGCTGGATGTGAACCATGAATTCACAGTTTCGTTAGTGTTATCACGGTGCCAAACCCATGACAATGGTCACAATCATTGGAAGGTAAGGTTCGACACGAGCCTATTGCCAGATATCACCGTTGCGGTACGCCTGAATCATTCCAATGACGGGACGCTCGACTACTACCTTTTGCCGCGACTTGACTTCACTCAGTCAGGTATTCGACTGGCTGATCGCAATTCCATCGAATTTGAGGGTTATCGCTTCGACACGTTGGATTATCTATATGGCATGGCCGAACGGGCGCGACTGCGGAGGGTCGCATGACTAAAAAAACCAGGGCGGGCGAGATTCGCATGATATCGATTGATCTGGTCGAGGTAATCAATCCACGTGAACGCAACACTCGAATGTTCGATGAGATCGTCTATAACATCAAGGCGATCGGCCTGAAGAAACCCATTACGGTGACGCCACGCAAGGGGCCAAGCGGCACCGAGAAATATCTATTGGTCTGCGGCGAGGGTCGCCTCAAGGCATTTCGTTCCCTAGGGGAAACGATGATTCCGGCTGTGGTCGTCCACGTAAGCGATGAAGATGCCTTCATCATGAGCTTGGCGGAAAACATCGCTCGACGGAAGTACCGACCGCTAGAACGATTCGCCGGCATACGCCAATTACAAGAGCAAGGTTACTCGGCCAAGACTATCGCACAAAAGATTGGACTCGCGCAGAGCCACGTTAACGGGATTCTTACTCTGCTCAAGCAAGGCGAGGAGCGCCTACTTATTGCCGTCGAAAAGGGAACGATTCCTTTGGGTGCGGCAATGGCTATTGTCGGCGCTGGGGATGATGACAAAGCAGTTCAAGATGCTTTGCAGGAGGCCTACGAGACCGGGAAACTGCGGGGAAAGCAATTGATGAGTGCTCGCCGTATTCTCGAGCGGCGCCAAACGCAGGGGCGATCGCTCGGGCAGACGAGCTTTGGCAAAGTGGCTAATGTCACCACGTCAAGTTTGGTACGAACTTATCAAAACGAGGTGGAACGACAAAGGGCAATCGTTCGCAAGGCCGAATTCACCCAACAGAGATTGCTCTTTGTGGTTGGTGCATTGCGCCAATTGTTCGGTGACGAAAATTTTGTGAATTTGCTACGTGCCGAGTCCCTCGCAACACTGCCCAAATACCTCGCTGAGCGTGTTTGGCCGGATAGAAGCGCACCATGACGGGGGTTACGCTCGGATTTTTACCCGAACCGTTATCCGTGTCGGTGAATTGCATTTTGCCGTCGCGCAAAATGCGAAGCAGCATTGTCAATACAAGGAAATACAAACAGATCCGGGCTTCCATCCAGGAGGTCGGGCTGATAGAGCCGTTGTCTGTAACGCCTGTCGACCAAGAATCGGGTCAACACATGTTGCTCGACGGACATATCCGGCTAATTGCACTGTGTGAACTGGGCTTTCCCGAAGCGCCGTGCCTTGTGGGTATCGACGACGAAACGTACACCTACAACAATAGGGTGAATCGTTTGTCAACGGTCCAAGAACATTACATGATTCGACGGGCGGTTGACCGTGGGGTATCGCCTGAGCGGCTGGCGAAGGCTCTTGCCGTCGACCTCTCTCAGATTATGAAAAAAATATCGCTCCTCGAAGGCATTTGCTCTGAAGCGGCCGAAATACTGAGTGACCGTCAGTTTTCGGCGGAGCTTTCGCGGGTCATTCGTAAGATGAAGCCAACACGCCAGGTTGAATGTGTCGAGCTCATGGTGTCGGCAAACAACGTTACCATACCTTATGCAGAGGCACTGCTTGTTGCGACGCCAGCGAACCAACTCGTCGCGGGAAAAAAACCGGCTAGGTTAACTGGTGTTACTCAGGAGCAGATGGCCAAAATGGAACGTGAGATGAGTAACCTGCAGGGGCAGTATAAGTTGGTTGAACAGACATACGGCCAAGACGTGCTTAACCTCGTTCTGGCACGTGGCTATCTAACCAAAATACTGGAAAATCAAGCGGTAATGAAATACCTCAGCCAGCATCAACTCGATCTGGTGAAAGAGTTCGAGTCAATTTTAGAAATGGCATCCCTCGACTCTTGAAGGGGATTTAACGTAGGCGAATGCACTGCCCATCAATATTTTGTATTCGGCAAGGCCCCATATAACCGACGTTGTGGCTTAATATTCCGTATCCAATAAGATCAATTGTCAAACGAGGTTACTTGCCGTCAATGGAGAACCGGCGGAGTTTGTTAAAGGTTGTAGGATAGCAGTCAGCGGTAAATCACGTATGTCTTGCTGGCATCTGCTTTGAAACCATTTCCGCAATTGTTGCTATCGGCCAATATGAGACATTTCGACATCAAGCACTGAAATACCAAAACTGCGAAGAAATAGGTCGCTGATAGGAGTCGTCAGCGGGCTCAGAGGCCGTCTAACACAATCAATTTGTGCTTTTCGTAACGATAGAGGAATCAGCGGGATGAGCTATGACTTGATGGTATTCGCGCCGGAAGTTGCTCCCAAAGGGGAAGCTGCCTTTCTTGAGTGGTTCCGGCTACAGACGCGTTGGGGGGAAGGGCATTCCTATCATGATCCGGAGGTATCTACCCCAAACCTGCGGGCGTGGTTTACAGAAATGATTCAGCAGTATCCCTCTATGAACGGACCTCTTGCGCCGCAGCCGCTACCTGAAGATGACCCGCGTCTTACAGACTATAGCGTCGGTCGGCAAATCATCTACGCGGCATTCGCGTGGTCTGTCGCCGAGGATGCGTACAAAACGATGTTTTCTCTCGCGGCAAGACATAGCGTTGGGTTCTTCAATGTCAGCTCCGACAAGGCCGAGGTATGGCTTCCAAACGGAAAGGGTGGACTGGAGCTTGAAAGTAGCAAATGACCGGTATCTCGTCCGGTGTACGGAGTTGGGCGAGCGTCAAACGCGATCGATGGGCGTCCGCATTCGAACAAGCCGAGTGGCCGCTCCGGGTCGGGAGTGTGAGTTCGCTGATGCATGAAGCTGCCGTCCGGCTGCTCGACACAGCCACCGTCAGCAATCCGCCACATTGCTGACGTAGAACCCAGCCCGCCCCAATGTCGGCTCAGGCCGACTTCCAGCCTGACACAATGATCTTCCGGGCCGCCGGGTTGTCGGCCATTGCAGTCGTATGCCCACCGACTCCGTAAAATCAACTATGGTTTTCTAAGCCGACGTTTTTGATCGGCAGCTGGCAATGTCCGGTTCCAAACGTTATGGAGGCCACTATCGCCCCCTTACAGCCCTTCAGATCCTCGAAAGCGCGTTCTATGTTGATATGGCGAGATGCCGAGAGCGGGCTAGGTAAAGGCAAATAAAGCGAAATGGACGGATGCTGCGCGACTAACCCGCTGTAATATCAAACAGGCCTATCGCTGCAGTGGCTGGTATAGAAACTGATGCCATTGCCATCGGGATCCTGCATCGAGAAATAATGGTGGCCGTATAGCTCGCCATCCGCGATAGCTGACGGTGAATATCCTTTACCGATCAGGCCGACCCTGTAGGATTCCAGATCCGTTTTTGTATGCCCCGCGATCATCAGGTCTATTTTTTCGCTGCTGAACTCAGGCCTCTGGCCATTCTGACTGTTCCGCAAAGCGGCAGCCTGATCATCGCCCTTGTCCAACAGCAGCAAATGCGTGCCGCCACGCATTTCAACGATTGCCGTTCCGGGAAAGATGCCCAATGCGCGCAGACCTAAACCAATATAAAAGCTATAGCTCGCCGCGACATCTTGCACTTTCATAACAAAGTGACCAAGGGTCAAGGCGGGCAATAGATCTTCTTTTTCATGTTCGTTCATAACGTACCCCAGTGAGTTAGATGAGAAACAATCTTGCGCCGCGAGCATCGCTGCGCTAATCTGACTGGCCAGTCGAAAATATTATGCGACTGGCCAGTCGGAAAAGCAAGGAGTTGTTGTGACGCGAAAAAAGGAAATCGACAGGGACAGGGTTTTGGATGCTGCAGAGGCCGTCATCCTCGAATCAGGTGGCCGAAATTTCACGCTCGATGCCGTGGCCGAGCGTGCGGGGATCAGCAAGGGCGGTCTCGTCTATACCTTTACGACTAAGGATGGATTGATACACGCTGCGCTAGAACGAGAAGTTGCTCGTTTTCAGGAGGCCGTGCGTCGGCGACTTGGCAGCGGGCCAACTGGGCCGGTCGAATTGGTCCTCGCACATATCGAGGAAGCACTGGACGAAGAAGACGCCTCGACGCAAATGGCGGCTTTTCTCATAACCGCCCTGGTGCACGCCCCTGACATGCTGGGGCCGGTGCGAAACCTTTACCGTGCACTGCTCGATCCGCTTCGATCAGCACATAGTGAGGTTGCTGAAGTACGTCACGCATTGCTGGCTGTTGAAGGTATTTTTCTGCTCCGAGGACTGGGGTTTGCAGAGGTTTCCGCAGACGAGCTCAAATCCGTCCTGCTCCACGCGCGCAATATCGTCCGTGCGGCGTTGGATACCTGTTTCATCGGTAGCAAGCGCTCATCTCAAGTGCGATCCGTTTTTTAGTGGGACCTTCTTGCATGATGAGTGAGGTTCAAAAAAGGCAACGCTTGAAGGGCGGTCGCGGCCGATCAATATGACGGGAGGCAACAACAATGTCCGAGCAGGTTCACAAGCCATTCAGGATATTTGTCGATACAGAGTTCACTGACTTTTCCGTTCGCGACTTGATCAGCATTGCCCTCGTTGCAGAAAATGGGAGGGAGTTCTATGGCGAGAATAGAAATTTCAACCGATCCGCATGCAGCGAGTTTGTGGTTAGCATAGTTATTCCCCAATTGGGTGAGTTGCCCGATCGGGTCTTTTCTTGCGAGGCGCTCCGCACCGAATTGCTGGCGTGGCTCAACCAATTTGCTAATCACCCGGATCCACGTCTATGCTTCGACTACGTGGGAGACTGGGAATTGTTTTTGGAATTGGTACGCGAGTTGCCTGATCCTTGGACTACTGAACAGGTGCTGGAAAAGATCAATCACGATCGGATAGAAACGTACTACCAGATCCATAGTGGACGACACCACGCGCTGCACGACGCTCGCGCCAACTGTTTTGCGTTTGCGTCCGACTGAGACGGCGAAAAAGACAGGCTAGGTCTATTCGCTACAGGCTGTCTCAATAATTTCGTTCGAAGGAGAAATGTATGGCCAAGAAAAACGACATCCTGTTTTGGAATTCATTCATGACTGGTTTGAGGGAAGGACCTAGCCGCTTTTTCGCACCGCTGGTCGCTCTGTTCGGACTCTTTTCACGCGGTTATCGACGGATGTTTCATCGGTAGTACTCGTACACGCTTGGCAACAATTCTGCGCTGCCGAAGGCGCGAAAGAAGCTTTTCTAAGGCGCGCAAAAATGTACGGCCTCTGAACAGGTCAGACGCCACCTCATGCCCCCTAGTGCTGGTCACGCTGGCGCGGAACTACAGACAATCCATTCATTTACGCTAGGATGCTTTAGCAGAAAGCCTAGCGGCTATAGGATGCTAGGCCCGATAGAAAGCGCCTTACCGATGACACGTCAAATTTCGGGCTGTCTGTCGATTCGTGCACGTGCTTATAGCATCTAGCACGAATGCCATATTCCCTCAATTTGTCGTTTATGGCGGACTTAGTGCTCAAACCTTTTTTATCCACAATGATTTCCATGGTCGCGTTGATAATATCCGTGACGTTGTCACCGACATTGGAGAGCACGGGTGAGCGGAATCCACCTTCGTTTTTCTTGCGGCATTCAATCTCGATCCAGTAGTAGATATTTGACTCTATCGTAAGCTGGATCACGAGAGCGCTTCGATAGAGGCAGTTCTTGGGGTTTTTCGAGTCGTATTCGACCAAGCGCCATCCGCGCCGTGGTCGGAAACCTTGAACGCGCGAAACGTCGTCGATCAGGCTCCAGCAATTCAGATCGCCGCGGCGAACCAGCTTTCCTGGTATAGGGCACTGGACGACAGTGAATGAGTTGAGGAAGCCGACCGATTTCAATTTCTCAAATACCTCAAGAATATTCTCGAAGCGCTTCTCAGGCGCACGCACGAGCACCTCAGCCTGGCCTTTCGGTCGCGCGTCTTGTTGATGCGTTTGCTCGCCGGTTGATATCTTGTCTCCTGATTCAATTGGACGCGAGGGCCAGTCGCTATCCTCGTATCGCTGGCTCGATTGTTTCGGGATCTTCGCTTTGCGCGGTTGGTTGATCCAGTGGAATTCCGTCGCACTCGTATAGATGCCGGCGCTGTCCGCCTGGGCGTCATGCTCGCCATCGATCTCGGTGTCCGGGCCGCTCACGTCTTGGTTATTTGGGGTTGAAAACGGCCTAGGTCCTCGCACCACTGTCGGAGTAGGACTTGACATGCCGCTATTGGCCCGCTCATAGCCGATGTCCGGAATATAGCGCGGCCAGTTGCTTCCGACGATTTCGGTTACGAGGAACTTGCGACGCTCAGCAGTGGTCCCCTCTTCATCCTTGTATTTCCATCCGCGCAACTGAAAACCTCTGACGTCGAGTTGCAGTGGCTCTAGCTCAGCTCTACCCCGCAAGGGGATCTGTGCACTTGCATACCAGGGACGAAGGTGTTGCCCTTGCCTGTCCTGGAGGCTCCTCGAATAAATCGATTCGGCACACGCGCGCGCATACTCGTCAAAATAGAACAGCGCGAGGTTTTCTGCGTAGGGGTCGGGCACAAGCGTCTGTAGTATGACGTTCCATTGCCCAGATGAAGTGCGTTCCGTCTTGAGCCCAGATTGAAAATCATGCAAGCAGATTACGTCCTCAAGTCGCTCGTACCATGGGCCGTTGCAGAATGCCTTCGCGAGCTCGGAGTGAGGAGCATAGAACGCCTTGAATATTGTCATTCTGGGAATTATGTACGTCTCAATGCGCTGCCGAATCACAAGACACCTTGCTCGAGGCATTCGGTACGGGGCAATGGAATACTCGAATTTGTTGAGCAGGCGGTACGGAAACCCGTCAACCCAATTTGTCGGCGCTTGCTGAAGGTCGCCTAGTGCGATCTCCTCGCCGTCCTGCTCGCCTCGGAAAAGTTTGACAGGCTTCCGCTGGGTCGGTAGCTCCCCTACTTTGACCTTGTTCTGGAAAACGGCGCCGATGTATAAGAGCGGGATGGTGCCGGGCATTACACGTGGAATGCTCGGCAAGGTTTCGACTTGAGGATCCCGCTTATTCCGCTGGCCGAGTATCTGCAGCAGATGTTCAGGAGTTATAGACCAAAGCTTCGCTGGATCTGTGAAGGGGAGCTTTTGAAGCACAACGCCAACCGAAGCGGATTGCGTCCCGAGATGGGGAAGCTGGAACTCGTCAATCCACTTGATGAACCATAGTGCGCCATCCTCGGGGAATTCTTGGATTTTTTCTTGGCCGCGAGACATTTGATTCCATTTGGAAATTGATGTTCCAAATATATTCTAGTCGTGCCAATTAGTGTAGCGTCGCGTATTTAAATAGAATTAACAGCCGCCGCCGATCAGCGCGGCGGCGCTAGCCGAATGATGTGGTGTGCGAAATGGGCGCTGCCGCCACATGCGCGGCACAAAACCGGTCCGGGTCGCGCTGAGCAAGGCGGCCGAGGCGAGTGCTTCGGCATCGCTCATGGGGGGCAAAATACCCGGCATGCGCGCAGCCAGCATCGATTTGCCGGCCCCCGGCGGCCCGACAATCAAGACATGGTGTGCGCCGGCCGCGGCGACCTCCAAGGCGCGCTTGGCGCTTGATTGGCCGATGACTTCAGCCATATCGGCGATTTGAGGCGCGCCATCCTGGAATAGCGCGGGAGGCACGCAAAGGGGTAACTGCGGTTGCTGACCGGCCAGATGAGCGCACAAACTGAGCAGGTCGGCTGCACCAAAGACGTTCACTCCCGGCACCAGCGCTGCTGTTGCAGCACTTGGCAGAGGTAGAAACAACTCAGGGGTGGTCTGGCCGGCAGGTCGATGTGCCAAGCCACAAGCCATGGCAAAAACACCCTGAATCGGCCGCAGTTCTCCGTTGAGCGAGAGTTCACCGGCAAATTCCCGGTTTTTTAATGCTTCGACGGGGAGTTGGCCGCTTGCGGCAAGGATGCCCAGCGCAATCGGCAAATCGAAATGACCCGAGGCTTTGGGGAGGTCGGCGGGAGCCAGATTAACCGTGATGCGCCGCGCCGGGAATTCGAAGCAACTGTTTTGGATTGCGGCGCGAACTCGCTCGCGGCTCTCCCGAACTTCCAAGTCGGGTAGGCCGACAATATTGAAGGCGGGCAGCCCGTTGGCTAGATTCACCTCGACCTTGACTTCGGGCGTATGCCCTGGAGCTAGGGCGCGGCTGCGGACAATGGCAAGCGACATGGCGATGGCTTAAACCGGGCGCCCGCGTGCCGGGTGTCGGGCGCCGTGGGACATAAACGTGACACCCGGCACGCAGAGTGTGGGTGGGGCTGCCGTATCTGGTTTGCCCGGCATTGGGTGGGCCGCTCAGGCCGATTTCGAGGCGGCCAATTGGGTTTCCAGCTCGGCTACGCGGCGCTCGAGTTCTTCCAGGCGTAGGCGGGTTCGTGTCAGAACCTGAGCTTGGGTATCGAATTCTTCGCGGGTGACCAGATCGAACTTGCTGAAGCCTTGCGTCATCATGGCTTTGACGTTGCGCTCGACGTCTTTGGCGGGGGAGTTTTTCAGCAAATCACTGAATTTGGTCTGGATATCTTGCAGGACTTCGTGGGGTTTCATCTTGGATTCCTCTGTTTTGCACAAAAACGGTGCGTCCGTGGACGCAGCTTACCGAAAATTCGGGACCACGCTCAATTATGGTGCCGTGAGCCGATGGTTTGCGACAGCATGATAGCCGCAGTTCGACTCGCCTGTGCATTCAAGCTGCTGATGTAAAGCACTCTAGCACGCTAGGGATGGAGCTCGCCTTGAGTGCCGACGGTTTGGCTATTGGGCCTATTCGGGCTTGTCCATGAAAGACCCTGCCATCGCTTAGCAGTGCTCTCCAAAAAAATTATTCCGGGAATTAATGCTGCCATGGCATGGGAGTTGCTGTTATCCCGGGGTAAGTAAGTACATCGGCACGCGAGGCACCCACGGAAACATTAAGCGAGGATTTCATGAAACTGATAACCGCAATCATCAAGCCGTTCAAGCTGGATGAGGCACGCGAAGCCTTATCGGCGATCGGCGTCTCGGGGATTACCGTCACGGAGGTGAAGGGATTCGGGCGGCAGAAGGGACACACGGAGTTGTATCGGGGGGCGGAGTATGTGGTGGATTTCCTGCCGAAGGTGAAGATCGAGGCGGCGGTTTCGGACGCGATTGTGGATCAGGCGATCGAAGCGCTGGAGCGTTCGGCGCGGACGGGCAAGATCGGTGACGGGAAGATTTTTGTGACGCCGATCGAGCAAGTGATCCGTATTCGCACCGGCGAAACGGGCGCGGACGCGCTGTAAGCGGCGTGCACTGTAGGCCGCTGGGCGCGTGCGCCGGCGGTAAGAACAAGTCAGCGGGACGGTGGCGCGCAGGCGTGCCGTGCGGCGAAGCAGAATTTCGACAGGATTGAGGGGAAATCAGATTATGCGCAAACTTATGTTGACCTGCCTGATGGCGGGGTCATTACTGGGAGCGGGCTTGGGCGTGGCGCAGGCGGACGATGCCTCGGCGGTAGCCGCGGCATCGGCACCGGCCGCGTCGGTCACGGCCGCGCCTGCGGCTGCATCGGTGGCAGCCGCCCCGGCGGCCGCCTCGGGCGCGGTCTCGGCCTCTGATGCGGCAGCGGCTGCAGCGGCTCCGACGGCGCCGTTCTCGGTGGATTCATCGAAGATCAATTCGGGCGATACCGCCTGGATGTTGACCTCGACGGCACTGGTGTTGTTTATGACGATACCGGGCCTGGCGCTGTTCTACGGCGGCATGGTGCGCAAGAAAAACGTGCTGGCCACGTTGATGCAAAGTTTCGCGATTACCTGCGTGGTGACCATTGTGTGGGTGGTGATCGGCTACAGCTTGGCGTTCACGCCGGGCAACTGGTTTGTGGGCGGCCTGTCGCGAGTCTTCCTGAACGGCATGACCTATATCAAGGGCGACAAGGCGACTACGCTGACCGTCAGCCATTTGGCGACGACCATCCCGGAATCGGTCTACATGACCTATCAGATGACGTTTGCGATCATCACGCCGGCGCTGATCTGCGGCGCGTTCGCGGATCGCATGAAATTCTCGGCGATGCTGATTTTCATGACCCTGTGGTCGGTGATTGTGTATGCCCCGATTGCTCACATGGTGTGGGAAAACACGGGTTGGTTGGCGACGGCGGGCATCCTGGATTTTGCGGGCGGCACGGTGGTGCATATCAATGCCGGTATCGCGGGTCTGGTGTGTGCGTTGATGCTGGGCAAGCGGGTGGGCTATGGCCGCGAACATATGGCGCCGCATAACTTGGTGCTGACGCTGGTGGGTGCGGCGATGCTGTGGGTGGGCTGGTTCGGCTTCAATGCGGGCTCGGCGGTGGCGGCGGATGGCCGTGCTGGATTTGCGATGATGTCGACCCAGGTGGCGACGGCGACGGCGGCGCTGGGCTGGATGTTTGCGGAGTGGCTGACGAAGGGCAAGCCGTCGGTGCTGGGGATTGCCTCGGGCGCGGTGGCGGGTCTGGTGGCGATTACGCCGGCTTCAGGCTACGTGGGCGTGCTGGGCGCTTTGGTGATTGGGGTGGCGGCCGGGGTGGTGTGTTTCTGGTCGGCGACCTGGCTGAAGGGCCGGCTGGGCTATGACGATTCATTGGATTGCTTTGGCGTGCACGGTGTCGGTGGGATCATCGGCGCCTTGTTGACGGGGGTGTTCGCGGTCAAGGATATCGGCGGCGCCGACGGCAGCGTGCTGTTGCAGGCCAAGGGTGTACTGACCACCTTGGTGTATAGCGGCATCTTGAGCTATGTGCTGCTGAAGGCGATCGATCTGACGATCGGCATCCGCGTGACCGAGGAAGAAGAGCGAGAAGGGCTCGATATTTCGCTGCATGGCGAGCATGTCGAGTAAGTCAGGCGTTGTTGTCATGAAGTAGCAGCAATACCGGTTTCACAGAGAGTAGCGAGATTGGCCCGCCTCCCCAGGCGGGCTTTTTTTTGCCGGCAAGCGTTGAGGTGCCGGAGCCGGTTCGATAAGCCTGCTGCAATTAAGTCATGCAAGGTGCTTGCAATATGGGTTTAAGTCCCCACTTACATGGTCTACAATCGGCGATCCACCGCCTAACTTATAGCCCGAGAGATCAATGGTCCCGCATTTAGTTACCGCGTTGAATGGTCCGCTGCTCGATTTGGAACGGAAAATCCTGGCTGCGACCCCTGCGATCGAGCGCTGGTTCAGGCTTGAGTGGCAAGAACACACGCCACCTTTTTACTGTTCGGTCGACTTGCGTAACGCCGGTTTCAAATTGGCGCCCGTCGACACGAATTTATTCCCCGGCGGATTTAACAATCTGCCGCTGGAAATTTTGCCGCTGGCGGTGCAGGCGGCGATGGCTTCGATCGAGAAAATCTGCCCCGACGCGAAAAACCTGCTGCTGATTCCCGAGCGGCATACGCGCAATGCGTTCTACCTGGAAAACCTCGCGCGCCTGGCGATTATCATGCGCCAGGCCGGTTTGAACGTGCGCTTTGGCACTTTGGACGAAGAGATCGACGAGCCCGTCACCCTGCAGCTGGCGGGCGG
>Ga0302233_10000534_pt1 | contig 30908 bp, 46 predicted proteins | sample II_Palsa_N3_1_FD_193516 | JGI IMG/M metagenome (GOLD analysis project Ga0302233, IMG submission 193516) | Peat permafrost microbial communities from Stordalen Mire near Abisko, Sweden - II_Palsa_N3_1 | ecosystem: Environmental > Terrestrial > Soil > Palsa > Peat permafrost | place: Sweden... | reverse complement strand
CCCCCTCCTCCTCGTCCGCCGCTTTACTGAGTGCTTTCTATTCGCCCTCTTTCTCCTCGTCCCCCCCGCCCCAGCAGCCCCCGCCCCAGCAGCAAAATCCTCAACCGCCGACTCGTCAGTCAAACAACAGGACGTACCTCTGCCACGCGCCCTTTTCAACGTACTCGGACCAGCAAGAGCCCTCCCCCTTTGCCATGAGCACCACCTCGCCAAATAGCCTGCACGACCACCTGGTCGGTGAGGGCGCCGACGGGGCAGCCACCGTCACCTCGTCCACGACGACGGGCCCGCGCAACTACGTCTCCAACGCCTGCACCAACTGCAAGCAGGCGCACGTGGGCTGTGACGCCGGACGACCCTGCAAGTAAGGAGAACGGATTTGCAACCGTACTGTATGGCCGACTCACCGGTTCTCCCCCCCCCCCCCCTCTCCGTGCAACACAGGCGCTGTGTCCGGCTCGGCAAGGCAGACTCGTGCGAGAACGCAGCACAGCAGAAGCGTGGCTGGCGCAAAGGCCGATCCCGCAAGGCCGCGTCCGGTACGGAAAAAGGTGAGGAAATGGCGGGACTGACCCACCGGATTCGTAGACGAGAAAGCCGCCGCGGTTGAGGCCGCGTCCACCCTGGCCGGCATTGACGACCAGCACGCCATTGGCGCCAAGAAGCCCCGGCGAAAGACGTCTGCCACGTCAGTCGGGTCCAACTCGTCGCCCTCGTCCTCGTCGTCGCCCCTCTCGCCGTCGAGCAACGGCACGCCCGTGCCCATCCTCGTGAGCTACAACGGCGGCAGCAGCAACGGCGGCAACAGCAATGCGCCCATGGCACCGTTGGTGCACCCACTCGGCGACTTCTCCTCCTTCGTCCCGCAGCTCAACGGGTCCGGCCTGCTTCCTCTGCAGCACCTGCAGCAGTTGCAGCAACTCCAGTCGGTGCCGCTCCTGCCAGTCCCGTCAACGCAGTTCTCCTCCAACATCAACGCCAACTCGGCCTTCCACCGCAACAGCACGGTTACCCCGTCGCTCTCCCAGTACGCCTACCCCATGTGGCAGCAGCAGCCGCAGCAGCCAGACGTCAGGCCCCTCTCGACCAATGGCGTCAGCAACGGCAACATCAACGTGCCACAGGCTCTCCTGAGGCCATCGTCCCAGTTCTCCCAGCTGCGTCCGCCGCCGCCGCAGTCCATGCCTCTGCCCATATACACACCACAACTGCAACAGCCACCGCAGCAGCAGCAGCAGCAGCAGCAGCAAGTCATGATGCAACAACAGGCCGCCTACCAGAGGCCGAAGCCGTTTCCTGAGCCCATCTCGCGCTACGAGGTCGAATGGACGACCCGTATGGACGGCGAGTTTGTCCAGTTTTTCGACAAGACCGGCCTGCTTGGCTACATGCCCGCCCAGCTCATCGGCAAGAGCATGTTTTCTTTGATCGATCCCTCCGACGTCCCCGTCCTCGACCAGGTCCTCGCAATTGCCCGAGAGGTCGACAACGACGTCACAATGCTCTTCCGCTTCCAACACATCGGTAACGTCCCCCCCCAAAAAAACTCCAAAAGAAACTAACGTTTGCCCTCCTAGATGGCACGTCCGTGTGGCTCGAAGGGCATGGCCGCGTGACCGCTGACGGCTTCATCATTTTTCGTGGCTACCCGTACGATGCCAGCACAGTCAAGCTGCCAGAATTGAAGGTTGACGTCAACGTCCCTCCGATGGCGGTGAAAACTGAGATGGCATCGACGGCCGTGGCTGTTTCAAACTACAGCCAGCAACTGCAGCAACAAAAGCCCTTTGTCTTCACGACCGAGCACAACGTATGAAAAAAAAGCTCTCGCTGGTTTTATGCAAAGCTAACGCAGGGGTTGCAGATCGACGACGTGGCTTGCATCAACGTCACACCAGACATCGAGAAAGTGCTCGGCTATCCCTCAGAGAGCATGCTTGGCCACTTTATGTTTTCCATAATGCATCCGCAAGACATGCACTATGTCGGTGCAGCCAAGCAAGCGGTATGTGCATGGTTTTTAAGAAAATGAAAATAATGTTTATTAAAATGTTTTATATTCAGCTCAAGACTGGCAAAAAGATCCACTGCCGCATGCGCATGCGCCTCCGACACTTTGATGGCTACTACATCTGGGTCGAGAGCCACGCCCGTCTCCTCGTCAACGCGGTCACGCGAGCGCCCGAGTCCATCATGTGCACGATGAAGCCCATCAGCTTTTCCGAAAGCTACACCGCCAAGGCCGGCACATTCTCCTGCAGCGACCAAGGGGTACATTGATCACTCTTAAATGGAAAAAGAACAATTCTAAATAAATCTTTTTTTATTTTTCAGGAGGACTGCGCGCCGATTGCCGACAAGGTGCTCCACCAAACAGCAATGCCGCCATTGCTCAAGGGCGGGGCGTTCAACATGTTTGACGACGGCCCCTTGTTTTCAGGGGTCATGATCGACGACTACCACGACGCTGTTGGTGTCCCCAGCTTTTTCTGAGCCGACAGCAATCCCTTCAACTAAAACTGTATTGCCCTATTTCTTGAGAACCATACCCTTTGCTCTAGCACTTCCTCATTGCCCTCATCTTCACCCCACTGAATATTAACAAGTCGTTTTTACCTGGTTGCATGCATGGAAGAATTGAACTTGAATAAGTGAGCATTGTTATATTCTAGCAATCTATTTAAAGAAAGGAAGCGACTCCTTGAGCTGGTCCACCTGTGTCGACAGTGTAGGCCGCTCCTTTATGTTGCAAAACATCAGAAAGTTGTAGGCCAAGTTGATGAGGTCGATCCTTTTTTTATTTATTCATATAAAATTTTTTAAATATACACGTTTCATATTGGCACGTACGCATCGCCTGTGGAAAGCGGCTGATGGTTGCGGCGACGCTTCAGCGCGGACGCAGACTCTTTGATAAGCGCATGGCAGGACTTGGGCATGAGCTTGGAAAACGTCGACGTCCACGACGAGAACACGGCCATGAGGAGGTCGTACATGTCAAGCCACGGCGGCCTCGGCTTGACCGTCGACTTCCAATCGTCGCCGAGACCGTCTGCGAGTGCGCGCTCAATGGGATCCTGCAGCAGGGGAAACAGCGTCACGTTGAGCCACTCTGCTACTCGATCCTGCTCTGGGAGATCCGCCAGTGGTACTGGTGCTCGTGTAAGCGATTCCGACGTCGATGGAGATGAGTGAGCGGTTCCCGCAGGTGATTTTGCTGGCGATTTTGCTGGTGATTTTGCTGGCGATTTTGCTGGCGATTTTGCTGGCGATTTTGCCGGCGATTTTGCTGGTGAACTAGATATCGGAGACGGCGGTGCTGGTGCTGGCCGAGATGACAAGGGTGCATGTGCGGGCGGTGGCTGCTTCTTTTCAGAGGCCTCAAGCCACGCCTCGCTAGAAACAAGATATGGCCCCGTGATCAATGACGCTGGTGCATGCGACGGCACAGAGGTTATGTCCATCATCGTGTCTGGCGACTCGGCAGCGACGACGACGGGCGTGGGCTCCTTCTCCACCTTCACCTCGACCTCCATTTTGTCCTCCCGTTGCATTGGCGCACCATTGCCGAGGATCGTCTTGAGCGCCTTCCAGTCGGCCGAGAGGGTTTTCCATGTGAACGTCTCTATGTTGTGTATCTGTTGATAGAGTACCAGTATCTGTTAGCCGGAGAGGACACGCGAGCGCAAATGCAGTACCATTGTCTTCACACATAAGTTATTGTCGTTGGACATAAGCGTGACATGATAACCCAAGTGCGAAAAGTACAGGCAGCAGTCCAAGATGCGATCGTCGTTGGTCTAAAACGTAACTTGGATAAATGAAATTGCAAATACGTGACTGGGTGGGTACCTTGCACACGCCCATGACCTCCTCTGTGCGCTGCCCAAGAAGGAACGGGTCCTTGTCTTTGAATCGATCAAACAAGAAGCGGATTGCCGAGCGAGCGAGGGTCCCGACAGTGACCTCCTCGGCCAAAGTCGATGACGGGTCCTCCACTCGATCGCTTGTCTGCACGTGTATCCCGTTAGATCTCCTCCATCGCTCTTTGTGCCACACTGACCTTGAGCGCATCCAGCTCTTCGACGACGATCCACGGCACCAGCACAGCAATGTTGATGGTCTGCGCGTGCTTGACAAAGCTCTTGATCCACGCCAATTGCGACAGCAGAAAGTTTGTATCGACCACCATGACGCCGCGCACTTGCATCCCTCGCAACGACGCTGTCGCCGTCTCGTGTTGCCGTTGCTGCTGCTGCTGCTTCTCCTGCCACGAAGCACCATCGGCAGAACGCAGCTGGACCACGGCAGAGTTGACGATAAAGTCGATCTGCATCGCGTCGTCGTCGTCCTCGCCGACGCCATTGCCGTTCTGCACTCGCCGACCGGCGCCGTTCATCCCCACCACCCCCGTCACGACGGAAAGCTGATGCGGTACTGCCGTAATTCTGACATCATGAGCACGGCCGTGGAGGGCGCTGGGCCGACGCTTGCGAGCGTGCAGGCGCAGCAGGCGCAGAGCGTCAAGGCGCTGCAGATGGTCACGGGCTACTTCCAGCAGCGGTACGTGCCCCCCTCCTCGTCCAAAATAAAAGCGTGAAAGGGGGGGGGGGTTGGGGCCTTTTGACTAAATCAACTGCGGTGGGTGGGATTGGGACTAAAACAAAAACAACCGCAACCCTTGTCTAGATCTGAAATAGAGGAGACGTATGCTAAGCAGCTGGAGGCTCTGGGCAACAGGTTCAAGCTGGAAACTGCCAGCATGTCTGCACAGTAACGAACGAAAGGGCACGGGGGTGTGGGGGTGAAAATCCGGGCTTGCAGACGCCAATCGGTGTTTCTCTTTTTTGCGTAGGTACTTTCCGCCGCTGTTCTTCACGCTCGTTTCGCAGACGGCACAGACGGGATCTACACGCGGGCAGTTCAAGGTTCAGATGAGCGTTGAGGTAGGTGAGAAGCGCCGTCGTCGTTTGCTCACTGTTTCCTTGCTCGCGCAGGTTATCGAGCCTCTCAAGCAGTTCAGCGATAGTGAAGATACGGCCGATGGCAACCAGTCGTCGGTTATTAGTGCATTGCTGGTATCGTGCCTTTCTCTTTTCTCTCTCTGACTCTCTCTCTCTCTCTCTGTCTTGGTCTTGACGCGTGCCCGCATAACAGGAATATCGTGACTACGAGTGTGGTAAGCTGGAGGTCGTCAAGGATAGCATAATGAAGTTCAACGTGATCGACCAGATCCTGTGCGACTTCCAAAAGGACGTACGTGAACTGCTGCTGTTGCGCTTGTTTAGTTTTCTAAATAAAAAAATAAAAAATGTGCGCTTTATTAGCTTGCCGATCAGCTCAATACCGCAACCGAGACGTTCAATGCAGAGTCGTTCGTAACGCACAACATCGAGAAACAGATGGTGGCAGCGCAGTCTTCCATGCCCAAGTCTGGTGTGTTTTTGAAGAAATGAACAACAAGATAGTATATTAATTCCTTGATTAGTACCAGCTGCCATTCCAAAGCGCAAGACACGCGACCCCAACGTCAAGCTGCGCGTCACCTTTAAGGATGGCGTTGATGTCATTGGTTTCACGGAAACTGAGAGCAAGATGCCACCGACCTATATGGCGGCTTCGCAGGTCGAGGCCGACATGCTTGCCGAGATTGCCGCGGTTAAATACGCCGGCAAAGAGAGTATCGACCCTTTTTTTTTGGTTGTGAAATCGTTTTTTTAACCTATTTCCGTGTTCGACTTTTTAGCAAAGGTGATTGTGCACGACGGCGAGACCATATACGACAGCAACGAAGAAGACGACGACGACGATGGTGACGATGACATGTTTAACGAGGACGAGGACGAGGACGATGACCATGTGGAGGCTGGCCCAGCAAGCACATCGCCTCCCAATTCCGGTAGGATCCTATGCCTTTGATCGAGCGTTGCAATCGTTTTGCTAATGTGCCGTATCCTCTAGTGACTGCAATCCATGCCAATGAGCTAGCCGAAAAGGAAAAGGCCGCTGAGAAGGAAAAGGCCGCCAAGGAGCAAGCCGAAAAGGAGAAGGCCGCCAAGGAGCAAGCCGAGAAGGAAAAGGCCGCCAAGGAGCAAGCCGAAAAGGAGAAGGCCGCCAAGGAGCAAGCCGAGAAGGAAAAGGCCGCCAAGGAGCAAGCCGAGAAGGAAAAGACCGCCAAGGAGCAAGCCGAGAAGGAAAAGGCCGCCAAGGAGCAGGCCGAGAAGGAAAAGACCGCCAAGGAGCAGGCCGAGAAGGAAAAGACCGCCAAGGAGCAAGCCGAGAAGGAGGCCAGGCTCAAGGAACTAGCCGAGAAGGAGGCCAGGCTCAAGGAACTAGCTGAGAAGGAGGCCAGGCTCAAGGAACTAGCCGAGAAGGAGGCCAGGCTCAAGGAACTAGCCGAGAAGGAGGCCAGGCTCAAGGAACTAGCCGAGAAGGAGGAGGCCAAGAAGAAGGATGCAGAGGCCAAGCTGAAAGCCGACAAGGAAAAAGCAGAGGCAGAGGCCAAGCCGGACAAGGCAGACGGCGACGTGAAGCCTAGTAACGAGACAGAGAGGGAAAAAAAGGCGAGCACAGCGTCGCCTCGAGAGTCTCCCGTGCTGCCAAAGCGATCGGTGGCTGATGCGGCCCTCCTTTGGACCCAAAAGACGGGTTGGTTTTTTCTTCCTTTGAAAAAATTTTTTTGACAAGGATTTTTGTAAACAGAAACAGCGTTGCCGCCTCCGCCGTTAAAACCCAAGCCTTTGGGTATCGCTGGTGGTCGTTTGCCTGCGCCGCCACCACCGATTGCCCAAGCATCATCGACACATTCGACCGCTGTGCTGCCATCAAAACCGCTCGCGCTTCCACCCAAGCCCTTGCTGATTCACCAGGCAACGCCGCTCGTGTTGAAGGTCCCCGGGAACATTGACACGCCAAAATCGCCCACCAAGGTTTCCGAGTTTTTGCACAAAGAGCCTCAACTTTTGGTATGCTCGCTAAAGAATTTATGGATCGATGTTAAACACCATGTGCAGCTTCAACCTGTGCTCACCGAGACAATCAACTGTCAGTTTGCACGCGGCGAGCTCAAGCGCTGCGAGGTTCTGGGCCAAGTCAGCTTGCAGGGGTCCATCAAGGACGAGTGCAAAGAGGCCAACTTTGCTCTCACCCTCAAGGGTCGCGAGTTTATGGAGAACGCCCTTCCCAACAAGGTCCTCCTTCAGTGTACGTCTTTGAGACAGACGGCCAAGCAATGTTTATTAATCTTATTTTTTGCCATCAGCAAAATCGGTAATTGGGCCTGGTGCTCTCAACACTGCCGAAACATTCGAGTGCAGCGTCCCCGTGCTGAAATCGCTATTGTCCACAGTATGCTTTAATATCCGAGTGCTTCTTTTGACAGCAATGGCCGCATCGTAGCCCACCTCCCTCGTGCCCATAATCAAGTATCGTGTCAACACGGCCAAAATTGTTCAATATTTCCCTTTGACCGTGTCGGCCGCTTGGAAATGCGAGCCCACGCAAACGTCGATTGTGATCAATTACCGCGGTGTATGTCCATTCATAAAGTTTTCCCCTTCTTTGTCTTGACAGTTTTCTTTTTTTTTTTTTTTCTATTTAAGACACCGCCGCCCCAAGGACTCAAGAGTAATAATAGGCAATTGATTCTCAAGGGCATCAAACTCCAGGTCAAGGTGAACGGTGGCGTTACGGGGACGCAGGCCAAGCCCGACGCAGACTGGAACGGCGAACAGGAAACGCTCACGTGGACCTTGGGCGATATAACCATTGGTCTCGATGGCGAGTCCATCGGCCTAAACAAGGTGCTTGCCCGCATGGCCGTCAAGCAGCAGTCGACACCTTCCACTGTCTCTGCGACATTCCAAATCGAGGATCTTCTCCTCTCCAACGCGAGTCTCCAAGCCGGCACCGATCTCGATGCTGCCCTCGTCTCACTGAACGAGCCCATTATTTCGCTCCAAACCGGCACCTATATTGCTGCATAATCATTTTGACGGCCACCACCTCGTCCAAAAAAACAAAGCAAACAAAAATATTATTGTTTTCTCCTCTCCCGTCAGTTCATAATTTGTCCCCATCCACCGTGTTTTCCATCTCTTTGTTCTTTTTTTTTTGTCCATAAATTCGGAAGTTCCTTATTTTTTTTTTGCCCTCCGCTACTGAGGCATCCGTTTCTTGACAATCTCGCTGATCTGCAGCAAAACGTGCTCGAGCATCCACAGGCTTGCACCTTGCTCTTTCAGAAACTGTCGTCGACATCAGTTAGCACATGTTAAAGGATTGTTCACACGAGTACAGCGTCGGGGACTGCGTCCGGCTGCAGACGGTTCTGGGCGAAGGCTCGATCGAGATCGCGCTTGAGCACGTCAATCTCCTTGTCGAGCGGCTTGAGGAACTCGCGCTGTAAGAACTGCTGGTAATCGGCGTCCAGAACCCCCGTCTCGTTGTCGGTGTCGCAGAGTAAAAGGGTGTAGAGCAGGTTCAACGATGCCATCAGCACGGGGTGCTTCTCCAGCAGCACCGGCGAATCAGCGACATCGCCGCCAATAGGTCGCCCGGCGTGGAAACGGAACACGTACCCGAGCAGGTCTGGCCACATTGCCCTGGATCGCAAGATGCTCTAGCAGCACATTCTTTTAAGCAAATATTAAACAAACGTGCTACCTTTTCGGAGCCTTTCCAACGTTGGGACAGAGCGGCCTTGAAGACGTCAATGAGCATGGCCTCGCCGTTGGGGAAAGGGCAGCGAGGAATGAGATCCGCAAACAGATCGAGCACGCCACGGTCGTCGACTTTCGCGACGAAAAGCGCAAGCAGGTCAGAGCACACGCCGCGCACAGCAGGGTCGGGACACGATGTCATGAACGAGACGATCGACTCGACCATCGACAGAACGGGCGATTTGGCTGCCTCTTCTGCGACCACAGCGGCAGCAGACGTCACAGCGAACGTCTGCTGCTTTTGGAAAGCAAGGCACTTTGCAGGGGCGCGGAGAAGGGCGTCTTCAAATATCAGCAGGCCACGCATCGACGGCACCTTGCCGCTCTCGAGCAGAAGGGCCACAACCGGCAGGACGGCCGTCAGAGACCACTGCGGGTTGAGCACGAGTGGACGCATCATCCACTCGGGCAGCTTGATCACGAGCCCAAGCCAGCACGCGACCCCGGCCAGCGGGATTGGGGGCAGCTTTACCTTGCCGTCGTCGTCCTCCCCGCCATAGTCGAGGGCGTCTTCGACCTTGGGCGCCTGGGGCTGCCTATCCAGCGCAGTGTCCACCATCGTCGATGCAGCAGCAAAGTGCAAGGCAGTGACCGGCTCCAAGTGCAGGCTCACGGTCAGCAGGTCCTTCAGTTGGGTCAGGCTTGCGACCACTTGGGGATCGCTCCAGTGCTCGATCGCTGTGCCATCGGGTTTCCTGTGACAAATGTTGCTATTAAAGATAATAGACTAATAAGACGGGTACTTGTGGACACGACCAGCAAACGAGCTCTGGGCGACAAACGTGCTCTCAGAGAGGCTGAGGTGCAGGGCAATCGATCCAAAGACCTCAAAAACCATGGCTGCGATCCAGTACGACGGCTCTTGGGCCGGCAGCGGGGTCGGCAGGGTAATGTCGAGGACGCCCCCAGTGGAGACATCGGCGTCGTTGAGCACGGACGTGACGGTTGCCTGGAGGAACAGCGTGATGGCCTGGAGGATCCTCGAAGCGTCTTCATCTTTCATCGTGCTGTATGAGCAAAACATAGACAATAAATAAATAAATAAATAAACAACAAAGTACCCCGTCTTGAACTGGACCGATTGCTCGCGCGTGCCCTTCTTCTTGGAAACAAGCCGGTATCGCCTGAGCTGCGCCTTGAACGCGAGCCGCTTGTTCGCCTCGGGGGTCCACTCTCCGGCCAGGCCGATCTCGACCTCGCTGAGCATGGCCGACAGGGCAGAGTGGGCCGTGGCGAGGAACTGGGTCCATCGAGCGGGTCGTACTCCCTGGATGGCTGCAGAGGAGAACGTGGATCAGTAAGGAGGATCGATCGATACAGAGCACCTTTGGCAAAGTGGGTCAGCAAGACCTGCGCCACGTAGCTCGCATTGGGCAGTGATCCGTCCCATGCCTCCAGCTGCTCCGCGAGCACGATAAACATCTCCTTTGGGCTGCACACGGCCATGACACGCTCGAGCAGGGCGATGCTGTGCGTGGCCACCTCGCCGCCCATGGCCACGAGCGGGACCAGCTGCTTGTACAGGTCCCATCCGATGTGCTGGAGCACGGACGTGTTGGCCAGCGCCTCGTTGGCGTCATCGTTGCCCTCGACAAAGAGCGTCTGCAGCGTCGCCAGCACTTGAAGCAGGTCGCCGGCAGCAGATGAGCCAGGCGGCTCCACAAACGCAGTCGACGCGCGCTCTCCAATGTGCGCCTCCAAAAGGGCACTCAGGTTGACAAGCGACTCCTCGCGCACGTTCGCAATGTCCTCCTCCTCTGTCGTGCTGGACAGGACGTCGCGGACAATCATCGTCGCGTACCGGATTGCCTCGGGGGCCGAGAGTCGAGCCGTGTTGTCCTCCGTCATTTTAGGCTGAACTCGGAGAATGAAATGTGCTGCCTTTGCTCCGATTAGACCTTCCGTGCTCCTCCGTTATTGGTAAGTATTCGGCTCAAACACACACGATTCTCTGTACTCTGTAATCTATTTTATTATTATTATTATTATTAGGACCTATTGATAATGGACCGGACAGCCCTGCTTGCCACGCAGACGCCACTTGTCGATGCACTCCTTGTGGTACTGGCACAGACACGAGAGCGTGGCAATGTCATGCCCGATGACAAAGTCCTCAAAGCAAATGGGGCATTCCTTGCCCTCGGTCGGCGTCGTGGTCGTGTTGGACGCGTCGGCCGAGGCCACGATGCGGTGCACGAGGTAGCGGCCGCCCATAGCCATCGGCGACTTGCTCACGACATTCATAAAGCAGGTGCTCATGTGCTCCTCGATCTTTTAAATATAATTAGAAACAGGTTAAAAAAAAAAAGCAGCTTTTTTTAAAATTACAAATTCGGTTCCGAGGTGATGGAAGGACATGCCGCACTTTGGGCAATCAGCAAGGGCCGAGTCAGGGCAGTCATCGTCGGGCTCAACGCTGCTGGTGCCACCTCGCGCTGACGATCCACCGCCGCCGCCGCCGGTCGTGTCAGGTGTCAAGCTTCGGCTGCCGTCCAAAGGGCCAACTGTAGACGAGGACAGCGTGTCGTAGCAGCCATCGCAGACGCGGCGCATCCGCTTGTCCAGCTGCCACTCTCGAGACGAGCAGTCGTCGCAGAAAATGTTGCCACAGAACCGGCAGTGGTGGCGGCGGATGAGCATGGAAAACTGGCGATCGCACTGGTGGCACTCGGACACGTCGGCGTCCTGGGCCCATTGCTGCTTTGGGAGCACGCGTTTTCCGGGTGACGTGCCTGTGCCACCGCTGCCTGCACTTGACCCGAGGATGGCGATGAAACTGGAACTAGATCGTGGCCTCTGCAGCTCCTCGGTGGGCGCGTCGGCGAGCTGTTGGACAGACTGCAGCTTTGATGCCGCGGCAGAAGACGACGTCGAAGTAGTCGAGCGAGGACGGGCTGGATCTGAGAACTGTTGCTGTTGGCGCTGGATCGAGGGGATGTCCACGGGGGTGCTGATGATGGGCACGGGGGCTTCGGTCAGAGGCGTAGTGGTCACACTCGGCAGAGACGCGGCAACCATCAGCCCAGCAGGCGAGGCGTCAGGATTTACCGCTGCTGACTCGAGCGGTTGATCAATCGAGGGCGATGGCTCAGCGACGACCGAAGCTGAGGCAAGCGATGACGAGGGTTCCGAGGCCAATGCAGTCGACAGTGTGGACGACAGCTTCCTCTGCTCGTTAGTCACCCTCGCGCGGACAAAGATGCTGTCGGTGCCGGGGACCACGGCGACCTGACCAGGCACGACAGGCGCCTGCCCTAACAGCGAGAGCGCCTCCCGAACCCTCCATGCGTCCCCGTCGTGCTCGTTCATTGGTGCTGCTTCTCGTTTCTGTGCTGCTGGTGTGTCCACTGCTTGAATTTCAAGCTCCACGTGCGGCTCTGCTTGTGGCTCGGGTTCTTGTGGCTCGGGTTCTTGCGGCTCTGCTTGTGGCTCGGGTTCTTGCGGCTCGGGTTCTTGCGGCTCGGGTTCTTGTGGCTCCGGTTCTTGCGGCTGTGACCGAAGCGGCTCCTCCGTTTCATCAGCTTGCGGATCCACGTTCGCTTGGGGGTCCGCGGTGGTCTCTGTGTTTTCATGCTCGGCGGTCATCAGCTGGCGGCGGTTACCAGCATCATTAGCAGACTGCGAGGACGACGAGGACGAGGACCCGTTATGCTTTTTGTTATTGCTGACAGTCTTGGACAGACGCTCTGCGCGTTCCAATGCGGCGTCGGCTTTCCGCTTGACAAACTGGCGTTTTTGCTTGTCGATCTCGCCTGTGCCCAGAGATAGTTTAATACATTAACGTCTTCATCATCAAGAAACAAAGAGAATTCGTACTCCTGAGCCCAGCAATCAGGCTGGAGATGGCTGTTTCAAAGAGGTCGAGGGCTTGGTCGAGCTTGCCAGATTCTTCGAGCTTTGAGGCGTTTGCTATCCGTTCGTTGAAGGTGAGAATGTACTCGTCCTGGTAGTCGACTTCGCCAGACGGCAGCTGTTGGGACACGGGACCCTGCTGTTGCTGCGGAACAGGCTTCAATTGCACCTTGCGCTTGCACACTCGGAGCCACCGCCGCCGCCTCACGTACGACATTAAGCCGGGCGCGTCTGTCCATATCGGGCTCTTCCAGTCTCGCGCATACTATAAAAAAGATAAATTATTAATGCAACAACAACAACAACAACCATCCTCGTACCATCCAGCCGTTTGGGTCCATTGTCCCGTGCATGTCGACCTTCCACTCGTTGAGCCAAAACCACTGGAGATCGGGGAGCTTGGCATTCTCGCGCTGGGCAGGCTCTTCGGCGGCGTCACTCCAGGGCAAGGGCGTGAACGGCGAATAGCCGCCGACGAGGCCAGACTGCTGATTCTCGTAAATAATGTCGATAAACGTGGTCGACGCCAAGTCCTTGATGCGCCCCTGCTTCTCTGCGATCTCCACCAGGGCGTCGCACGTGTCAATGTACTCGTTCGTGGCCGCGAGGTCGTACGCGCTCTCGTCCTGGTAATTGCGCACGTACAGGTCTGCCTTGTTCTCCAGCAGCACCTTGATCATCTCGACGCGGCCTCGTCCCGCAGCGAGCACTGCAGACGAGAAAGGATAAGCACAGGGGAGTCAGGGATGATGGCCACGTACTGAGAGGTGTTTGCCCCTTGAGCGACTGTGCGTTGACGCTGATGCCGCGTCCGATCAGCAGTCGGGCGGCAGCGAGGTGGCCATTCGTGGCCGCGTTGTGCAGCGCCGTCCATCCATCCGGGTCGCGATGCTGCAGGTTGGCCTTGAAGTCCAGCAGCGTGCGCAGCACTCCCTCGTGTCCTCCCAGCGCTGCCACGAGGACGGCCGTCTCGCCCTCGCGGTCGGCCAGGTCAATGATCGCACCTAACGCGTGGCAAATATTACTGTAATCGCTGACGAGTGGGGTTGGGTTACGTACCTTGTTCCACGAGCAGCTTCACCACGCCCTTGTGCCCTCGGCTGGTAGCCACGTGGATGGGCGCCCTTCCCGCCGCGTTCAGCACGTTGATTTCGACCACACGGCGCGGCGTCTGCGTCTGTCCGTCCACCGCCTTGGTTTTGCCTACAGTGCTCGTTAGCTGTGGGCTGGGCTGTTCTGCGGGGCCATTCATTACCAAACCGTCGTTCCAGGCGCAGTTCCTCGGCACGCTGCTTCTGGAGCACGTGCAGGACAGCTGCCACATCGCCCTGGGCCGCGGCGGCGTGCAGCTCAAACGGGACGAGAGCAGGCGCGTCAACAGAAGCCAACATCTCAGTGAGCAAAATGACGTACGCGACTGTGGATTCTTGTTGTTACGTGTGCTTTTTTTTTCGGGACAACGGAGGGGAAAGGTGGGACGACCAAGTAATCAAGTGAAGACAGAGAGAATGAAAAGAAAAGAAAAGAAAAGAAAGAGTGGCGACGATGAGAGCTTTATGTATAGAAGGGGGTACTCCAGGGAGACTGTTTGATCACGAAGAGAGCGACAGATAGTCAAACAGGATGGGGATGATGCACACGGATGCGTAGCCAATGCCAAAGTAGACAAAGCCGCGGGTGACGACGTCGACGTCGTAGCGCGGGATGCGGTGGAAGGCGTACTTCTTGTTGTCCTCATCCGAGCCATTGCTATCCGACCTTCGGTGACCTGTTGTCGAGGGAACTTGGATTAGTATCCGGCCGCAGGTGCAAGAAAGAAAATATTATTATTTAACAATACCAGCAAGATGCTCGGATCGCTTTCCGAGTTGTGCGACAATCGACGTGCTCAACGAGCCAGACTTTTTGTGGACACCACGGCGTTTGGGCAAGAACTCGAACGCACGGTAGATCGGAGGGAGTGCTTTTTGGAGAACCTGTTTAGGTCGGGAAAAACAAAATAAAATGAGAAAATGAATAAGAATGTTTTTTTTTTTGTTTTTTTTTGCATACTGCCTTGGCGACAAATCGCCACGCCATGACGACTGCAACACCGACGGCAAGACGAAGAAGAGTGTTGACGACACCAATGGAATCAAACGAATAGTGGACTCCGCCGAGGTAATGTGCGTTGTCCGAATACTTTGTCGACGCGAAAAAGTTCATTCCGCTAGCGACACCAGCAATGACCCAGATGAACGACATGGCGTCGTCAAAGGAGGGCGTCGGATCGACAGGGTCAGGGTACAACCAGAGCATGCAAATAGCCGCGGCAACGCTGTACATCATAACTGAAAAAGGAATGGTTACAAATACGCTCGTAATAGAAAGAACCAAAAAAAAAAAAAAGGTACCATTGTTGCTGGTCATCATCCAAAAATCGAGCATGGGGAAGTAGGCGATAAACGTGAGCTGGAGAACGAGGCCGAGCGAGAGTCCGCCGACGATATCGGTAACGGTGTGCATGCCGCAGTAGACGCGGCTAATGCAAATGAGCCCGAGGAACGTGAGGGCACATGCCCAGGCGGCTGTCTGCTGCAGCAGCGACGGGACGGGGTCCGAATAGTTGCAATAGTAGTAGGCAAAGGAGACCGCAATGTTGAGCGAGTTGACGGCGTGCGCGGACGGAAACCCATACTCCATCTTGTAGTCGGACGAGAGCTTTACGACGGGCGGAGACATGGGCCGGGGCAGGCAGAGGAGGTCCTGCAGTAGATAATAAACACGGGATAGGAAGAAAAAAAAAAGAGGCAGGCATGCGCACCTTGACAATGTTCACAGTGTACAGCGACGTTGCCAGGACAAAGGCCAAGAGGCGACCAAAGCGCGCGTAGCCGAGCCAAAACGTCATGGGCAAGAAGAGCATGTAGAAGACGTGCGAGCCCACGAACGACACTGTCATCATGAACTTGTCCATGAGTGGCGAGCGGTACTTGGCCTGTCGGAAAGAAAGTCCATGTGAGTTGAAAGAAAGATTGGTCCTTTTTATACCTGCATCTCCATGATGTAGGGCGTCTCTGCGACGACGTAGGGCAGGATCTGGTCCCGCACCCACAACCGCGTCGACGAGAACAGTGCCCGCGAAGCGCTGGTGGTCTTGACTTGGTCCTCTTGCCTCATGTCTTCGTGCGTGTTGTTTTTGCTGTTGAGGATGAAGCTGCTGTTGCTATTGACGCTGATGCCGCTGTGAGCCGGGGATTGTTGTTGTTGCGGCTGGAAGTGTTCAACGCGTTTCCGGTGCTGCTCCGCTGCCTGGCGACGACACAAGTGTATTAGCCGCGTACTGTTGTTATTGCTGCCGCTGCTGGTGCTGGTGGTGTTGCCACTGGAGAGGGACAGTCCCGCCTGGCCGCACAACTGTCTCCTGCTGCCCATAATTTTGGGGGGGAACACAGAGAAAGTCAGACACGTCAACAGCGGACGGGGGGGAGCAGAGGAGGGGAGGAGGGGGAGGATCCCTTTTTTAATTTTGCAAGGACAATAACAACCAAAAAAACCATGAAAAAACCACATGTCGAAGGTCGGAAAATGGCATCGGCCGCGTGAAAAAACAAAGCACCCACCTGGGGGGGGGTCTCGCTCTCTTTTGTGAGCAAACGAATAAAGCACCGCCACATAAGTTCCCCCAGGACCTCCCAGCCTTCTGTCCTCCTCTCTTTTCAGTGTGAACAGTGGTCAACGGAAAGAAAGGGATGGGAAAAAAATAAAGGGGGGAAAAGTGAGCAGGGAATTTTTTTTTTTTTGAAAACACAACCACAAAAAGAAAACTCAAAAAACACCAGTCTGAGTGTTTTCTTTTTTAATTATGATTCCTCCTCTTCGCTGACGAGGACGTTCTTGAAGGAGAACGGCTGGAACTTGTAGCCGTTGCCTTGGTAAAACTTGTTGTTGAACTCGACCCAGTGGAGACGGAGTGCGTGCAGGAAGGCCGAGAGACCCTCCATGATGATGAGGATGAAGAGGGTGAGGGCAAACCAAGCAGAGAAACCACCAAAGAAGCCGAGGATTTGCATCACGCCATAGTCCATCGAGATGAACGATCCAATGGTCATGTCCCAAAGCACAACAGAGAGCTCTGAATCCGTCCGTTTATTAAATTCAACACAATAAAATTAAAAAAAGACGTACGGGCATGAGCAAGGGACAGAGCCCAGAGACGCAAGTACGAGGCGGTGTTGGAGATACAGCCGAGGCAGAACTCGATCGTGTGAATGACCTGGTGAATAAACACTTCGCCAAAGTCAAAGTGACCGCCGTGGCCGTGGCCGCCGTGGTCGCCGCCTTCGGCGTGGCTTCCGTCTGCGGCCTCCTCGTCCTCGTCCTCGTTGACGGCGTGGAACTGCTCGTGCTTGGCAGCCTGGGACCTGAGGTAAAGCGGCTTGACCTGCCCGACCAAAAAAAGGCAGATTAGCAACAACAACAGCAAAAAAAAAAAAAAAGAGTCGTACGAGGAGCATCCAAGGGACGGCAATGAATGCAAGGATGAGAAGGATGACCTGGATCGTCGACTGACCATCGTAGAGCGGCACGCTGATCTTGCCGGGCGAGAGGAACATGTCAATGAGCATTGTGAGGAGCGAGGGGGGAGCAAGCTCAGTCCAGGGGTTGCACCACTTGTAGATGATGCAGAGGACGAGGTAACCAAAGATCGACTAAAAAAGAAAAAAAAAATTTTTTTTTTGAGTAAAAAATTCCAAAAAAAAAAAAATACCTGGAGGAAAATGAGCTGAGGGACAAACTCGTGCCAGACGCTGACCATGTTCTTAAAGTGGAGGTGGTTGAACAGGCTGAGGACGAGACCAAAGGTCATCTGGATGACACCAAAGATGACGGACATCTTCATCTTGTACGAGTTGGTGAAGACGAGGAAGTTGTCGGTTCCGTGCCAGGCGATATCGATACCGATGGGGTAGGTGTTGTTGTTGAACTCGCCCTCGGCGATGGTCGGGCTGACTTGGACCCAATCGAAACCACTCTCGAAGATCTCCATACCCTTGGAGAAGATGTCGTTGTAGATGAGGCCAGTGTAAATCGAGAAGATGCCCATGAGCAGGACAATGTAGCGACCGCCAAAGAGCATCTCAAAGATTTCATTGTCCTTGATCTTGGCCAGCGGCTTCTCGTAGTAGCAGAGGAGGAAGGCGATCTAAGAAAAGAAAAAAAAAAAAAGATTGAGTGAGCAAAAGGACGAGAAAATTGGCAAGACTTACAAAAGTGACAATGAAGCCATGGCCGAGATCACCAAACATGACGGCAAAGAGGAAGGGGAACGTGATGAGGGTGTACGGAGTGGGGTTGACCTCCTGGTAGCTGCCGACACCATAGGCGTCGATGATGACTTGGAAGGCGTTGGTGAACTTGTTGGTACGGAAGAACGTCGGCGGGGTGCGCGAGGTCGGGACGATGTTCATGATGGTGGGGACCATCATCTGCTTGGGGTCCATAGCACGGTCGAGAGCGATGCGGATGTCGCCGGTCGACACCTGAGGGCACCAGCCGCGCGCAATAAAGCACTTGGACGTGACGTCGATGCGGAACTTGTTCATGGTGTGGAAGACCGACTAGTGGTTGTCGAAGAAATTAAACATATCGAGTTACAATTTTCGAAACGGGGTACCTTTTCCTTGGTGATGAGCACAAGCCACTCCGTGATCTGGGGCGACACGCCGCCGAGGGTGGCACGGAGGTGATCCTGCGTCCGCTGGAGGACCGAGTTGAGGTCGGTCATGCGCTGGCGAACCTGGGCAATGAGGTTGGAACGCTCGTCGGCCGACTCAGGGCTGGGGTAGAGAGTTGCGCTAAAGCTGTCGCAAATCTTGCGGATCTTGTTCTGGATCTGTTCACCGGGCGAGAAGATGACAAAGACCTTCTTGTGGACCTCCTTGTCGGTCTCGGGGTCGATGATGGGCTGCGGTAATGTACCATTGAGCCAAAAAAAAAAAAAAAGGTTTTTTATTTATTTGGCACTACCTCGTCAATCTCCATCGAGCGCATGAGCAAGTTGCCACGCAGGGTACGCCAGAGGACTCGCTCAAACGACTCCATCTTGTCGACGGGGATGATGCCCGTGAGGTAGCTGAACAAGAAAAAGGAAATGGGATGAAAAAGAGATATTCTTTTGAATGCTATTTCTTATTACCCAAGAGCAGAGCCACGAGTGACCTCAGCGCCATACTGGCTGGACTGCTGCTGGAGCAGGGGCTCGCGCTTCTCCTCCTCGGGGACGACGAGGGGTTGCTGCCACCAAACGACGTTCAGTAAAATATAAATAAAATAAAAAAAGCAAAGTCAATACCGACTCGAGGGCGCCGAGGACGCCAGCAGGGCCGTCGCTCGCCTCGGCAAAGATGACCTGGACCTTTTCGAGGACGTTGCGCAGCTCGGTCAGCTCCATAAAGTTCTTGCGGAGCGACTCCTCGTTCTTGACAATCTGCTTGACCTATTGGTAGCAAGCACATGAGGTTAACATTTGAGCAGCACAAAAAACCAACCAACCTCTGTCTCGAGGCCGCCGAGCTTCTCGTCGAGCTCGTCCATTTCGCGGACGGTGATTGGGCGCGCGATAGTCGTGTCATAGTCGGCCTGGCTCTGGAGGCCAGCCTTCTCAACCTGTTTTTTTTTGTGGAAAGGGGGTCAGGTGGCCCGAAAGAAAAAAGAAGAGTGAAAAAAAAACCTGAAGCGACAGATAACGCAGCTTTCGCTCCATCTCGTCACAGCGGCGGACCTCCTTGACAAAGGTGCGCTGGAAGGCGTTGGACTCGGGGTTGAGGTCCTCAAACTGGACCATGCCAAGCTGTCATAGGTTTTTTTTTGCATAAGGGAAAGGGACCAACCAAAACCAGTCTTTCCTCTTTCATTACCTCACCGAGCTCGAGGACGGTCGCGTGAGCAGCCTCGCTCTGGATGAACAGCTCAACAAGAGCCATCTGCTCGCTGCGGAAGAGGTGGCCCATCTTTACAGAGTATTGCGGTCGTGTACCAAACGCGATAGCCTCAGAGCGGTCCTCGTCGTTTATTGAGCCGCTGTAGACTTTGGACATAGGGAAATGACTCGGCCATCTTTATTTATGAGCCACATGATCGGTTCGCAAGGCAATGGATGGTTCGCAAGGCAACGCTGAATGCTCCTCTACCTTGCACGATTAAAAGACAATAAAAGGATTTTACTAAAGGGTTTACTAAAGGGTGCCGAAATAAAATATCTGAAAATTAAGTGATCTTTTTTTATTTTATTTCCTCTACACACGGATCGCCATCCATCTCACGAGGTCCACAGTCTAGTTCAGGATCATGTACCTGTCTGGGCGATTGTACACTTTGTAGGTAAAGTAGACGACAATGCCGATGAATAGCAGGACCATCGCACCGCCAAACCCAAAGATGAGACCCCACACGACCTTGTAGCTTACTCGACACTGATCAGTGTGTGTGTGTGTGGGGGGGGTGGTATCAGTACAGTACAACTCTCATGGACAACATACCTGGCCGAAGCGCCAATCCTCGCACCGATAGCACGAACCTGGCTGGTCGGCGATCGGCACGCACGAATCGTCCTGCGGTCCACCAAACCAACCAGCAACGCACTTGGACGCGTCCGCCTCTGTCCCGTTCGAGCTCACGATCACGCCCGTTGAGCACCACACGCAGGATAATGATGCGGTCGCAGTCAAGTTGTTGCTCAATGTCACACACTGTTCACAGTCGGCGCTCGCCGTCATGCATGCATCGCCCGTTCCTGCTGCTGTCGCTGCTGCCCTCGTTGCTGCTGCTGTCGCTGCTGCCGCCGATGCCCCTGCCGCTGCCAGTAGCAGCAAAAGAAGTAGCCGGTACGGCCGCCTCGGCATTTTGTGATGGGGGAGGGGAAACCACACTTTTCAAATTATGCAGTCGCTTAGCGACGTCTTACCGCAAGCGATTGCGCTCGCGCTCAGCCGGGACCCACGCAGCGAACAGCAACTGGACGATCTGGTGACGAGGTGTACACCGCCCGATCTGTTGTCAAAGGCGGCAGAGAGGCGGGCGCAAAAGATGGCCATGTCACTCTCGGCGGCGTCGGCGGCCGCGGCCGTTCAAGTGCCAGTATCAAACGTACAAGTCAGCATGCACGACGATTTCGAGGAGGAGGAGGTCGTCGAAGCATCCAACGTGGCGGCAGTGGCCCCAAAGGTATGTCCCATCGTAAGCGCTTTATTTATTTTTGAACAATCGGTATGTGAAAAGCCACAACCAACGCCGGCCGAGATCGCCGCCAACCTCCTGGCTCAATGGGCGAGCACGCCCGGGCAAGGAGCACAATAGAGCTAGCTACCACCACTGTACCATGTAGCATACTGAGGGCTCAACAAGGCTTTATTTTTTTTACTTGAATCAACGACGAAGAATTTTTGACGAATCAGGCTTCAATCGTAGCCGGTGAGGATGCGAAGAAGAGGGGTCACCGAGTTCCACCAGACCACCTTGGAGCGGCGGTTCTTCATGTCGGTTTGGGGGATGAGCTCCTTGACCGTGTGGATCTGGATCTCCTCGCCAATGTAGCCGACGACGGAGACAGATGCCGGCGTGTCGGTGTAAACCTTGAGGCCGGCATGTCGCATGTGCAAATCCTCGGCAAGTTCGTTCTTGTTGGACAGTTTGACTGAAAAAAAAAAAAAAGAGAAACGTTAGAATTGTTCTTAAAAATAGGGGGGGAAAATACGTTGCTCTTGCAGATAGTTGAGGCACGATGTGGCGAGACGAACCCCGCGGCTGCGGTCCATCGGCGACGGGGTTCCTCCTTGTTGCAGGTGCTTCAACAAATATTAGGCCAATTGCAAAAAAAATTTTTTTAAATAATAAAAATAAAATCATACACCAAGATGGCAAGTCTTTGCATCAAACAAGCCGCATTTCTTGCCCTCCTCGTTGAGCAGGGACGCGATGAAATCGACCGTGTACGTGGGCGAGCTATTTTCGCAGCGGATGATGACACGCCCGATGCCGCGGAAATCCCTGAACTTTTTCTTGAGTTGCTGCATATTTTTTTTAAAAAAAATTTTTTTTTCTCGGAAATCAAGCGAATTACATCGAGATCCTCGGCCAGATCTTCAAAGGAAATGCCGTCCTCGGGGATGTAGCAGCGCGTGGCTCCTCCACCGAGACTGGCAAAGGTGGCGAGGAAGCCGCAGTGGCCACCCATCGTTTCCACGACAAAGACGCGGCGTTTGGAGGATGACGCCGACTGCTTGAGCTCGTCGATGGCATCGATGATAATGTTGACAGCCGTGTCGGCGCCAAGTGACAGCTCAGTGCCTGGGACGTTGTTGGAGATGGTCGCAGGGATGACTGCGATCGGGATGCAGAACTGCGGGTACTTGTCCCGATTGTCCATCTGAATCATAATGTTTATTTTTTATTCTTTAAAACACAAATAATGACTGTACCAACTCGCGAGCTGACATGAAGCCCTCGAAGCCACCGATGATGACGAGCGAGTGGACATTGAATTTTTGCATGTTGAAGGCGATCATGCCCAGGTCAAACCCGGGCGTGCTGCGGTTTGTGCCGAGCTCGGATCCGCCCTTCATGGACCAGTTGTCGACCTGGCTCCAATTCAGCTCTTCGACATCGCCGGTGGCAAGGCCCTCGAAGCTGTTGTGCACGCCCAGGACGGTGTAGCCGCGCGCGATGCCCAAGCGAACAATCGTGCGTGTGGCCGCGTTGACCCCTCCAGCTGGTGCACCAACGTGAACGACCATGATGCGAATGTCGCCGCTCGTTCCCTCGGGTTTAGAGATAGGCGTGGCACTGGCCGTCTGTTTGAACGTCTTCACTGCCTCGATGAATTCGGGGCCACGCAGTTGCTTGGCCTTGACAAAGTCCTTGTCGGCCATCGCCTTTCCGACGCTCTGGGTCTGTGACAATGTGAAAGAACTAAGACCAAAACAGAAAAGAGAATTTCTGTACCTCCTCGACGCACTTCATCAGGGGCTTGCGCACGACCTTGTTGCCATCCATGCCGATCATGGGCGCTACCGTGTCGGCCCTCATCTCGAGCACGGCCTCCACAGCGTCGATTCCCTGGAGGGTGGGCGCAATGCGGTCAAATGCGGACGGGCTGCCTCCGCGCTGGACGTGGCCGAGGATGGTCACACGGGTCTCGATCTTGATGCGCTCCTCGATCACCTGACGCACAGCCTCGCTCTTGATCGGCTTGCCGTTCTTGTCCACTGCGCCTTCCGACACGATCACCATCAGCTTGCGCTTCCCCTCGCTCTTGTGCTGCAACAAAAAGACGAGGTTTCACCCCCCCCCAAAAAAACAAGTGGATAAAAATACGTACGCGCAGCAGCGATTGGCACATCTCCGTCTCCCAGTCGTCGAGCTTGGAGGGGGCCTCGGGGATGAGCAGCCAGTCGGCACCGCTCGCTAGCGCGGCATGCAGCGCCAGCCATCCACAATTGCGACCCTGGGTTATTATTTAAGTGAACAGCCAAATGAAAATTATTTAATTTATTTATTACCATGATTTCCACGACAAAGCAGCGCTGGTGCGAGGCCGCCGTGGAGGCGAGCGAGTCGATGGCCTCGATGGCACGATGGAGCGCCGTATTGGCGCCGATGGTGATTGTTGTGCCGTTCATGTCGTTGTCGATGGACCCGACGAGGCCCACGACGGCAAAGACGGGGTGCTCAGCGGCCTTCTTCGCGGTGATCGTGCCCGCGCTCACGAGGTCCTTTAGGAGGCCGGGCCATTCCTGGCGGAGGATGTCCGCGCCGGTGAGGGATCCGTCGCCTCCAATGACGATGATCGCGTCGATGCCACGCGAGACCAGGTTGAACACGGCCTTGAGCCGGCCCTCGCGCGTGCGGAACTCTTTGCAGCGCGCTGTGCCGATGACCGTTCCGCCCTCGCTGAGGACGCCGGCCACCTCCTGCCACGACACGAGCTTGATGTTGTTGTCGCCGCCGTCGACCATGCCCTGGTAGCCCTCGTGGATGGCAAAGATATGGCACTGGCGGTAGATGGCCGTGCGCACGATGGCGCGGAAGGCGGCGTTCATGCCGGCCGAGTCGCCACCGCTGGTGAGCACGGCGATCCGCTTGAGTGGCTGGCCGGTGAGGTTGGTCCTGCTGAAGCTGTGGCCGATCCCCTCCTGGTGCTGCTCCACGCTGACTTTGAGCGCCGACAGCGATACGGACGACTCTGGCGAGAGCACCTTGTCGGTCTTGACGGGCGGAAGCAACGAGGACGAGAATGGGCTTGCGCGCGCGCTCAGCACGATGGCAGTGCCCGAGGGGTCCTTGATCTTGACCTCGACCGTGGTCTTGTCCTTGGTCGTGCTGTCGACAACGGTCGTGGTCTCGAACGGCGTCTTGGTCTCGTTGAGCTTGATCATGACGTTCTCCAGTGCGTTGCTCACAAACGTCAGCGACGCACACGGGCTTGCTGACACGGTTGCTGACACTGCTGCAATGTGCAGGCACAGGCCCGCGTCAAAGTTCTGCAGCCACACGCCGGACGACGACAACGACGCCTCGGCCGCGCAAGCCAGCGACGCGGACGACGCAGACGACTCGCGGCTGTTGCTGTCGTTGTTGTTGTCGTCGCCTTCGGGCTTTTGCACCACGTCAAAGCCCAGCAGGTCGACGTAAAAGGCCGTGGTCGCGGGCACCAACGCTGCGGCCACGGGCAGTTCGATGTAGCTCAGGCCCTTGATGAAGGGCTTTGACGACGACAGCAACGACGGGGCAGTCATGACCATTTATTTGCAAAGGAATGTAGCAATTTGGTATGGAGTGATCACCCCTGTAATGGCCTCCAACGGACACTGCGTGCTGTCTTTTGGTTCTGCGTTGTGGAGCGGGAGGTGGGCGTTATGTGTGCGTGTGCGTGAGGAGGGTGGACTGGGCGTCCGTGTGCTTTTTACGTCCTCGCCCACCCGCCCTCGACCGACGTACGGGAAACTAACATTGTGCTGTGCTGCAGCTGTAATCAGACGCAACGCCGTGCTGAAGATGGACGTGGTCAAGTGGTTCCAGCTCAAGTACTACCAATACAACCTGTCGACGGCCCTGTACATGCTCGAGCCATGGGAGCGGTTGGCGTTTAGTACGTCGTGGTTCCCTTTTGACCCGAAAAACTAAAACGTGCCATTTGGTGCCGGAAGACATTGTTGTCCTCGTCCTCGTTGTGAGCGCAAGCTACACCACCTACAACTACACCCCCGTGTACCTCAGCGACCTTGCCCACTCTGCAAGCGCGTACCTTCCTGCCATCGCCGGTAAGCACGTGTATGTGCCTGCATCGTTTTATTTACTCTCCGTGCTGCCATGTGCAGGGGTGAGCGAGCACGTTGGCCACCCATAAACGATGCCCGTGCCGTCTGCGTCTCGTCCGTAGCCCTTGTCCATATTCATTTGTACAGTGCCGTCAAAAAGCAGCGCACAAAGTTGAAAGGGGAAAAAAAAAAAGAGCAAAGCAGTCTCGAGTCCTACACGTACATCTAAGAAGACAAATGGTTTCGTTCAAGTGAGAAGAAAGAAGGGAAAAACAAAACAAAAACACAGCCGTCCACAAACTCCTTTTTTTTTTTACGGATTGTGTTTGAAGGGCCGCTTTTTAAGGGCGCACACCTTGAGCCTCCAGACTGCTTATCTAAACCACCTCTTTCTGACACCCTCCTACGACAAAACCCAGGCGTCGCGCTCGAACACACTGTTTCAACAAGGTCGGCGCGGGAAATGGGCTTCGGCGAACTTGAGGCAGACAACGGCGAGTCCCCTGGGTGGCAAAAGGCGGCCGCTCTGGTGGACGGTCAGCCGCACAGGTCAAACAAGCCCCGCTCGGTTCAACAATGGCTTAGCAACAAGGTGTTCCAGCTGGACCTGGTCACGGGCGCTGGGGTCATGGAGTCCACCGAGCGAATGGTTTTCTGTACGTTTTCGTTTTGGTTTGGTTTGTTTTTCTCGCTTCGTTATCTCTGTTTTTTATTGACTCACTTCCATGGCAACTAACCACATAGACTCGATTTTGGTGGCACTGCTGGCCTGTGCTGTGTACACGACCATTGTTTTCATGCCCACCCAGTCCGCCGAGTTTGCCGCGTCTGTCCTGTCGTATGTCAAGCTGCTGAAAGGTTTGTTTGTTTGTTTCCGGAGGTATGATGTCCCGGTGGACTAAAAATAGACTTTTAAACAGGGAAACCGAACGCACTGGTGGCAGATGCAGCCAGCGGCACCACTGGTACCAATCTGACGACTTGAGACACGCCTTTCTACTTTTTTTTATATATTGCGACTTCTCGTACTTTCAAAGAAATTTTCACCGCACTCAACATCGACATCTCTCCCCTCCCCCTGCATCCCACTCACACACACACACCCTTCCGTAGTTCTTAATCTTTGTCACTTTAATCTTGTCACGCACGGCTTCGCTTCTATTGCAACTTCTTTTATTTACAAAAAAAAAAAAACACAAAAAAAAAACGATCATGTGATGGATGGATAGGTCATGGTAGTGGTACTGGTCTGGTAAGATGTAGAGAGCGGGAGCGAGAGATGAGCGGAAACGATCGCAGCAGTTAGAGCTTTGAGCTTGCCTACAACGTGCATGGAATAATTTAGGCACGCACAGTCGCATCATGTGGCTTACATCAACCGTCCCGAGCTCAAAGTCTTTCAGCATAGCGTGCGCTTCGTCCGAGTGGTTGGTCTCATCGTACGGCGTTGTCGCGTCCGTTCCTATTGCACGGTCATATCATTCAGCCCATGGTCGTGTCACAGCACATACCCGCAACGTCCTTGACCACGTCTGCGCCCCCGGGGTGCTGCGTGTTTGCATTGCACAGTTAGTAGCGTTGACGTCTATTGGCATCGGCATACATCGTAGAGGAACTTTGTCACGTCGTACACCACGCCTCGAATGACGATCCAGCAGTCCTCGTGTGTCTTGTGCTTGGCGATCTTTTTTTTTTTTTTTGAACAACGAAGCAAGGCACGGTCAGCTGCTGCGTGAACACCACCCAAACCACGGCCCGCCTACCTCTGCCCACGAGTAGACCTTTTTGCTTGTGCTCGCCATGTGGCACGTGAAGACCGTGACCGTTTCTTGGCGGAAAGAAAACTGAGTTTTCTGATGTTGTTGCGCACAACCGTCCGCTCTCTCTCCAGCAGCCTCTCGTCCAACGCAATGGCCCAATCCGTATGCGCTGCTGAGGCGGCTTGGACTGCGCTAATAGCGGCATGTCGACAAAACAGGTCTACCAGTTCTCCGTCAAGGACGTCAAGCACAACGATACGACCCTGGCCAAGCACGCCAACAAGGTCCTGCTGCTCGTCAACGTCGCGAGCAAGTGCGGCTACACCAAGCAGTACGCCGGCCTCGAGGCCATCTACGAGGAGCTCAAGAGCAAGGGCTTTGAGGTCATCGGATTCCCCTGCAACCAGGTATTGTCTGTTGTCTGTGCTTACACGCCGTAATCGTCTTTGTTGCTGCTGTGCGCGCACAGTTTGGAGGACAGGAGCCTGGCACAAACGAGGAGATTGTCGATTTCTGCGAGCGCACCTTTGGCGTCAAGTTCCCGCTGATGGACAAGATCGACGTCAACGGCCCCAACGCGTCGCCACTCTTCACCTTCCTCAAGCAATCGACCGACTCGGGCGACATCAAGTGGTATGCCGCAACGTATTTCTCTTATTTATAAAAAAAAAACGGCACCGCCGCCCTGTAGGAACTTTACCAAGTTCCTCGTCGACAAGAGCGGCAAGGTCGTCAAACGATACGAGACAAACGTCAAGCCCGAGAGCATCAAGGCTGACATCCTTGCCAAGCTCTGAACTCGAGTGCAAATGCGCGTTTTATTTCTACTACTGTAGTGACATCAAGGAAACTATATACAAACACAAGGCGGGCTGGGAAAATCAGGACCGTGAAAGCGCGCGGAAAAAGGCTGCGTGGGCATTCTCGAGATCAAACAGGAACTGCCTCTTCGTCTCTTCGTCGAGTTCGTCGCTTGCACGCATTTGATTAAGCTTGATGAGCCTACGGACGGGTAAAACGTTAGAGCAGTCCATCAGCGGCAACGCCGTACCAGTTGTTGATCTTGCTCTTGCCCTCGAAATCGGCAGGCAAGGACGTGACGTGGTTGATTGAATCGAGGAGATCACTTAGCACAGGATGAATCTGCACAAGCAAACGTTAAATCGCCTCCACTAAAAACAAACTGGACGAACGCACCTGGTCAACAGCAGCGATGTGGATGCGGAGCCAGTCCATCAACGTGATAAAATGCTGCGTCGTCTCTGCGACGTACTTTTCGTTCTGGTTTCGTTCGGGACCCTGGTTAACAGAGTGCTCGACCGTCGCAGGGACACCCGTCGTGAGCAGGCGGTTGGTGGCTGCAGGACAGGACAACTGCATGATTCAATAAACAACATGAAAGAATAATTGAGTGACACTGGCACGCTTTGTCTTTTTGAAAGGCCTCGTACGTGGTAGGTCTTCATGAACTCGGGGACATTGGGCACGTACTCGCGGTTGAGCTTCTCGGCCGTCTTGAACTGCGCGATGAGCTTTGAGCAAGCCTGGCCATAATGGAAGCACAAGTCAATGCCAAAACAAAACACACGCACACACAAAACGTACTGGCGTGTAGTCGCCTGCTGAGATGGTGTCACGGATGTACGCCTTTTCCAGGTAGTCGGTGGTGACGATGATCGCGTACATGTCGGCCATGTTCTCGTACTTTTGGCGCTCGTTCGTGGTCGTGAACAGCTTGACCTCTTGTGACGTATCGACATTTGGTGGCACGGGTTTGTACGTTGGGACTGGCGGTCCCACCGTGAGCGCACTCCCCTTTGTTATTCGAACCTTTCAGTCAGTGCCTCAACACACACACCTCCTCTCCGTACCGGCGGCGGACGCGGACCGGTGAAGCGCAGCGGCGTGGAGGCAGCGCCCAATGCCGTGCCTGGGCCGAAGTTGACGGCCGCCATTTTATGTAAGTGTGGGCACTGATGGGCCAAAAGGTGTCTCTGCAAAAGTACGAGACGGCCAAGAAGACGGGCGCGCTGCAGTTTGAGGGCGCCGGGCTGAGCAGCGTGCCGGTGACGATTGTGCAGGACAAACTGATCGTGGGCAAGCTGCGCGTGCTCAGCCTTGCCCGGAACGAAATTGTGCAGATGTATAAATGAATGAAAGACGAAAAAAAAAACGTGCTGATGTTTTTTTCCTTCTTCGACTATCTAGACCACCAGCCATACGGGAACTGTCGCAATTGAGGACTGTGGTGTTTAGCGATAACAAGATCGTGACACTGCCCGCCGAGCTGTTTGAACTGCCGTTGTTGGAAAGGCTGGATGTGAGCGGAAACCTCATTGCGTCGTTGCCCGCGCTGATCGAAAACCTCTCCAGCCTGCGCGTACTGCAGATCAGCCGTAACAAGCTTGTAAAGCTGCCCGACGAATTGGGATCCGAGAAGCTCGACAAATTGCACACGATCGAGGCAAACCAGAATGCGCTGGTTGAAATCCCCGCAGTCCTGGCCAAGCTCCCTGTTCTTTCGCAGCTCTCCGTCTCTGGCAATGCAATCGCCTTCCTCCCGAACGAACTGTGCGTTGCCAAGGCGCTCAAGGTAGAAAAAAAATGTACGTTTCATACACTCAAAAGTGTCCTCCCAGACGCTCGACATTCGAGACAACAAGCTCACCGCCATCCCCGTTCCTATCCTGGTCGATAGTGTTATATCAACGATCGAGTTGTCTGGCAACCCCCTGACCGAGAAGGCGTTTCAGTTGGTGCAGGGTTACGAAGCGGTAAGCTGGTGAAAATATGGATGATTTTTTTTTTTTCTGACGAGTCTTCGATCCTAGTTTGAGCAAAGGAGGAAACGCACGATGGACAAGAAGATTCAAGTGTAGAACACACACCGTATAGATTCTTTTCTTTATGGTATGTGTACTACATACGTAACGTAGTCATAGGCTTTTTTTTATTTTTGGCTATTTCTTTTGCGGAATGTAACCGACGGTCTTGGCAAGGTCGTCGGGAAGATACTGTTCCTGGCAAAAAGTCATGAGGCGCTTGAGGCTGTGGATCCACTTGCGCGTCTTCTCATCGTTGAGGGCGTCTGTGTTTATTTTATTATTATAATTAAAAAATAAAACTAAATATTGGACGACGCACGGGCGACTTGATTTGAGAAAATCTTCTCGCGAGCCGAACGCTCGTGAATGCCGACCATCGTGACACCGATAGGCCAGGGCGCGTTGCCGATCGACAGAAGATAGTAGATGTCGCTCGCGTGCACATAGTCGCGGGCTTGCATGTACTCGACGATGCGCGTGAGATGGAGCAGCAGGTCGTCCGAGAGCGTCTAACCAACGGGATTAGATTAGTGAGAAAGGGAGGTACGGTACCCTTTTGCGAAGGAGTTTGAAGAGAGCCTGGAGGTCGTCTTTGCATTGGACCATTGTCACGTAGTCGCTCTTTCCTTTGCTCGTTCGCTTGACCTCCTCTGGCAAGCTGTCCAAGTTGGCCTCCCATTCGAGGACGAGTTTCTGCGGAACAGAGGGCACATGAGAAGAAGGACATCAAGACAACACCACGGTACGGCAATGTAGTTGTGCATGAGATGGTAGACCTTGCTCTTTTCCTTCTCAAACAGATGCACGGTGATGGCCTCGTCCTCCTACGCACAATTCGTTTAGTAAACAAGAGGAAGCAGAAGCAGTCACGCACAATTGGGAGGAGCATGCCTGCCTTCTTCCGCTTCTCCTTCTCCTCCTTGTGGTGGTCGTCGTCGGCGTTGCGCTGCAACGCATCCAGGTCGAGCTTTTTGTCCATCAGCTTGATGTTTGCCCTGAACACGTTCTGCGCTGCCATCGTCTCGTCCTTGGTGGCGTGCTCCAGGGCGCGCAGACGCTTGACCCGGTCGTCATCGCTTTCGCCAAAGAGCCGGATGGGCTCGCCACGTCGACGCAGGCGCTTGATGACCTCCTTGGACGAGATTTCGCCAGCTTGGCCGTCGTTCTCGGCCTGGGTTGCACTAGTTAGCTCACTGGAAACAATACGAGGGGCTGCTGATACCTTGGAGGCGACGCTGTCGGTTGAGGCGACCGCGTCCAGCAGTGCGTCAGAGGAAGAGGTAGATCCCTCTGCAGCGGCCTGGGGTACTGCTGCTACCGATACGGGCGCTGCCGCTGCCTTCTTTGCCTGCTCCACCCCGCACCCACACAGAGTGTGTCAGTCAGCACCACGACAATGGCGTACCAGCTTTTGCTGCTCCTGCTCGCGCTGCTCCTGCAGGTACTTTGCCTCCC
>Ga0302233_10000533_pt1 | contig 30958 bp, 54 predicted proteins | sample II_Palsa_N3_1_FD_193516 | JGI IMG/M metagenome (GOLD analysis project Ga0302233, IMG submission 193516) | Peat permafrost microbial communities from Stordalen Mire near Abisko, Sweden - II_Palsa_N3_1 | ecosystem: Environmental > Terrestrial > Soil > Palsa > Peat permafrost | place: Sweden... | reverse complement strand
GAAAACGACGACGGTGGAGCCATTAATCTTGTAGAGTACATCACCGGGCTCAAGGAACTTGTACGAAGGTCCCTGGGGCGTCACCTTGTTGACGACCAGCATGCCCTTGAGATCGGCGCCGTTTGCTTCGCGCACTTCTTGCTCGACGCTCTCGCTCAAGCCCAATCGGCGCACCTCATCAAACGTGGTGTGTCTGAACAAGTCGTTAGGGAATAGACGGCCAACAATCGGCATACAGAAAGATGGCCTGGATCGTACCCCTGGGTACAAGTTGGCCTTCGCTGACGTACTTGAGTGCACGCTGCACACGGAAGAGGGGGATGTAGAAGCTGGTGCTGGCATCGCGGTGTCCTCCTGCGTTGAGCGCGACGGCGTTTCCTCCGATGTCGATCACGGGGGATCCGGATGATCCGCCAGACGTTGCCGATGCGGCCTGATAATAAAACGTGTTGAAGTCTGCAGGCCACAAGGATTTTTAATCAGACATACAACACCCCCTCCATACCGTTGTATTTTCCGACACCATAGTTTGGCGCTTGTCTGTCCAGGCGCGCGAGAGTTCCGGGCAGGATCGAGAGCTTGTAGACAAATGGTGTAAATAAAAATAAAAACAAAGATAATTTGCGCGCACATGTTCGCCTGCGTCGTTGCCGACAACGCGAATCTCCACACCGACGCGAGCATTCTCGGGAGCGAGCGGGATCTCGGCTAGCTGGCCCATGCGCACCTTGGACGGATCGTATCTGAAAAATCCAAAGTCGTGGACCGGGTCTCTGTAGATCTTTCCATTCCGGGTTAGAAAAGCGCAATCAGATTGTCGTTTGTACAGGCCACAAATCGATCTCCTCTCGCATGTGCGTCTTTGCGTACGCGATGATGGGCGCAGGCGTGACCACATGTCGATTCTACGTAATGCCATCAGGGTGAAAAAAACCCGCAAAATGCAATCCTTGGCCTACGGTGAGGATGATGCCGCGTTGTGCGTCGACGATGAAGCCCGTGGCCTCGGTGTTGGTCGCCTTTTGCGTGTCAAAGTTGAAGCAGACGGTGACGTGGCTGTGTGTCCACACAGCAGCATGAGTAAAAACAGTTTTTTTTTTAAAAAAAATAATTGGCAAGCACGTACATCGACACGATCGCAGGGATGCACTTGTTGAGCGTGGTCTCCCATCCCGAGCCCTTGTTTTTAGTCATGATTTAACACAATGTTTGAATTCTGATGACGAGCAAGGTTACCCAAACGAGCTGCGGATCGACAACAGCGGGCACCTGTCGTGCGGAGAGGACGATTAGGCCCATGCACCAAGTTGTTTGCGTACCGCTGGCAGGTGCTCAGCCTCGGAATCGTCGTTCAAAGGGGTTGACGAATCCAAACGCGACGCCATCATTTTGAAAGTGTTCTGCCCGTAACATGGCTGCCAAGTCCTTCGTCGCCTTTGCCGTGCTCGCTGCTTTGGCTGTGGCCCTGCTCGGTACGTAGTTGGCGGCGCAAATCGCGGAGGGGAGAAAGAATAGGAGGAGGAGGAGGAAGGGAGGCTTGTGGTGTGCCTGAATTACAGCGGCGGCCTTGCAACCCCCCTAAAATAATAAACGTTCGCATGCAGCCTCTCACGCGAACGCCTACTGCGTCCTCAGCGGCGGTTCCGCTACTATCCCCGCCCTCTCTTTCGGCCAAGTCTTTGCATGGTACGCTCAGTCCGTCTCTGCCGTTTGCTTGCCCAAGTTTATTCAATCATATATTTTTTTTCTGTAAACACATCACATTCGCCTGTTTACAGCGTGTCTCTCCAAAGTCAGTGTGTCACGCCCGGCGGCGACCTCATCTGCAACCCTGCCAACTGCACGGGAACGTGCTGCAGCGGCGGCGGCATCGGCGACCAGGTATGACCCTCTATGTGTGTGGCTATACTGACGGTGCGTTCAGATCGCCTATGCTGCCGACAACAACGTTGTCTGCACTATCAATATTATCGAGCCACCGCAGCCTGTCAACTCGTCGTTTTTGGCCGGATCAATCAACATCAACACCGAGAACGAAGTCTACGTCCAGTTTTTCCCTGTCCCGGCCTTTGCAAACGGAACCGTTCAGGTGACATGCACAAGCGTGACCGCCGGCAATGACTGCTCCCAAGGTCCCCCGCCGGTTTTCATCAGCCAGGCCACCTATACATTCTATGTCACCCCCCTCCCCTGCCAGCAGCCATGCTATGGAACGTGTGGCGATGTAAGCTTATTTCCTTTGTCAAAATTATTATTGACGAAAAATCAAAAATCCCAGCTTGGCTGCACCTGCCCCAATGGAAATCAACCCCCGGCCTGCGTCGCTGCCAGCTCTGGCGTCATGACCTCTGCATCTCTTGCCCTGGTCGTCCTTGCATTTGTCGCAACCCTCTTCGTCAACCTTTAACTTCGCTCCCTCCCCCCTCCCCTCCCCCCTCCCCCTCTTTTCAGTTTCTTTACCACCTTCTTTGTTTCTCCTACCCACCCACGTTGTAATTAGGTCTGACGCTGGCGCCAGATTTCTTTTTTTTTTCAGTGTTGAGCGACCATTTTATTGCAAGAATGGACTTGTTGCCCTATGGAACAGCAAACCTCGTCGACGAGTTGGACAGTACGTGCTTCGAGGGCAAGGGGGTTGCTGTGTGGGGGCTAGCTAATACCAGACCCACCCACCAGAGAAAATGCTGGTTGTGCTCCGCGACGGCCGCAAGCTGCTAGGCGTCCTGCGGTCGTATGACCAGTTTGGTAATCGTCGTGTTTGCCGTGCGCTTCCTCCCCTAAACATTGCACACTCGTCGCTCGTAGCCAACCTCGTATTACAAAACACAATTGAGCGCATTCACGTCGGCGACAAGTACGGCGACATCTCCCGCGGGATCTTCCTGGTGCGTGGCGAGAGCGTGGTCCTGCTGGGCGAAGTGGTGAGAGAGAAAAACCGTGTGCTTATGCTGATGCTGGTCTGCCCTACAGGACCCCGCAAGAGAAGACCTGTCGTCCCTGAACAAGGTCACCTTTGAAGAGATCCTCGAGCTGCAACGACAACAGCTCGAAGAGAAGGAGCAGCAGGACAAGATTCGGCACCAAATCCTGCACGACCGCGGCTTCTCTATAGACGTTACTGAGTTCGATGCGTTCTGATGAATTGAAAAAAAGACGACCGACCAACCTGACCATTGGTCAGTGATTGTTTTCCATGCAATTGAAAAAAAACAAAATGGTTAGAGCTTGCTAGCACGCACAACCATTTTGCCCGTGTTGGCGCCGTCAAACAGGAGGACGAGGGCCTCGGGCAGCTTGTCAAAGCCCTCGATGATGGTCTCGCGACTCTGGAGCTTGCCCTCGCTGATCCACTTGAGGAGCTGGGTGCGTGCCTCCTCATAGCGGCGTTGGTAGTCCGTCACGAGGAAACCCTCAATGCGGATACGCTTGGTGATGAGCGTAAACATGTTGCGCGGCCCAGGAGTGGCGGTCTCGGCATTGTAGCCTGCGATCATGCCGCACGAGCACACTCGGCCCTTTATAGCAAAAAAAGAAAGAAAAAAAAAAGTTGAAAAAAAAAAAGGAAAATTTTGTTTCCGTACGTGGACGTTGATCAAGTCCAAGGCAATTTCAAAGGTGTCGCCGCCGACATTGTCAAAGTAAATGTCGATGCCCTTGGGACACGCCTTTTTGATGGCCCCATGCAGCTCCTTGTAGTTTTTGCCCTTGTAGTTGATGGCTTCGTCAAAGCCGAGGGACCTAACAGCAGCAGCAGTAAGCATCTGTTGACATATCTATCCTCCTGCAATTACTTGAGCCAAGCAACCTTGTCCTCACCTCCAGCTGTGCCAACAACGCGGAGGCCGAGGAGTTTCTAACGATTACGAAAAGTTCAAGATTTCTCTTTTCTTTTCTTTTCTTTTTTTCGTTACGGCAATCTGGCCAACGACCGAGCCAGTCGCACCGGCGGCACCCGAGACGAGGATGGTCTCACCAGCCTTGGGCTTGCCGACGTCGATCAGGCCAAAGTAGGCCGTGAAGCCGGTCATGCCGGCTGCGCCCTAAAAACAGTTTGATTGAAATGGAGGTCAGCAGCAAAGGGCGAAAAGAGCAAAAGTGCGTACGAGGAACAGCGACGTGTCAAAGTTCTCGGGCAGCTTGACCAGAGTCTTGTCGGCCACAGCGGCATACTCCTGCCAGCCTGCGACAAAAAATCAGTCGACAAAAATATCCGATTACAAGAAAATAGGAACTACGCACCCCACGTGCCCCAAACGTGATCTCCAGCCTTGAACTTTGGAGAGTTGCTCTGCACGACGACACCCGTGACGGCGCCCTCCATAACGCCCCCGATCGGCACGTTGTCTCGGTAGGTCTTGCCCGCGCCAATCCATCCGCGCATGGCAGGGTCGAGGCTGACCTCGAGCGTTCGCACAACCACGTTCTGCTCGCCAGTCGCTTGCGGGATCGGATCCGTCTCGAGGCGGAAGACCTTTTGCGGATTGACTGATCGCGGATTGCATCGGTCTCGTTGCCGCTATGATATTATCTTGTGTTACCTTTGCCGACCGGACGCTCCGCGAGGACCCACTTCTTGTTCACCTTTGCCATTGCTCTCACTCTGTCTGGTTGGTGACATCGTAAGTCAAAATCAGCAAGCAAGCAGAGAGAGAGAGAGAGAGAGAGACAGACACAAACGACCTTTCACCGATTTGTCACAGCTCGGGACAACAGTGCTGAAAATGGCCATTTTGCTGGCAGCCTCAATGCGGGCCAAGTCGAAGAAGCCCGTGCTGGGCATGAAGAGGAAGAGGGGAGGAGCCGAGTTGGCGGTAAGGGGCAGCATAACCCCCCCCGGGTTTACCGACAGTGTTTTTGCAGGGCAAGAAGCCGAACAACAAAAAGGACAGGCACAACAGGAAGGGCCAAAAGGCGGACAGGATGGAGGCCGCCACGCCTGGCACGCCCGCTACCCCCGCGTCCACCGAGGACTTTATCTCGCTCGGGGGCGGGTACGAAGAGTTTGCCGACGAGATTGCGCGCTACACGCCCGGAAGCACGGGCAGCTACCATCTCAAGAGCGCGACGCCCAAGAAGAAGCACTCTGCCGAGCCTGATCGCAACGTGCGCCCGTGGCTACGGCCCATCGAAGAGTACCCCGAGTCGCTGATTGAAATGTACCTGTGGCTCGTTTGTCCTCGCCCCTCCAGCTCATTAATGTTCCGCTCGTTGTTGCACAGGTTAAACAATGAGATTGGCGACTTTGTAAAGTTCATGGAGCCAACGCCCGCGGAGATGTCGATGCGGAGACTGGTGACGGACGAGATCGCCAACATTGTCAAGAGCCTGTGGGACGACGCCGAGGTGAAGATGTTTGGCAGCTGTGCGACAGACCTGTACCTGCCCACGAGCGACATCGACGTGGTCGTGCTGCGCGATCCCCCTCTCTCGATCGAACACATGCGCACCCTCTCGAAAAAACTCAAATCGTCTGGCATCGCGGAATCGATGCAGCTGATCGAGAAGGCTCGTGTGCCCATTATCAAGTTTACTGCTGCGCTCGTCGGGATCCGCGTCGACGTCAGCTTCAACGTCAGCAACGGCGTCAAGGCTGCAGAGTTTGTCCAGGAAAAACTCGTCGAGTGGCCTGCCCTCAAGCCCCTCATCTTTGTTGTCAAGCAGGTACACTAGCCCTTTCTGATCGAAAAGCACACACTAAACTCGCGTGCTACTCTTAGTATCTTCTGCAAAGGCAACTGAACGAAGTCTTCACAGGCGGCGTGAGCTCGTTCTCGATTCTCTGTCTGGTGCTGAGCTTTTTGCAGGTGAGCATTACTGTCTTCCTCCTCCTCCTTTCTCGGCAGCTAACTGGTCGTTCCTTAGCTGCACCCACAGATCCAAACCAAGTCGATCGACCCGAATGAAAATCTGGGTGTACTGCTGATGGAATTTTTCGAGTTGTACGGGCTCTACTTCAACTTTCACCGAGTGGGCCTGTCCATCGTGGACGAGGGCAGCTATTTCTCAAAACGAGAGCGTGGATGGGTAAAGAGCAGCGACCGCGGGTCCGGAAGCGGAAGCGGAAGCACAATTTTCATGTCGATTGAGGACCCACACGACAAGGGCAATGACGTCTCTGCGGGCTCGTACAACTTTGCGCTCGTTAAAAAGAGCTTTGAGCACGGTACAGAGTTGTTAAAATATTTTTTTAAAAAACACATTAATATGTAATTAATAAAATACAGCCTACAGGACACTCAGCTACGCCATTGCTTCACGCAAAAACGAGAAATCTACCGGCAAGCCCGTGACGACGCTGCTTGGTCTTATCCTCACCCTGGATGCGCGATCGACGTCGTTCCGCCAGGTCGTCGCTGATCGCTACGACACGCTCTACAAGGACGTCCTTTGTATGTCTGTGTTTTTTTTTCCTCGTCGAGGCTCCGTCTCTCTCTGACCCCAACTCAATCCTGCAGCCAAAGGAATGTCGCCATTCGCCATGGTCGCCAGCAAGCAAATCTCAGCCGAAGGAGGAGCAAACAGCAGCCAATCAGAGCCAAAAAGGACGTACACCCCAGTCATCGACTCGCGCAATATCGAGTTTGTGGAGGACGACGACGACGACGATTTCTACGGCGACGATTAGGACAGTACAAATGAATGTGATATTTTCAAAACGCAATCGATAAAGTCGATGAATGGCTCTCCCCTTGTCGACAAAACAAAGAGAGGACACAGTAGTCTCTCTCTCTCTCTCTCTCTCTAATCAGCTAGTTTAATGGGCTTCGGCAGTTGCTGCAGCCGGTGCGGGTGCTGCTGTTCCAGCAAACTTTGCCTTTAGCGAGGCAATCTTCTCCTCCTGGGCCTGTTTTGCGTCGTGGGCGGCCTTTGCTTCCCGTGCGGCATTAATCTCGTTAAGACGTGTAAACTACTCCCACGGCAATCAGTATTTTCGACGCAGGACGCGCTGTCTAGTTACCTCCTTCTTGTGGTGCAGGCACTCAAAGTAGTCCTCCTGCGGCAACTTGCAGTCGAACGGTGTCTCGGCCTGTGTTATTTGGACGGGAGGGGAAAAAAAACAACAACAAACAGGACGGTCAGCGCACGCCTGCTCCGCGGGCTCGTACCTTGCTCATGCACTTTTGGAAGTCCTCAAACAGTGGGAAGCAGCGGCCACGACCACCAAACGCACCATACCCGGACGACATTGTGCTCTATAAAAAGCAATGCGAAATAAATAAATAAAAAGGTAACAAGAGCAGCGCGAGGAGGAGCGAGGAGCAGGGGATGATGGGGCAGCACCGGCACCAGACACAGGAACAGCCAACCAAGTTCATCTGTTCAGCGTCGACCGGAGAAACGACCATATTTGTGACCACTGCACTCCCTGTTTTGAAAAACGCGCGCCTCTTCGCCCATGAATCTTGGCCTGCTCGGTAAGGGCCGCTGACCCCCAACGGCGGTGCATCTGCTCACTGAAACCTTCCCCTTCTCCAACCACAGATCCGTTTGGTCAAAGCTATCCCGAGGTACGCGCTCAGACATTAATCTATGCGTCAATCCCGCCCATGTGTGTAGAAAATCGAGGTCGTGCTGACCCCGCCGTCGCCCGCGGTGACGTGCTCGTTCAACCGGTGGGGCACCATGCTCGCGACGGGCCTCGCGGACGGGCGGTGCGTCGTGTGGGACTTTGACACCAAGGGCGTGTCGCGCGAGCTCGTGGGCCACGTCCGGCCGATCATCGCCGTGAGCTGGTCGTGCAGCGGACGCCGGTTGGTGACGGCGTCGTACGACAAGCGCTGCATCCTGTGGGACCTGCTCCTGCAGGATGGGCTGCCGCACGCGGGCGCCAAGACAGAGGTCCAGTTTGAGACGCCCGTGCACCAGGCACTCATGCACCCACGGAAAAAGTACGGGGTTCAATCACGTTGGGAGAGAGGCGGCCCGCTAATCCTGTTGCTTGTTTGCAGCTTTGTCTTTGTGGCCTGCCCGGCGCAAAGCCTGCCGGTGATGATTGAGCTTTTGCCGCTGTCAGATGGGTCATACAGCGAGCTCCGTACGACGATCTCGTCGGTCGCTCAGGCGGACGGTGCTGGTGGGGCGGGCGCTGGAGAGGACGCCAACGCTGCAACAGCCTCCTCGGGCTCCAAGCAGCCCTTTGTAAACTACTATGTGCCTTGCTTTAGCCCAAACGGTAGGCGAGAGGGGCAACGTGATAAAGTTAATGCTAAACACAAAACAGGCGACTACCTCCTTCTGGGCGACCAAAAGGGGACAATTAGCCTGGTCGACACGAGCACTCTCCAGCTGCTGTCTTCGTACCGGATAAGCACCGGCCCCGTGCGAACGATCAAGTTCCCTGGGGGCAAGAGCAGCAATGCGTCGAGGTATTATTTTTAGATTGTGCAAACGTTTCTCTAACAAGAGAGCCGGTGCAGCAAGTTCCTCGTCAACGTCGCCGATCGAGCAAACCACAAGATCAAGGTGTATGCGATCGACGGGTTCACCAAGCAGTTGCAGGCGTCACCAACGCCCCTGTACGAGTTCCAGGAGGTCGTTAACAGGTACGCCTGGGCACAGGCGTGCTTTTCGGCGGATGGCGACCTTGTCGTGGCTGGATCGGCGTCGCCTGGCGAGCACAAAATATACATCTGGGACTCTGTTGTCGGCAGCCTGATGAAGATTCTCGAGGGAGAGGGGACGCGTGAGGGCCTGATTGATTTCTCCGTACGTTTCTCCATTTTTATTTTTATTTTTCCCCGTTTCCATAACAATTGGCACAGTGGCACCCAATCAGACCGATCATTGCGTCCATCGGAACGGTGGGCAACGTGTTTGTGTGGAGCATCCGCTACCAGGAAAACTGGAGTGCGTATGCGCCCGACTTTAAGGAGCTCGAGGAGAACGTAGAGTACGAGGAGCGGGAGGACGAGTTTGATATTGTGCCCGAGGTCGACATCTCGCGCCGCGCAGAGCACGAACAGGACGTCGTTCTGGACGTCGACACGATCGACGGTGTTGTCGGTGGCATCCAAGTGTCGTCTGGGAACGACAAAGAGGAACCAGATCTGGTATTTGGCTTTATTATTTTATTCATCACAAGTAGTTAACCGATCCCTCCCTCCAAACACTAGTTGTTCCTTCCGATCATCCTCGAAGACTCGGTCATCCCCAAGATTGCGACAGACAATAACACGTACGGGCAGCGTGGTTTCGTTCTGGTTTATTGACCCTTGATTATTGCAGAGTTGCGGCGACACTGATTGCTTCGCGCCTCAACCCCAGCGACAGTCACACAATTGAGCACGACGTTGACGACAGCAGCAGCAGCAGCGGCGGCGGCGGTAGCAAAAAGCGAAAACTCCAGGATGGCGAATAAAAAAACATGTTAGATACGTTATTTGGAAATCGCGCGCACAGAAACAGTCATCATTGCTATGGATTTTTTACAACGTCGCGATGTGCTTCCTGTGCAAAACGACGCGTTAGTTTTTTTTTGGGACGTGGTCTATTTGTACCAGTGTTTTCCCGAGCGAGTCTACGGTCACTTTGTTCTTGAGGATACGCTCCAATGCGTCATTCATCTGGGCCACGCTGCTGGTCACCTGGTCCACGGCGCCCCCGAGGTTGCTAATGGCACTCTCCACTACGCAAGCACAGAAGATTAGCGATAGCGACGGTTGAGTCAAAGCACGGCATTCGTTACTTTCAACGCGGCAGCCAAAAATAGTGGAGTCCATTTTACACAGTGATCCCTCCTGATGTCTGCGGGACCGTCAAAAGGCGCGATTGAGACGGCGCTGCGGCTGTTCCGCTACCCTGCCGCCTTTGTGGGCTCGGCGACCAAGGTGTCGCTCGCACCCGCGATGCCGATCCAGCCCGAGGTGTGTGATTTTGATTGGCCGCGGAAATAAAATTGTGCACCTCAGGTGGCCTTTCTGGGTCGCAGCAATTGCGGCAAGTCGACGCTGATCAACGCGCTGATCCACACAAAGAGCCTCGTCAAGACCGCCAAGCAGCCGGTATAAGAAGGCGAATAAAAACCAACAACATCGACTTACTGACCGTCGTGGAACGAGCAGGGCAAGACGGCCATGCTCAACTTTTTCGACCTCGGCAAGCGTCTGACCCTGACCGACATGCCCGGCTATGGCTTTGGGAGCCGCTACGAGTGGGGTCCGATGGTGGTCAACTACCTCAACAGGCGCGAGCAGCTCAAGGTGACCTGCCTCCTGATCGACAGCCGGCGCGGCATCATGCCAATCGACGCGGAGACCATCGACCTCTTGGACCAGGGACAGGTGCCCTATTTCGTATGTGCAGCCCTCTGTCCTCAAGTGAAACTTGCTTATCTTTCTGTTGCAGGTGGTCGTCACAAAGACAGACAAGGTCTCAGCCCATCAGGTCCAGCACCTGCTGGAGACCGTGCCCAAGGAGATGAAGCTGAGGCGGCAGACAAAGTGGATCGAGCCTGTCTTTGCCGTGAGCTCGCACAAGAGCGAAGGACTGGATGAGCTGCGCTCGAGAATATTTAGCCACTGCTTTCCCGGCATTGAGTCCATGGACGATCTCCTCCCTAACGAAGCAGTGGTCGTCACGGCTCCGGTGACCCAGAAGGTGGAAGAAAGCGACTCGCCGACAGCCAAAAGCGAGCAGGATGCCCTTTCACGGTCTTTGAAACCGCCCCCTCGATCTGCAGTCAAGTCACGCGTCCAGGTCGAGACAGAGCGCTTGATGCGGGCACGACCCATCGGCAAGCACGTCAAGATCATCTCAGCCCCCGAGAACGCGTCCGTCCCGCTGAAGTCACGGCCCTCGCAATCGTCATCGTCGCGTTCTTCTTCCTCCTACGCATCCAAGGGAAGGCGGTTCTAGCTGTTTCACTGTCACGGTATTTTTTTCCATGTAAAAAACTGTACAATCTATAATTCGTATCCTTAATCATTGTGGCGTTTCTTGGCTTGAGATGTCGAAGAGGGCATGCTTATGTACACACCGGTAATAATGAATACCGCAGGGAAAATGCCACCTGAAATAAAATAAAACGTAAACATAAACATAAACATAAAATAAGAAAAAAACAACTTTCGAAATACCAAGAACAATAAACGTCCACCAGCCTCGCGACCCGAGGACCCAGCCACAGGACGGGTTGTGCAGCAAGTCACGCCAGTGACAGACGTCCAGAGTAGCAGATGGCCAGGGCAAGTCTGAGCACTGATTTAGCGCCCCCGTCTTGATGTTGCTTTGGTCCGACTTGTAGTACTCTACCGAGGACGACTTGACGGCGATGGCCGCGTTGGTAACAGTCATGTTTTCTTCGCCGATCGCGACCGCAAGCCGCTTCCATGCCAAGTCGTAGTCTTTGCCTTTCACCTTGACGTTGTCGCTGGTGAAGAGGTCCTCCTGAATCAAGAGAAAGGGAATTAGTGAATGACAACAATTCCAGGCAGCCTACAAAGTTGGGCAAAAACGACAGCGACGAGACAACGGGCAGGAACATGCGATCGACGTTCTCGACCCGAGCTGCGACGAGGGTGGCCGACGTATCCACCTCGTATGCAAAAAGCCCCGAGTTGGTGCAACGGGCAGCGTCAAGGGCCGAGAACGACAGCAAGTGATGGTGGCTCGTCGCTTCTCCAATGGACAAGCACGCCTCGGGGATCGCTGTCTCGGGGGACGACTCGGAAAGCATCATGGCAACGAGAGGGTGCTTGATGCGGAGAGCCAGGACATCGGCCTCCTGTTTTGCAAGAGGCTTGCCGAGCGAAAGCCACAAGTGAGCATCGTGCCATCGTTTGTCGATAATGCCCTCCTCGAGTCCTTGCCCGTCATCGCGCATCGGTCGCCGATGGAGCAACAGCTCGAGGCATCCCGTGCAAGCGCTCGTTACGCCCATACTCTGGGTCAGAAAAATCTGCGCCCTCAACGTATATCAATAAAAAAAAATCATGTGTTGTTGCCGGGAGAATATTCACCTGGAGTTCTCGATCGTCGTCACGAATTGCCGCACGCGAGATGCTCGGGTAGATATTGCCAGTGATCGCTGCCGCGTGCGAGTAATGCCTCTGGGTCCATTGTGCACCGTCATCGGTCCAAAAATACCGCCTGTTGACGAGATCTGTGTGGAAGCGAACGGACGAGGCTGCGTTCTCGTTGGGCCGACCCTGGACGGTCACGCGCACGATTGGCTCGGACTGGTAGAGCAGGTAAGACTCGGCATAGTGGACGGTCGTAGGGTGCAGTGCATCGTCCGATGTGTGCGCGTGCGGCGGGGTCGACACGGTCCAGATGAACGCGCTCTCGGAAACAGCACCTCGAACGAGGAGAACAAAGCTGGTCGTTGCCGCTGCACTGCGGCCGCTGCTGCTGCTTGACACAAACGACGACGGCGAAGAACCAATCTGGGTGCTGACGAGATGCGGGAAGGCGATGTGTCCAAAGAGAAAACCAAAGGCACCGCATAGGATGCCTGCAAGCAGCATACTCAACGCACCTGTCCAACGGCGACATCGCAGTCCAGACATAACGACGAGGGCCAGAACGGCCAAGGTCATCACAATCTCGGTCCCATCGCTGGCCTCTGCGCTACCCAGTCCAATGCCCAGGGACGATACGCTCATCCCAACCATCCACGACCCTCCACACGAACCGACGAAGCAGAGACTGAGTTGGATTAGCGTCAATTTCGCCTCTGCCTGGTCGTCTTGGCCTTGCTGTCGAGGCAACTGTTGTGAAGGGACGGGAGCTGTGGTGCGCTTCCACCAACCAGTGAGGGCCTGCCAATCGGACGAACGCCAGCGGAGATTGGACGGCTCGTCGGTTCCCGTTTTACCGTGAATGGGAAGGGTCGCTGGTTGACCAGATGCGCTTTTAAGCTTACGCCACTGGAAGACCAGAACGAGAAGAACGATGCCAACGAGGAGGCCGGTAGTCGATCCCCTCGCAAGGCCCTCCAGCAGTACCAGACCGACTTCGATACGGAAAATGTAGGCACCCGAGAACACGTTCTCATACAGCAGCCGCTCGACCGACAACCGGGACAAGTTGCGCCCATCCGAGCTGCAGGGATCGGCGGCCTCTTGTGCATCTCCTTGTTCCACACCCAACACGCTTCCACCACGGCCCCAGACCCTCAGATGTGCGTTCTGAAATGAGGACTTGAGAAAAAAAATAAATTTTTTTTAAATCTATTCGTACTTGAATGACCCACTCAGGCTCGTCGGCAGAGTCAAAGAGCATGCTCCTCATCACAAACGGATTTTGGGGCCCCGAAATGAATTGGATCGATGGCAGTGATGAAACCAGGGGCGAGTTGGGCGAGTTGACTAGACAGTGCGTGTTACAAACTTTTTATTCGCGTTCGTTTTACCTTGCTTTTCCGGATAGACAGACACGTGAACAGTGACAGACGACAACGGGGGCACGTGGACGATAAAGTGTGCCTCAAGGTCGATCCAGTTGTCGCAGCGTTCAACACGTACAATCTCGACTGGGTTGAAGCAGCCCATCTCGATGAGCTTGTGGAGGCTTGCGAGGGTGGGCTGCACTTGGACGGGCAGCTTGGTGTTGTCCATCGTGATGGCGGTGACAAACGGCGTACTGACGCGGACAGTGACCGCCTCCTGACGCACAAAGGACAACGGGTTGAAGACGACGACAGACTGAAGGTTGCCGCCGTCTTGCGCCTTCACGATCGGGCGCTCTTTGGATGCCTGAGGCACAGCGACGGTCGACTTCTCAGGGAAGGGGACAGGAGGGAGGGATATCGTATTTAGGTGCGCATCTGTAATTCGATGTTGCTTAGAATGTGTCGCATTTCTTTTGAGGGTACACACCTGCTGGTAGGCCCAAGACGAGTTTGAGAGACTCGCAAATCACATGCGAGAAGGCTTCCTGGGCAAGGGCCGAGCGCACAAATTGGTCGGTGATGACATGCTGTTTCGACGTTCCTGTGATGGTGTCGTGGTGGGGCATCAGCCAGACCGCCCTCTGGATTCATTGTCAACTAGTTTCAAGAAAAAAAAAAAAATTTTTTTTTTTGTAAACCAAACCTTTGCCTGAACGAGCAAGCACGCGAGCAGACCAACATCGGCTTGGGATGCTGTTGCTGTGGACGATGTATGGGCAAGCTGGTACGACTCTTGCAGGATTTCGAGTGGGTCCTGGTACTTTGGAGATCCCGCGGCAATGTTGTTTGCACAGAAATCAATGCCACCTTCGGAAGACAAACTACGGCCCGTCTTGATCAGGGCCATTGAAAAGACGAGGTCAGCCGAGCGCGTGAGGTCTTCGAGTGTCCGGATCGTCGCCTTGAGCTTTGGGTGGTTGCTGTAGTACCCCGTCCAGTCGGCGTAGATCTCGTGCGTGTACGGGAGAAAATCGCCCGAGAAGCGTGGCAGCGTGAGCGTGTCCACCTGGCCCCGAAGAGCATCGAAAAACTCGCTCAGGGTGGCAAACTTTATCGTGACAGGGCGGCCGTAGCGCTCCTGGCCTCGGGGCGAGTTGATAAAGTCGAGCAGACGCTCGTAGTTTACAAATACGGTGGGTGCGTTCCAAAAGCGGAAATCGTCGCCAATGGGGAGCATGAGCACGTTGCTGCGGTAGTGACCGGCCTGGCGGAGGACGGTCTCCATAAACAGGTCGGCTTTCTGCGCCACATTAGAGCTGTTTATTTCGTTGTCGAACGCCAGATCAAAACCCTTGGGCGAGCTATAGTGCTCGTCCAGGATGTGCGTCAGCACGGCCGTGTCTTCCATCCCTTCCCACACAAACTGCATGGCCTTGTCCCCGCGTCGCCTCTCCTTGACGCGGTAGTCCATGCGATTGATCACCAGCTCTGCAAAAAAAAAAAAATTACAAGTGCTGAGCAAAAAGAAAAAAAAGCAAAAGAGAACAAGACACACCGTCCAGCTGCAGCTGCTCGGCCAGCCATGCCGTCAAACGCGAGTGCCCAAAGGTATCGATCTGCCACCCGACGCGGGGCTTGACTCCAAAGTGCTTCTGGATAAACAGGCGACCTTCGGTGACCTGGTGGATGACCGCGTCAAACGAGTTGAGCGTTTCGTCGTGCTGGACCCATCCCCCGCCTGCAGCTACCATAAGAAGAAAACAGGCAAATACAGGATCGTACCCACAAACTCAAACCGGCCCGATCGCACAAGCTCCTGCAGTACGAGCTGGTTGGCCCTGTCCAGCGATTCGTACCACGGCTGGAAGTACGCGATTTCCGACCAGATGAACCGTCTGTTGCAATCGGTTCACCACAGATAGATAGATCGATACACTGTGTCACCTCTGCTGATTGCCGTTCTTGAGGGCCACGAGAACCGAATCAAGGATGTGACTGACTTGGTTGACAAAGTACTGATGGTACGTCGATTTCCACCCGGCTGTTTATCACGCTTTAAAGACAACCCTGGAGAACACACATCGTACGATCGCAATGCGAGTGAGGCACCAAGTGCACGTCCAGTCGCTCGCCCCCGTGCACGAGCACGGCAGCCGCCAGCAGGACGACGAGGCACAAAACGAGGTCGCGCGACATCTTCTGGGGACGAAACTCGGAACAATCATGCGTCCTTTTTTTTTTTTGGTCTCGAAGGATACGGCTGCAAGGTTCGGGCCGGGAAATGAGCAAGGATAAAACGTAGGTTTTTGCTTGTTGGGTTCGTTCGTCGGGGCTCAATTGCTCTTTCCACCAGACACATCAACGTCGTCGTAATCGGCCACGTCGACTCTGGCAAGGTATAGCCTGGTTGTGATGGCCGTACTAACAGGGCCACTTATCTCTAGTCGACCACCACCGGTCATCTCATGTAAGCATTACTGTGGTCCATCGCACACTAGAATCCGCTTGCCTTAGTTACAAGCTCGGCGGCATCGACACGGGGTCCATTGACAAGTTTGAAAAGGATGCCGCTGACATGGGCAAGAGCATGTCCAAGTACGCATGGGTTGTGGACAAGCTAAAGGCTGAGCGTGTGCGCGGCATCACAATCGACTTTGCTCTCTGGAAGTTTGAGACCAAGCAGTTTAACGTCACCATCATTGACGCCCCTGGCCACCGCGACTTTATCAAGAACATGATTACGGGTACCTCGCAGGTACACGACTAATATACCCAGGGGAGTGATTCTTTCTGACCATGCGTTGAGCAGGCCGACGCAGCCATCCTGGTCGTTCCCGCCGGTGCCGGCGAGTTTGAAGCCAGTATGTCGAAGGACGGCCAGACCCGCGAGCACGCCCTGCTTGCGTTCACCCTCGGAGTCAAGCAGCTTGTTGTCGCCATCAACAAGATGGACAAGATTGCATTTGACCAGACACGCTTTGAAGAGATCAAGAAGGAGATCACCGCCTACATCAAAAAGGTAAAAAGAGTGCGGGTTTCCTCCTTTTCCATTCAAACGTGCGCACCAGGTCGGCTACACCCCTGAGCAAGTCGCCTTTGTCCCCATCTCGGGCTGGCTTGGTGACAACATCCTCGAGCAGTCCAGCAATATGCCCTGGTTCAATGGCTGGGAACGGAAACTCCAGAACGACAGCGACGCCAAGGGCATGACCCTTGTCGATGCCATCGACGCCATCGAGCCCCCGTTTCGCCCCATCGACTTGCCCCTCCGCCTCCCCCTCCAGGATATCTACAAGATTGGTGGTATCGGCACTGTGACCGTGGGCCGTGTCGAGACTGGCATCCTCAGGCCCAACATGATCGTCTCCTTTGCCCCCGGCAACCTGAGCGCTGAGGTTAGGTCGATCGAGATGCATCACGAGCAGCTCCAGGAAGCCTTCCCAGGAGACAACGTCGGCATCAATGTGAGGAGCGTACCGGTCAAGGAGCTCCACCGTGGCTACGTCGCCTCAGACGCGAACAACTCCCCCGCAAAGGAGACGGTTTCGTTCAAGGCCCAGGTTGTCATTCTCAACCACCCCGGCCAGATCAGTGTCGGGTACGCTCCGGTCCTCGACTGCCACACTGCCCACGTTGCCTGCAAGTTTGTCGAGCTCATCGACAAGCTCGACCGCCGCTCTGGCAAGTCGATTGAGGAGAACCCCAAGTATGCGCGAAATTGCTCTCTCTCGTTCTTATAATCTTTCAACTCAAATGGAAAAAAAAAAAAAAAGGTTCATTAAGGCGGGCGATGCCGCCATCGTCAGGATGGTGCCTTTGAAACCGCTCTGCGTCGAGTCCGTCAACGAGTTCCCGCCCCTCGGTCGCTTTGCTATCCGCGACATGCGCCAGACCGTCGCAGTCGGTGTCATTACGGAAGTCGAGAAGGTGAGCGACGAGGCTGAAGAGAAGCAGGACGCCGCTGACATGCCGTCAAGGAGGACTGAATTTTAGCACGTCAAAAAAAAAAAGTTTTCTTTTGGAATACGACAAATAAGCAACGACTATTCTAAACAAACTACTTGGATGGGCGGGCAGATGCAGGCGCCTCGGCACTCTTCATGTGCTCTTCATCCTTGTGGCGATGCTGGAAGACTTGCTCGTACTTTTCGGGGTGAGGGACGATGAGGTGCTATGTACAAAAAATTCTTTTTAGTTTCTCATTGCCACAGTTCAAGCTATACCATCGGCTTGGTGTTGCTGTCGACGTGTTCCCACGGAACGACGTGGTGGTGGAGGGCCACATCTGCGAGAGAAGCGAGAGAGATTTGAGTGCCAGCAGCTTCGACAAAAACAAAAGCAAAAAAAAAAAAATTATTTTTTTTTGGCGATACCTGGGTGGTAGAAGGAACGGACAGAGCTGTAGACACCAAACGAGAGACCAGTGGCGAGGCACACGACGAGGGGCGCAACGGCAGGCTCGTAAAAGTTGCCGAGAACACGACGGAAGAAGGTGGCCATTGTTGGGAGATAGGGGAAACTGCGGTGACAGGATGCCTCTTGCTCACTCCGGTCGACCCCCTCTTTATACGAGTGGGCGACGACACTCACTCATCGTGGTGTCAAGCAGTGTGAGTGAGACGTGACTCAAACAGCAGCGACGACGTCATGGACTGTCACCCTAGTGTGGCACATATTGAAAAGATGTCTACCCAGACTGGGCAGGCCACTGAAACGGAGCTAGAGCGCTACAAGCGCAGCCTGGCAGCGTCGGTCAAGGCGTACAAGAAGCTTCAGAAGGAGAAGGGGGATTTGGAGCAATCGCTCGCGTCAGAGGGGAGTCTTGTGCGTTCGCAGACGATTAGGCAGCAGCGTCAGGACGCCATCGACGCCGTCAACCAGTTTGTCACGAGGAAGGATGGGCCGCTGCAGCCGCAGCAACAGCAAGAGGTACTGAGAACTGTCTTGATTTGGATTGCTCGTAATCCACATCTGCTCCCCTTTTTCCCTGTTGTTTGTGTCCAGCTCTTGGATGCGCTGCGCGCAATCACGTTTGCGTCCGAGTCAGCAGAAATCATTGACGACCTGAACGAGCGCCTGCGCGTCGCTGCCAGCCAAAAGGTCATTGTGGAGATGCGGCTTGCGCAGAAGAGCGCCGAGTTGGACGATCTAAAGGAGCAGCAAACTGCTGCTGCCGACGACGAAGGCCAGCCCGTGACTGCGCCTGTGCCTGTCAAGCTCCACGCTGAAGCGGACGTTGCAGACATAAAGCGGCTCACGGCAGAGCTCACCCAGGCCCGGTCCGAGGCCGCCGCGTCGAAATCCGAGGTCGACGGTTTGCGACGACAGGCGTCGGGATTCACCGCCGCCCTTGACCGGCTGGAAAAGCTGCAGCGCGACCTCGATCAGGCGCGAAAGGTGTGTGTCGCATATTTCCTCTTGTGTTTTTTTTTTCTTTCCTTATGTGGGGATACGTATGCAGAATCTGGACTCTGAAGTGCAATTGCGACGACAGGACAATATGCGCCAAGAGGAGCGTGTTGGTGAGCTCTCGGCAATTATTGGTGTCCATGAAGAGGTTACTTCTTTCTGCATTTATTTATTTTTTTTTTCTAACCATCTTTTTAACAGCGCCTCGCAAAGGAAAACGACGAAAAGGCGCAGCTCAAGCTAGAGATCCAGCGACTGCGCGGGGTCATGTCGTCTCCGTCGTCGGTTGTGGGTAGCCCATCGTTCTCCGGCGACGGTAGCAACGGCGTCAGCGAAGAGGAGCTTGCCAAGCTTGTGCGCGAAAACAAAGCGCTGGAAGAAAAAGTGAAGAAGCTCAAGGCCTACGTCACGGCCAACAAGCGCGGCACCGAGACCGATCTGAGTCGGCTTGCCAGCAATGGCAGCCCCTCACAGCAAGAGGTTGTCCTGACCGAGTTGAATACCACGGTCGAGGCACAGCGGCGCCAGCTCCACGCCATGACAGACCACCTGGATAGTCTGCGCAAACAGCTTGCAGAGAGCCGCAACGAAGCTGCCGAAGCACGCAAGGCCACACAGACACTGCAGACGCAGCTTGAAGAAGAAGCTACAGTCCACAAGGACGAAATGGCTCGTGTCCGCAATGGTACCAAAGAGGGCATTATTCCTGTTGATCTCGCCGCCTTTAGATTTCACCGCACAGTATGGCAACCTGGACCAGCAATTCAAGCTGTTGCGCCAGCGATTTGACGACATGACGTCGCAAAAGGACGCGCAGGTCGCAAAGCTTTCGGCCTCGCTGCGCTTCCAGGACAGTCTCGGCGGTCTGGTCAACCACAACAACGTCTTTGTATGGAACTACATAAGGAGTGTAGGATTAAAACTATTGCGTGGGCTACAGAACTCGTTGTCGGACCGAGCCGCGGTGGCAACTCCAAACAGCTCGGCAAGCTTGACGTTTGCAGACGAGTACGCCGCGCATAACGAGGATCTCCTCAAGTCCACGACCCTTGCAGGTCTCGAGCAGGAACTCGGTAAATGAAATGTATTGAATTTTTTTTTTCTTTCTCTCTTATTTCTACGCAAACTTGGCAGGTACGCAAAGCGACCAAATAAAGGTCCTGCAGCAAACCGTTGCGGATTACGAGCAGCAGGGGAACAACTGGAAGGCGCTTGAAAAACTCTTGCGCGAAGAAATCCAGCGACTTGAGCGCATGCAGCGTCGCGAGACACACAACCTCGAGTACCTCAAGAACATTGTGCTGCAGTTTGTCCATGCGTCGGCACATCGTCGCAAGGTATTGATATTTTCTTTTAAGCGGACAGAAAAGTTACTGAAAGCACAAAACAGCAACTCGTTCCCGTACTATCGACCGTCCTAGAGTTGTCCAAAGAAGAGGGCCGCAAATTAGAATCTCTTTGAATATTTATATAGGCAGGCAGGGATCAAAAACAATGCAAAAGAACAACTCGAATGGAAAAATCTAGATCCGAGCTCAAAACTTGCCCTTCCAATGCACACGGAAGTGGTGCTTGGAACCGGCAGTGTCAATGCTCGCAATTTCATCCGCGGTGAGCTGGAAAGTGGGATCGAGGGCCTGGACATAGTCCACCATGCGCTCTTGTTTGGACGTGGTCGTGACGACAATGTGATCCTGCGTAAGAGCACAGGTCAGCCATTTTCATAAAAGTTTGGCTCTCCTCTTGCCTTGGACAGAGACCACTTGAGTAGGATCTGAGCGGCACTGCGGCCGTACTTGGCCGCGAGTTGGTCGACGACGCTGTCGACGGGTCCATTCGGCGACGCAGTGAGACTTACGAGTGGGGTGTAGCAAGCGATCATGACATCGTGCTTGACGAGATAGTCAACGAGATCCGTCTGCTGGAGGTATGCTGCAAAAAACAATAGAATTCAGCACCTCCAAAAGCCCTCAGCGACGTACGGTTGTACTCGATCTGGTTAACCACCGGCTTGATGCGGGCCGTCATAAGGATCTCCTCCATGTGGGGGATCTGGAAGTTGCTGACGCCGATAAACTTGGTGAGGCCGGCATCGACGAGAGCCTCCATCTCCTTCCACGCCTCCGCGAGCGTTCCCTTGTAGCCGCTGTCGGCGACCCACGGCGACTAAAACAAGAAAACAACCATTAATTATTCGATTGAAACCATGTGACGTACGTGAATCAGGTAGAGATCCAGGTGCTGCAAACCGAGACGTTTGAGCACGGCCTCGATGGAGCCACGGACGTCGGTGATGTTTTGGCGCACCTTGCTTGTGACAAACAAGTTTTCACGTTGGAGTTCGGAATGGTTTGCGAGAAACTGCTTGATTGCCTCGCCCTGTTCGTCCTCGGTACCCTAAATAGCGGCACATTACGAGCAAGAAAAGGGCAGATCTGGCATACGTAGACCTCAGCGGCATCGATGTGGTGGACCCCTGCCTCGAGTGCCTTCGATTTAGACGCAACTGTTAGTCATCATATTTTTTTTCGTGCTCTTCCACCTGCAGCTGCGATGTCACGAGCGACTGGTTGAGCGCACGGGCCGCATCGTTGTTGGCGGCGGGGCCCACAAACCAGGACGTTCCAGCGCCAAACGCGAGCCTGGGAACGACGGCTTTGAACGACGTCATTGTTGGGTGCGAAACTCGGCCAAATGGACGCGGCCATGTGGTCATTGTGTATTTCGAAAAACGAGCAATGAACAACCTCGGGCCAAAGGAGCCGTCGCTGCCCAAGACATTCCAGGTACTGCCTTGTTGCCTCTCTTGTCTGCCACATCTCATCGAAATCGGCAGGACAAGGAGTCGCAGAAACGTATCATTGTCATCCTCGAGGGGGCGACCTTGGAGACGACAAAGGTGAGGTTGTTTGCTTTTTTTTCTCCATCTGACACGATTGCTGGGCTGATCAGGTCGGCAAGGCCAACACGTTTGAGCTGCTCAACTGCGATGACCACCAAAATATCCTCAAAAAACACAACCTGGACGTGGCCGACTACCGACCCGATATTGCGCACCAAGTATGTGCCAAATCTCTCGTCGTCGCATTTTTCACTGGGGCTAACTAACCCTCGTCCCTCCCATCCAGTGTCTCCTCACACTCCTCGACAGCCCGCTCAACAAGGCAGGATTGCTGCAAGTCTACGTGCACACGGCCAAGAACGTCCTGATCGAGGTCAACCCGCACACACGTATTCCTCGCACGTTCAAGCGCTTTGCTGGCCTGATGGGTACGTTTGCGACAATTGTGCTGTCGCTCAGAGTTTTTTTATTTTTATTTTAATTGGATACTACCTTTGTATTTTTTTTTGAACAGTTCAATTGCTGCACAAGCTCAGCATCCGCGCGACAAACGGGCCAGAGAAGCTGCTCAAAGTCATCAAGAACCCCATCACTGACCACCTACCCACCGGCGCTCGACGGATTGGTAGGACGACCTCGCATCTTCTTTTTTTGGCTGAAAAAAAAAACAAAAATCATCACGACAGGTCTCACCTACAAGGCCGACAAGTGCGTCAACATCAAGGACTATGTAACAACGCTGCCCAAGGACGAGCCGATCGTCTTTGTCTGTGGCGCCTTTGCCCACGGCCAAGCCGATCTCAGCATCTGCGACGAGGAGATTGCCATCAGCGAGTACCCCCTGTCCGGGTCCGTTGTCTGTGGCAAGGTCTGCTGTGCCTTCGAGGACCTCTGGGGTATTTTGTAGGTGCGAGTTGAATGAGCGTTGAATGAGAGAGAATTAACACTGAGGAGCCACGTGGTCGTGGTCATGGAAGGACACGTCTCGAACGCAGAGCGCGCGCTCGTGCTGAGCACGCTCGAGCAGGTTAGAGCCGCAGCACGCTTCTTGGTCCCTGTGCTAACGGCACACACACACACACACTGAATTAGGGGTTCCGTGTGGACGGGCGAGCGCTGTTTGACGTGCGCAAGGCGCAGATCGAGTTGAGCGAGGCCGACCGCGGGCACGTCGAAGTCCAGCTCGGGCGAACACGGTATGTGCTGCTGCACCCGTCTCTCAAGACGACTCAAGACGCGTCGCTGAACTAACCGCTCCTCTCGACGAAAAATGCAGCGTGCTCGTCAAGATTTCGTGCGAGGTCGTGCGGCCGTACCCCGACCGGCCAACGGACGGCTTCCTCGCGCTCTCGGTCGAGTTCTCGCCCATGGCCTCGTCCAAGTTTGACGGGCGGCCGAACGACGACACGATTCACATCACCCGTGTGCTCGAGAAGGCGCTCCGGCAGAGCAGGGCCATCGACACCGAAGGTTTGTGCGTTGTCCCCGAGGAAAAGGTACCGACCACGCGTTTTTTGCTTTGCCGAGTATGCACTCTTACACCACTGCACAGGTGTGGTCCATTCGTGTAGACTGCCACGTGCTCGACCACGATGGCAACATAGTCGACTGTGCGTGCATTGCTGCCATCACGGCCCTCATGCACTTCCGGAGGCCCGATGTGACCGTGTCTGGGTCGGATGCAATCATCGTAACAAATGGCCCTCTATTGGAGCGGTCTAAACATGTGATTCACATACAGCACTCTCTGAGCGAAAAGCCCGGCGTGCCCCTGTCCGTGCACCACACGCCCATCTGCATCTCCTTTGGTTTTTTCGAGACGGGCGACAAGCTCATCGTCGACCCGACCCAGCTGGAGGAGGCCGTCATGACCGGCCAGATGACCATCGCCATGAACGCACAAAAGGAGGTCTGCGCCATGTCCAAGGCCGGCGGCACGCCGCTCTCGCCAGAGCAGATCATTCAGTGCACCAAGATCGCCAACGTCAAGGTCGGCGAGCTGCACGCCCAGATCAAGAAGGCCCTGAAGGACTTTGACGAAGTCAAACGTCCCAGCCAACCAGCCATGGAAACATAGGAACTGATGATGATGTGTGTGAATGAGGAGACAAAAAAAAAAGTTTACTTCTGGCATGATGGCGCCGAAACGAACCGCTGCCGTCGCAAAATCGACCAGTGCAGCCAAGACGACGAAGAAAGCACGTGTGACCTTTGCCGACGATGCCCACGACGACAGCGACTGCACTGCCGCCGCGACACTATCCACTGAAGACCAGGAAGGGGGGGAGGAGGAGGAGGAGGAGCCAGCATCTGAACAGGACAAGACATCATCAGACGGTCACAAGCTGCAAGAGACATTGACACAGCTATTCAACAAGGTGGATGGGTACTCGATCTCCAAGGCGGAGCGACAGCGGTTACGAGAGCAAGGGTACGAGAGCAATACATAGAAGAGGTTAAAAAAAAAAATTTTTTTTTTTGGAAAGGGTGTTCAATGGCTCGCTCACGTACGGCGAGGTCGACATGGCAGCGTTCAAGGAGCTGCTGAGCCAGGCTGATCCCAAGGAGGGAGACGTGTTCTACGACATTGGATCGGGAACGGGAAAGGCGCTGATGACGGCGGCGGCATTCTTCCCCTTCTCCAAAGCCGTCGGGATTGAAATCCTCGAGGTGTGCTTTTTTTTCCCTTCTCTTGCTTATTTACCGTACGCCGTAAAGGATCTTCACGAGGCAGCATCAGTCGTGATCGAAAAAGGGCAGTCGGCTCTAGAGCTGTTTGCTTGCAAGAACGTGTCTGCCGTCTTGCACGACTCGTTCAAGTACGACTGGACCGATGGAGACGTCGTGTTTGCTGCCGCGACGTGCTTTGACGACGAGATGATGGCCCAGTACCTCGACAAGGTGCTCAAGCTCAAATCTGGCGCCCGCATCGTGTCCCTCACAAGGGCCCTGACCCACCCGGAGCTGCGCTTGGCACATAATCGTCGCTACAAGTACGCAAAGGGCGCGATCAACGCCTTTGTCTATGTTCGTCTGTAAAGTCAAGCTGTTTGAGTCGTTGTCCTGGAAGGGAAGGCGACGGCAAGCAGAGCAAGCATAACATTCTGTTGTAAACGCAATCAAAACTAAGTAGGAATCCTACATGACCATGCGTATACGACCATGAAGACCCTTATTTTTTTTTTTTAATTAAAAAAAAAATTATGAACGATCTGTGGACAAAAAACAAATCATGGAAGCAAGAAATTTTATTTATGAAGATGTTTTCTTTTCTTTTTTTTTTATGGGAAAAAAGAAAGAAGAAAAGACGTCCCTTTGTGACTGCTAGGATCCTACTTATTGGACGCGACAAACTTGACGTGGTCCAGGTTGACGCCGGGGGCGACAGCGACAAGAACGACGGCAGAGTCATCGACGGTCCATCCAAGGCGGTTGAAAAAGCCGAAAGCGCCGAGGTTGTCCGTGGCGACGAGCGCCGAGGGGGTCTGAACACCGCCCTCCACCAGCTTGGCCTCGGCGTTGAGCAGAAGCGCGGTGCCGATGGCGTTGTGCTGGTAGTCTGGGTGGACCCACAGGCTCACGACCGTGCCCTGCGCTGCGTCCACCTCGACCCATCCCACCACCTCCTTATCCTCGTTCTCGGCAACAAGGCAGTTTCCCCAGCCGCCCGCGGCAGCCTTGGCCCCAAGGTCCGACGCAACCCAGTGCTGCACAGCAGGCCACTAAAAAAAAAAATAATAAGAGGATATAAATAGAACCGTCAGGACATACAGAGTAAAAGGTCGCAAGGGACGTCAGGAAGGCCCTTCGCGCCACCTCGCTCATGGACGCGACGTCGCTCTCGACCGCAGCACGCACAGGCTTTGCCGACATGGTCGCAGTGGGTGTCGGAAGGGGGAAAAAAAAAAAAGGAGTCGTTTCAAGTACTGGCCACATTTTCACTGTGCTCTCTGCCTGGACTGGAGCGTCATTCAACGTTGCTGGTAGCGATGCAGACGCCCTCGCCGTTCTACGTGCTCGTGGTGGGCTTCCACCACACGCTGGGCCCTCAGGTAACGCACCCCCGCCCACGCACGGGTCCACTTGGGGGGAGAGGGGGGGCCTGCAGAGGAACGACAAACACGAGCAAATCAGTCGGGATCACAAAAACGGTGGTACTGACACGCGGACGCACCTAGGTCGACTACGCCATTCCCGCGCTGCCGCTGCTGGACGATGACAGGAAGCCCAAGGTGGTCAACGGGTCGCCGTACAGGCTGCCGGAGGAGTGGAAGTTCATGCCGTTCCTCGCCCTTCCAGGTCCGTCCTTTTCCATTTTGTCGTGGCTATTTTTGTAACGTTCTTATGGCGCGCCGTGTAGACGGAGCCCACCAGTCCGAGGAAGACTTTACGTTCTTCATCCTCCCGCCGACCGAGGACCCCGAGATCCCTGTGCACACGACCGTCTTTGGCGTGGCGTCGTACCGGCAGGTGGACGTGCAAAAGCTCTCCAATCGTTCTAGCGACATGACGCGCAACACGGTCCAGAAGGCCATCGTCGTGCTGTCGACCCAGCCCATGTTTGGGCACTTGCGCGCGCCCATCAGCTTTGTCAACAAACTCTTCTTTGACCAGCTCGACTTTACAAAGCTCGAGATTGTCCAGTCGTTTGCAGATTCGCTCCCGAGCACCCTCTTCCGCAAGCACGAGCTCAATTCGATCTACACGGGTGCCAGCGCCCGCAACCTCGTCCGAAAGTTTGGCGTGAAAACCATCAGTCTTGTCAAGCTCTTGCTGCTTGAGAAAAAGGTCTGCTTTTTGACATGGCGATGCCTGCCTTCTAACGCGTCGATGTTGTAGGTGCTGATCTATGGCAACATTGCGCACCGCCTCTGCGCCCAGACTCTGGGTCTGCTCTCGCTAGTGCCAGGTCTCCTCTTTTCGCTGGCTGCGCCCGGCACTTTTGAGACTGAGGACGATTTGGCCGGTAACCCATCTTCCCTTTCCACCTTGTTTCGTTCAAAACACAATCAAACCAGACTTCGAGGCGGCCGGCTTCCCGCTCCAACTCGCGGGCCAGGACAAGCTAATCCATCCGTACTTGTCGTTGCTGCAGCTCGATCTTCTGATGTCTCCCCAAACCAAATCGTTTGTGGTTGCCGTGAGCAACAAGATCTTCCAGCAGCAGCGGAACGTTCCGCTCGACGTTTTCATCGACGTACGAAATCCATTTTTATTTATTTATTTATTCTTGAAGAAACAATACTATACAAACAGACCGACACTGGCAAGGTCGAAATCCAGGACCCAGCGCTCGAGGCGGCCCTGCAACTCACGCCGTCCGACAAAAAGTTTATTTCCGACATTCTCGATGTCGTTCAGCCTCCCACTGCAGCTCCGATCACACCCGAAGAGGAGACCAGGGCTGCCTTCGAGGTGACAGAGGCGTCGCAGTTTGTGGGCAGTGACGGCTGGATCCGCGGGCAGTTCCACGCCTATTTTATTTCAATGGCCGCAACTGGTAATAACGCAGAAACTGAGCGGTTTTATTTATTTATTTTTTTGTCCTCTCCAGTTCTAAAGGTCGACCAAGACATCCATCAAAAAGCAGCCGCTGCTGCCGGTGTCGTACCCGCTGTTTCGGAGAGCTCGCCGCCGGCTTCATCCTCGTCGCTGACCGCTGTCGAGTCTTCTTCGTCCGCCGCATCGTCTGTTGCAGCGTCCGAGCCTTCGTTGGAGGCTCCCACGCCAGGATTGACCGAGAAGCCCGTCTTTTTGGAAGACTACAACTACCGCTACCTCGCACGCTGGCGCGGAACGGAAAACTACAAGAAATGGCACAAAAAGTACGCGTCCAACAAGCTGACGTTCAACTTTGGCGAGCTTGCCGGCCATCCGACGCACGTCGACGACCTGCAGATGCAGCTGGCCAAGTCGATGGACGGCGCCGCCATCCAGGAGAACATCTCACGGGTCGTCTCGAGCGGCAGCGCCCAGATCGGCAAGGCTGTCGGCGTGGCCGCAACATCTGTCCGGAGTCGAATTGGCAGCCTGATCGACTACATCAACTTTGATGGCTCGGGACAGCCGCAGCCGGCCACGACGACGACGACAACAACAGCAGCAGCAGAAGGATCTGAACCCGCCGCGGCCGTCGACACGACCAAGCCGGCCACGCCCGTGCCACCGCCCCAGTCATCCACTCCCCCACCATCATCTTCCAACAGTTCTTCTACAAGTACTGCTGCTCAGTCGTCGGGCATGGGCGGATGGGCGCGCTCTCTGGCGTCCAGGGCCTCTGCTGCCGTCAAGAGTGTCAACGCCAGCCTCGATTCCCTCTAAAAATCTGTAGGACCTACTTGTAAATGGTGGCTTTGAAAATGGTGATCCCGCTGACGGCGACGATCCTCGCCTTGTTGGCCACGCTGCCCGTCGCGGCCGCACCGCCAACAGGAGACAGCGCGTCAACGACATACAGCAGCACTCTCCTGCGCACGCTGGACAAGACGGACGTGCTCGCGAGCGTCGACCCGTTTGAGGGCATCGTGGCGGATGGGTTCCTCAAGACGCTCGTGCCGTCGCTGGACGACGTGCCCGTGAACGAGATCAGGGACATGCTGGACGGGATCAAGGTGAGCCCGTGAGCAGTATGGCTGTACTAACACACGACACGACACGACACGACACGGCCGCTCACAGCTCAAGGGTCTGGTCAACATTGTCATGGTGGGACTGAACGGCCGTGGACGTGACCAGCTGCAGATCAACGAGGTACGTGTGAGCGTGGGCCACAAGCTAACGTCGGACACACCAACGACAGGGCCACCTGAAGACCCTGCTGTCGTCCGTGCCCGTGACCACGGAGACATCGGTCCTGCACAGCAACGGGCAGACTGCCCGTGCTCTCAACGTGTCCAATGCGCTGTACTTTTCCGTGGATCATGCGCCCACATCGCTGCTCACGATACTCAACGACGCCATCAGCAAGGTAACCCCCCCCCTCTTCACCAGTAGATGGTCAACTGTCTTCGACCAAACAGGAACTGCTGGACACAAGGACTCGGCCTGCCGTGGTGTCGGCCCCACTCATCGACCAAGTGCTCGCGCGTGACGCCGTCGGGAGACTGGGCAAGTTCACGCTCTACATCTTATTGCCGTCGTTCAAGCTGCCTGCGTAAGAGTCTACCAAGTATAAAAACACCTAACAAAAAAAACTGAATAGTAGCAATCACGACATGTCGTACGCGTACCAAGTCGATCACCAGAGCGACCTCAACGGCGGCTGCTCGTTCACGTCGTGGATCTCTGAGCAACACTTTGGCTGGATCGACCTCGGTGCCTCGGTGCAAACGCGCGGTACAACGCGCTCTGGAGAAGGGTCGGTCACGCGTCACTCGCTGCCGTCGATCGACCGCTTCAAGACCGCCAACGGGTTCCGCCAAAAGGAGTTTGAGGTAGGATCCTATGCGCACTAGTTCTCATACTCACGCTTGCTCACTCGCATGCAGATCAGCTTGGCTTCCCATGTGCATCGCGTCCTCGAGCACGTCGTCGTGCCACCGGTCGACCGCGTTGCGCCCCTCAGCGACAGCACTCTAGAGATCGTCCTCTTTGTTGCCTCGTCACACCCTGCAACGGACGTCCGTGTGACTTCCTTTGACTGGATCAAGCTGCAAAACGTCGTACGCCCTTTATATTTGCTTGGACGCAATACATTAACTTTTTCTCTCTCGCGGCCGATATTAGCTCCAAGGATTGCACTACCCCGGCCAGAAGCTGGTGTTTAAAACCGTGCCTCTGTCTGGCATCGACCGTCAGCTCTTCCTGCTTGCCTACAAGGTACCCTCTCTTACTTGTTGTTGGCCTCTAATTTGAAATGCAAATGCAGAGTGCGCTCAAAACACTCGTCTTTCACCATCCCCAGGACGCCCCTGAGCAGCGCGTCGACCCTCACGAGCTCCGCGAGCACCTGTTCCAGTCGTTCCCACTTGCCCCGGCCAGTAAAAGCTATGCCATAACAAGTCCGTTTTTAAGACGATGATCGTTAGTGCTGAGCGACACTGCACGAGCAATCCCGCTCGTTGTGTTTGACATTGGCGAGAGCGGCACAACGATGATGAACGGCCAGCTGGTCCATGCGTTTGACGACCTCGTCGTTGCCATTGTCAGCTCAGAGCACGAGCACTACTTTGAGCAGTTCCAGTGTGCCGGCCAAAGCCTGATCAAGCAGCTGCCCAAGCACGTGCGCTTGGATGCGACCAGGGCTGTCCTGGCTGGCATCCTGCAGACGGCCTGGGGGGTCGCGCCCTCCTACCAGACCTGGCGATCGACGCACAACAGCACATCGGACGATTTCCTGTTTGCCACCGGCCTGACGCCGTAAACGAAATGTGTTTAAGTTTTTCAAAGTACTAAAAGGTAATTACTCAGGTTTGGGCCGTTTTCAGTGTCGACAAAGATGCACTATGGCATCAAAAATAGCATTCATCGCGGCCTTTATCTGCGCGATCTGGCAGAGATCAAGTCCACCTTGGCCCTGCCTCTGCGAAGATTAGAACGCTACGACCTTCAGCTTGCCGATGTCTTGGCCGTGTCCGAGTTGCTGGTAAAGCTCGATGCCTTCTTTTTCTCTCTCTCTCTCTCTTACTGACCGTGCTTGGGCAGACTTTCAAGCAAAGGTGGCTGGTCCTGCTGACCAAACTCGAGGCGTCCATCAACAGTTTCATGCTCGATAACATGGACAACGCCTTTTACATGTTGCGATCTGCCCAGTTTGACTACCAAGAGCTTCTCCTGCTGATGGCCACGGCCCAGAAACCACTCGCGTCCATGCCCGATAGCTGCGCGCACTTTGACGAGACCTTGAGAAACCCTGTGCACTGGATCGAGCGGTGGCTTTGGTTTGGCAACCTGGTGCTGATTGGACTTTCCGTGGGCTTGGCCATCTTCATCTCGACGTCGCCCATCTACCGCAACGCCTTCCAACGATTATTCGCCTCTGCAAGGGGCGGTAGCCACAAACCCAAACATTTGTAATTAAAATACCCCCGAGTGCAGAATTTACATCTCTATTCATGCACATTCAACCGCATGTTTTCTTCTCTCCTTTTCATATTGTCGGACAAGGCATACTAATTCGAGTTGTTGTCTGTGAGGTGTGTCCGCCATCGCAGTGCTAGGCGAGTTCATGTCGATTGTGAACGATGAATGCAAAGTGAATTTTGTTCTCAGCGAAATTCTACAATATATTATATATTCTTTCTTCCTCTACCTTGTTTTCTTCGTTTATACCTTTTTTTTATATTTCGCTCCTTCTTTCTTTTCAACCACTGTATTCTCTCCTCTCTTGTGCTTTTCACAACATTCTGAATACGCACTCTCTTTCCGACCATCTCTGT